>Ga0302275_10000161_pt1 | contig 73189 bp, 42 predicted proteins | sample III_Bog_N2_2_FD_200229 | JGI IMG/M metagenome (GOLD analysis project Ga0302275, IMG submission 200229) | Peat permafrost microbial communities from Stordalen Mire near Abisko, Sweden - III_Bog_N2_2 | ecosystem: Environmental > Terrestrial > Soil > Wetlands > Peat | place: Sweden: Abisko... | reverse complement strand
TTTCGTGACCTCAAAGAATGGCGCGGAATTGCCACTCGCTACGCAAAGCGTGCTGACTCATACCTTGCCGCAGTACACATTCGATGCCTCATGTTATGGATCAGAATCTCATGACGACACTGCCTAGATATTCCGTTGGAAAATGGGGTATTGGCAGAAATGATCCCCTTAATACCCATGCAGATTTTTATCCCGCCCGCTAAACCGCGCCACAACAAACTTCTTTGGTTTTGAGTGAATCCAGTCCAACGCGACATTAATTCATGCGCATTTCTGGACGTTGTGGGTCAAAATCCCCCACACAGAAACGCATTAACCCAACCAGTTTGGGTTAACATAGATACACATGGGATCGATCCGGCTCCATGGCGTTCGCTTTTCCGCTTACACAATGGACCATGAGCCACGCCACGTGCATGGCTTTTACGCCAGCGTGGAGTTGATTGTCGATCTTTGCCTGGACGGCAATATCGCGCTTGCCAACCGAAAAGACGCTATCCGCCCCTGTAATGGAAGTGTTTCGGATGTTCGTCACATTCTGGCTACAGCAGCAAAGCATTTTGATGAACTAGTCGCTCTATGGGAGAAGCATCATGGCTGACCACAAAGTGATCACCACCGACGCCGAGATCGAAGCCGCACTAAAAAGAGCGAAGGCGCTGGAGCATGAACCCCGTGCTGTAAGCGTGGAATACATTCCTTCCCTGCATTTGCTCATCGTAAGGCTCAGCAACCAGCGCCGTCTGGCGCTTCCCATCGAGGATGTTCAGGGACTGGGCGAGGCCACGCCCGAGCAACTGCAAAACTACGAGTTGTTGGGTCGCGGCACCGGCATCAGCTTTCCTGATCTCGATGTTGATCTTTACGTTCCGGCGCTGATCGAAGGCGTCTACGGGAATCGCCGCTGGATGGCGCAGTTGGGCAGGAAGGGCGGCAAATCTACAACCGAAGCCAAACGTTCGGCTGCAAGAGCCAATGGCGTCAAGGGCGGTAGGCCGGCAAGAGTCGTTGCAACTGGCGCGTGAAGAAGAACAGTTTCCTTTCTTCCTTTTTTCAGATTCTGCGCGGATAATGAGTGCATAGAAAGGTTGCCATGACGATTCAAGTCGAGCTCGACCAGGATACGGAAGCCCGTTTGACGGCTCAGGCTGTCCGCCGCGGCATCGCTCCTGAGCAATATGCGGGTGAATTCCTGCGGGACAATTTACCTCATTTAGGTACTGGCAGGTTGAAGCCCGGAGATACGGACAAGTTCTTAAAAGTCATGACCGCAGGATCGGAACATTTGCCCATCCTGCCTCCGGAAGTCAACAACCGTGAGAGCTACTATGAGGATCGCTGGTAAATGTCTGGCGGACGTTATCTGATCGACACCAACATTTTGATCCGATCTGTTCAACCCGATGGTTCGGAGTTCCAAGTAGTCAAACAAGCGATCCATCGTTTCGAGGAGGCGGATGACACGCCTTTCTACACCTCGCAGAATCTCGGCGAGTTCTGGAACGTCTTGACTCGTCCAGCCAACCGCAACGGATACGGGCTATCCGCCTTTGATGCGAATATTCTCGCACGGGAGATTGAAACCAAGTTTCGTCTACTCCCTGACACTCTCTCTGTACACCTTGAATGGCGCAGGCTGCTGGTGAAGTATCGCGTCTGCGGCGTTCAGGTGCATGACGCCCGACTGGTCGCAGCCATGCACGTCCACGGTGTGAAGCATATTCTAACCTTCAATACCAAGGATTTTGCCCGCTTCACCGGGATCGAAGCCGTCCATCCGCAACAGTTGTCCTCGATTTAGAATTCCTCCACGCCTCGATCACACTTCCCTGTCATTGCGCGCGCCGCTTAGCAAAACCTCACTCTTGTTCGCGAACTCTCCGCGTGGGCTGCTGCTTTTCTGCTGCCTGTTGCGCTATAACAAACCAGAATCGGTCTATTCCGAGGCCAAACCACTCATCATTTCTACTGCGGCGTAATCACCCCGCCCAGCGCGTGACGCCGGGGCAGCACAATGCCGCGATGATCGACCTCCGCGTACGGCCCACTGAGCGATTGATCCGGCAGTGAAACCCGCTCCACCAGCCCACCTCCGCATCCAGGGCAGAGCTTTACCTCCACCGCAACCACTGCATGACATTCCGAGCAGATCCGTTCCATAGCTGAACCATACTCCATCTGCCGCCCTCACAACAGCCCGGGTCCCGAGCAAACGACCGTTACACTGGAGGTATGCACCCACCGGTTCGCCTGGTCGCAATCGATATGGATGGAACGCTGCTGGCTTCCTTTGCCAAGCAGATCAGCCCCCGCACGGGACGCGCGCTGCAGGTGGCGCAACAGGTCGGCATGATCGTGGCCATCGCCACTGGCCGCCGCACCGCCTACACCGCGCCGCTCTTCGACGGCCTCGGCCTGCGAGCGGATATGCCGCTCATTACGTCCAATGGAGCAGTGACCCGCACTCTGGGCGGCGAAGCGCTGGACCGTGTCCACCTGGAATCCCGCGTGGCCCGCGCCCTGTGCGGCATCATGCGGCCTTTTGGCGCGCTGGTCTACACCTTCGACCGGCCCGGACACAAAGAATTGGTCGTTGAGGACATGGAGCAGGCCAGCGGTCGCATCTCCGTCTGGATGGAAGCCAACCGCAACGCCATCGAGGTGGTGAAGCCTCTGGAAGACGCGATTCGCGACGGCGAGGACCCCATTCAGGGGATGGTGGCGGGCAGTCTCGTTCAGATGCAAATGGCCGAAGATGCGCTGCTCCAGAGCGAGTGGGCCGGTTCCTGCGAGTGCATCAAGACGGAATACCCGGGCCGCGATCTGTCGATTCTCGACCTGTTGCCTACCGGAATCTCCAAGGGATGGGCTCTGCAACGGCTGGCGGAGCGGTTGGGTGTGGATCGCAAGGAGACCATGGCCATTGGCGACAACTGGAACGATGTGGATATGTTGGAGTGGGCCGGGCAAGGCGTCATGATGGGCAACGCCGCCCGCGAACTGCGCACCATGGCCAAAATGCGCGGCTGGAAGCAGGCCCCGCCCAACGATCAGGACGGCGTGGCGGTTATTCTGGAAGCGGCCATAGCCCAGCGCATCAAGGCTAAGCGTTAAGATCTACGTGCCGCAAATGCGCAAATGTAGACGGGATATTTGACCCAAGGATCTTTTTTGACCGTTCTTTTCTCAACTCGATCTCTGCTTGCGGGCCTGATGGCAGCATTGGCTATTCTGCCCGCCGCCCACGCCGACGAACGCATCTCCCTGCGTAACGGATTCGAGATGCGCTGCCATCACCATGCCGCCTCAGCGGACAAGACCCGCCTCTACCTCAGCGCCGGCGAAGACAATTACATCGAATTTCGTACCGACGAGATCGCGGCAGTCGAGCAGCTTCCCGATCCCCAACCCGAACCCGCCGCTGCCTCGCAAGAAGCCCCCACGAGTCAGCCCCAGTTCGAAAAACTATCCCCCGCCGATCTGCGCGAGATGCTGGCCAAGGCAGGCAACGAGCACAATCTGGATGTCGATCTGCTGGCCAGCCTGGTCAAAGCCGAAAGCGGCGGGAACGCCCGTGCCGTCAGCCGCGCCGGAGCCCGCGGTCTGATGCAGCTGATGCCCTTGACAGCCTCGCAACTGGGCGTAGACGACAGCTTTCAGCCGGAGCAGAATGTCCGTGGCGGCTCGACCTATCTGGATTCCCTCCTGGTTCGCTATCACGACAACCTGTCCCTGGCTCTAGCTGCTTACAACGCCGGCCCGGCCGCCGTGGACCGTTATCACGGCATTCCTCCCTACCACGAGACCCGCGCCTATGTTGCTTGTGTCATTCACGAGTTCAACCGCCGCGTACAGGCTCGCGGGGCTCAGGCCAGACAAGCGCAAGCTTCCCTGCCAACGAAGACCACCGTTCATAACTAGAATCATGTCTCCGAATTTCGCACTCCAGTCACCCCATCATCCTGAGCAAAGCGCAGCTGAATCGAAGGACATGCATTTGTTCGGATCAGCAAACAGTAGATCCTTCGCTACGCTCTGAATGACAATTCATAGATATCGGGAGCTTGGCAGGCAAAATAGAGTAACTCTCTTAAAATAGGTATTTTGAAGAATCCTTCAAGGTAAAATGATCATCAAGAAACCGTCTTGCAAAGCTCCAGAATCGTCTCGCCAAATTTTTCGGCTTTGGCGGGACCGATACCGTCAACAGTCAGCAGTTCGTTAGGACTGGCAGGCCGAGCGAAGGCCAGGGCAGAAATCGTCTTGTCATTCAACACCAGATAGGCGGGAACCCGCAGCCGTTTAGCCTCCGCCGAGCGCCATTCGCGCAGTCGGGTGGCTAAAACCTCATCTTCCGCTGACAAATGGACAGTAACAGCGACAGCAGCCTTGCCCCGAGCAGCAGAGGGTGCTGCGGACGAAGCTTTCGTCTTACCATGTAAGACTTTTGTCTTACGAGAACGGGCCGGAGCGCTGCCGCTAAACTCCTCCACCATCCCGTCGCTCAAAAGCAGCTCTACCGACGAATTGGCGCGCAGTTCCAGGCCGGTCTCTGTAAGTTTTACCTTGCGATAGCGGATGGATTCCCCATCCTTCTCGAACTCGGCCTCTTCAATGACGATCAAACTGGAACGTACCATGGCGTCAAGCAGAGCTTCCAGATCGTCTCGACCGCTTTTGCCTACCAGATTCAGGTTGCGTTGCAGGGTTCCGGTGGCTTTGTACTCCACCGGGCGCAGTTCCTCAACGATCTTCTGCACCATCTCGCGTTCGGCGGTGTTGACGCGGCGAAAAAGGCGCAATATCGCCCCAGCGGGGTCACAAACATCGCACTGACCGCAGGGCTGGCTGGAGTCCTCGGTGTCGCCGAAATGGCGCACCAACGCTGCCATGCGGCAGTCGCTGGACTCGGTGAAGCGCAGCACCTTGGCAAACTGCTCGGCGCGGTACTGGGCCTGCACGGTGTAGGTCTTCTTCCAGCCCTCCGGGCCGCGGAGTACGTTGTCGCCAAAATCAACCCGCGCGCCACCGTGAATCTCCAGCTTTTCCAGCGCTTTGTCGAACTCTTCTGCTCCAAGTTTTGAATCCTCGCGCAGATCCTCGACAGCCCTGGACTCCTCGCCCAGCATGGCATATACCTGATCGAGATGCTGCGCGGGCGGGTAATCGCGATTGAGAAAGAAATCGTGGGTGCGCTGGTCGGCATAGGAGTGCATCAGGTAGGTACGGCTCAATTTGCCGTCGCGACCGGCACGACCTATCTCCTGGTAATAGCCCTCCAGCGTGGCGGGCAGACCGGCGTGGATCACGGTGCGGATGTCGGCCTTGTCGATGCCCATGCCAAAGGCAATGGTGGCCACCACCACTTGCAGATCACCGCCTAGAAAGGCGGTCTGCACCCGTTCGCGGGTCGCAGGCTCCAAACCGGCATGATAGGCGGCGGCAGGCAAACGGGAAGAAAGCGCCTCGGCCAGCTTTTCCGCGCCTTTCCGCGAGGTGGCGTAGACAATGGCGGGACGGCGCTCCGCGTCTGCCAGCAGCGTGCAGATCGCTCCCGGCCTGTCGGGCATGGGAACCTCGACGACCTCGATGCCCAGATTGTCCCGGCGAAATCCATGGATAAAACGCGCTGGGTTGTTCATGGCAAGCTGTGCCAGAATGTCGGCCTGCACGGCGGGAGTAGCGGTTGCGGTCAGTGCCAGCACCGGCGCTGGACGAAATGTGGGCAGATACTGGCCCAACATCCGGTAGTCGGGACGAAAATCGTGTCCCCATTGCGAGATGCAGTGCGCCTCATCAATGGCAATCAGAGCCAACGGGCGCTTGGCCAGCATCTCGGCAAAGCCTGGAACCCGCAGGCGTTCAGGAGCGATAAAAAGGAATTGCAATGCGCCGGAAAGATAATCCACACACGCCTGACGGGCTACGGAACGGTCCAATCCAGAGTGCACCCGAGCCACCTTCAAACCCAGGGCAGCGAGCTTGGCAGCCTGATCGTCCATCAGCGCGATGAGTGGAGAGATAACCAGCGCTGTGCCGCCACGGGCAATCGCCGGAAGCTGATAACACAACGACTTTCCCGCTCCGGTAGGCATCACCAGCAACAGATCGCGGCCTGCGACAGCAGCACGACAAACCGCTTCCTGATTGACGCGGAAGCGGGGAAAGCCAAAGACCGAGTGCAGCAACTGGGCCAGGTCGGGCGAATTGGAGTGTTCAGTCAAAGGGAAAGGTCAGCCGCCAAACGGGAGGCCCCACACAGTGGCAAGGCGTCTCTATCAACTGTACAGCGGAACGAAGGAAGGCGTCTTACAGAGACTGACATTCAGTAAGGCAACCAGTTGGCCCGCTTGGCTGGCAAGACCCCATCAGTTTTTGTGATAGCTCTCCGGCGGTCCCAGGTAGCTGGAGGCGATTTGCCCGTGGCTGACCACCAGCTTCTCCAGCACCACGCCGGGATCGACCATGCGGATCTTCAGAGTGTGCTCGCCGGGAGCGTTTAGTTTCAGTGTCGTCGCCACATGGCGCACGCCATCACTGACCGCTTTGGCCCAGTCCTGATTGGTGTTGTGCTGCAGAATATCGACAACCACCGGCTTTTGGTCGTCAAAGGAGACGGCATAACGCAGTCCGCGCCCCGGCACAAAATTTAGCGAAGGCGCTACCGTGGCCTCGACGTTGAAGGCTCCTTTCTCGAAGAGAACCATCTTGTACTCCAGCGTTGCAGCGGGCTGCGCAAGGTCGACGCTGGGCGCGGTAACTGGGAAGATCGACATGGCGGAGAGTGTTTCTCCAAAGCCGGGAATCTTCTCCCACTGCACGCCGTTGGCCGCGGTATTGGCCATGAAATGCTCGGCTTCGATGGAGACGTAGTGATTGGCCTCCACAAAACCCTCGATGTCTTCGTGCAGCGCGGGCTTGATGGCCTGCACCTTTACCTTCAGCGAGGAGCCATCCTTTTGCGAAATGGTGATGACACCGTTTTGTGTACCTTCGGGCAGCTTGTCCCAATCGATGCTGACCAACAGACGCTCTTCCTTGACCACGCTTCCCTGCTCCTTATCGACTTTGATCCAGGGCTGGTCGGCGCTGACAGTGTAGTCAAATGGTTGGTCGCCACGATTGAAGACATCGAGGAACCGAGTCTGGCAATTGAAGGAATCAAAGGCCTCCATCTGCAACGGACCTGACCAGCCTGATGCTACAGATGCTGAACCTTCTACATTGATGCCCATACGAGCGCCTTCGGCGGGATGCACTTCAGAGACTGCCGGCATCACGTTCATGGGCGGCTCCTGCCAGCCGGTGTAGCCAATGTGGGTCTGATCCATCATGTGGTCCCACTTGCCATTGAGCAACTTGTGATTGTACTCGTAGCTGAGCGCGGCATCAGCGGCAAACAACGCCCGGGTTTGCGCGGCCAGATCGTTGGCGCTGGCCCGGCCTTGTGCGGCGTAAAGATGATTCTTGCCCGCGGTGATGTATAACTCGTTGACAATGGCAGAAGCTTTCAGAGGATAGAGCACCAGTTCAAAGAAGGCATCGCGACGATCAGCGGGAAGCCGCGCGGAAAGCCGTTCGGCGCGTTCCGTCAGCGTCTTCCACTCATCGTAGACACGGTCGGCCTCGCGATAGTTAGTCAGGCTAAAAGTCTCCGGATCCAACTGCTCGGGCTTGCGACGGCCGTTGTATTTGGTATAGAGCGAGATCAGGTCGGCGGCCTCAACAGCATACTGCGGACCAAACTCACGCGCCGCCCACTGCTCGGTGTAGCCACGCAGATCGTCCTTGCCCAGGCGCTCGGGATGGCGGGCCATGGTAAGAAAAAACTCGATGGGAAACTCCATCGGCTTCAGATCGCCAACATTCACAATCCAGATGCGGTCAGCGCCATAGGCGTAAGCCAGGTTCATCTGCTCCCAGACCTTGGTAATGCTATAGGTGTTGAGCCACTTGTAATTGCGGGGATCGCCTACATAGTCGAAGTGATAGTAGACGCCCGCGCCACCAGAGCGCTTGCGCTCATCCGCAGTAGGCAGGCGGCGGATATTGCCCCAGTTGTCGTCGCTCCACAACAGCGTCACGTCGTCGGGAACGCGCATGCCCTTCTCGTAGTAACCCTGCACCTCTTTATACAAGGCCCAAACCTTCGGGTCGGAGTCGAGAGTTGCAGTACTGTGCCGTGCAAGGATGGCGCGCTGATCAGCAACGACCTTTTCCAGCAGCGCGATATTGTCTTTCTCCGCCATCGGTTTGTCACCGTCGCCGCGCATGCCCAGTGTGATGGTGCTCTCGTAGTTCTTGTTCCGCTCGATGCCTTCTTCCCAAAACTTCTTCAATACATTGGAATTGGTCGCGTAGTCCCACGGCCCTCTGCCATGGCGTTTCCACTCCTGCTGGGCGCGCAGCATTGGCTCATGGTGCGATGTGCCCATGACGATGCCGTACTCGTCGGCCAATTTGGGATCTTCCGGATCATCTTCATTGAATGCGTTTCCCCACATCGCCGGCCACAGATAGTTGGCCTTGAGGCGCAGCAGCAACTCGAAGACGTGCACATACATCTTGTGATTCGCACCACCAAACTTCTCCTGCGACCATCCGCTGAGCGCCGGGGCTTCGTCGTTGAGAAAGATGCCGCGATACTTGACCGCGGGTTCACCCTCGACCCAGCGTCCCGCCTTCACATAGAGGGCATCGTGATGCTCCGGTGGCACATCGGCCCACCAGTACCAGGGCGAAACACCAATCTGCTCCGATAGATCGTAGATGCCATAAATCGCGCCGCGCTTGTCACTGCCGGCGATGACCAGGGCGCGGGTAACGCCCGGCAGAGGCTCTTCCACCACCTGGGTCAGCGTAGACTCCCATTTGCCTTGAATGGCCGATACATCGATCTTCTTCGCCTGAATGAGCTGATCGAGCAACGCACTCCTGCCCACCGTGCCGATGAGGATAATTTCGCCACTGGGCGGTTTGCCGTCCTTGATGAACTGCGCCTTGACCCCGCTGACGCGCTGGATGTCGGCTTGCAAGTCACCGGCTGCGCGAATCACGCCGGGATAGTCGCCGGCATCAACCACAATGGAGGCAGCAACGCCAGATTGCAGAAGCCGAAAGCACTCCGGGGATGGCGCGGTCTCTACATACTTGGTCTGTTCCAGCGCCGATGCAGGCAGGGGCTTCAACAGCAGCACAGCGAGCGGCAATACAAGCACCGACAACAGACCCATGAGGTGCTGAAATCGAGAACCGAGACAAGTGAGAGAGATCATAGATTGGCTGCTCACGGCTGAATTGTCCTTCAGGATAGCCGCAGGCCGCACCTGCTGTCCCTCTCTTCGCGGCAACCAGCCGGATAGGGAGGTGCAGGCCAGCCCCGCCTTCCGCATGAACGGGCCGGTAAAGTTCGCAGATCGAACAATATATTCTAAGCGCGGCACTGTCAAGCACCGCCGCGCTTCCCCTTTTACAGAAGCGCATTTTCAATCATTTACGATACTTTCCCAAGGCAAGCATGGACTCCCTTTTGAACCGACCAGATAGTCACAAGCAGGCTTCTTGATCCTGATTTTGGCGTGAAGGCGGCTCAGGATTCACATATTGTTTTTATCTACTATTTAAACGTTTACACAGTTTTTAAGGTTTTTTTGTTGACTTTTATTTTTTCTTCTCTATAAGTTTGTACCGCGTATTATTACGCTTCTTCGGCGAGGATTCATTCTTCAGCAACGTGCTTCAAGCGCAATTGCGATTTGTTTATTGTTTGCATTGCAAACTTGTTGCATGACTGCAAACTGAAGGAAATAGACAGAGAAAAGGAGGAAATACCTTGAACAGGCCAGTACGGGATATTCGAATCCAATCAGGCGCGGTCAGAATGCTGTTGTTGACGTTCGCGCTGTGTGCAACGTTCTTTGCCACCGTTCCAGCGGGAGCGCAGGTGCTCTACGGATCGCTCACGGGAACTGTGACCGATCCCAGCAATGCGGCCATTCCCGGAGCCAAGGTGGTAGCAGTCGAAATGAACAAGGGAATCCAACAGGAAACCACAACCGACAACGTTGGTTTCTATCGTTTTTCCGAGTTGCTTCCCGGCTTCTGGAAGATTACCGTGTCTGCCAAAGGATTCAACTCGGCTGAGACCGACCGCATCAAGCTTGATTCCAATACGGTTGTCCGCGAGGATGAAACTCTGGCTATCTCCACCACCAAGGAGGTCGTAACCGTGACCGGCGCGCCTCCGGAATTGCAAACCGATCGCGCCGACGTGCACACGGACATCTCCACCGAGGAATTGCAGCAGTTACCTCAAATCGGGTCGGAAGGAAAAACCTTCCAATCGCTCCTCCGCGTCATTCCCGGCGCGACCTTGCCGCAAGAGAACAACTCTGCCGCGGGCAATCCGGCACGCTCCATGACCGCCAATGTCAACGGTCAATCCTCACAAGGCAATGCCACGCGCATTGACGGCATTTCGGATGCTTATCCCTGGCTGCCGAACAACGTCGCCTATGTTCCCCCATCGGATGGAATTGATACGGTCAACATCGCTACCAACTCGCTGGATGCCGAACAGGGCGGAGTGAATGGCGCCGCCATCAACGTGCAAATCAAGACCGGCTCGAACCAGTTTCACGGCGACGCACATGAATTCCATACCGACGATCAGTTGAAGAACTTGAGCTACTTCCAACTCCCCACGGCCAAGCGGCCGATCCTCATCTTCAATCAGTATGGTGGCGCGGTTGGCGGCCCGATCAAGAGAGACAAACTCTTCTTTTTTGGTGACTGGGAAGCAACACGCCAGATCCAGGCACCCGCCGGCGGCAACCCGCAGACTGTACCCTTCGGGGGACTTCAATACAGCACGGCAGAGAGTGCTGGCTACTTTGATTTCCGCCCATTTCAAACAGCGGCATACGGTCTGGTGGATAGCGCCGGGAATCCAGTCCATATCTACGATCCGCTCACCGGAAACGCCAACGGCTCTGGCCGCCAACCGATCTCCTGCAACGGAATCGTCGACACGTTGTGTCTGAACCGGGTCGATCCAGCTGCATTGATCATGGCCAAGTTGATTCCCGCCCCGACTGCCAGCCTTGCAACTCTTGACACCAACAACTATCTCGACACAGCTAAGGGTAAATTCGATCGCGACAATTACGATGCGAAAATCAATTACATCCCCTCGCAGAAGTCGCAGATATTCGGGCACTTCAGTTTTTCCAACGGCGACATCTATGACCCTCCGTCACTGGGCGCGGCTGAAGGAAATGCAACCAACGGCGGTCAGTTGGGCAATGCTTTCACCAAGATCTATGTTATCGGCCTTGGAGGCACGCACACCTTCACATCCAACCTGCTTTTGGATGGCAATCTGGGCTTTACGCGCCAGCATCTGTCGGCGGAATCGATCGACATCGCGGCGGATGGCGCCTTTGGACTCAACACGTTGAAGATCCCTGGAACCAACAATGCGGCTAATCCCAGCGACAAGCTCTATTGGGGAATTCCCGCCTTTCAGTTCACCACCTTTACCAACCTGGGCAACCCGAACACCGGCAATCCATTTGAATTCCGCGACAACCAATACGTAGAAAACGAGAATCTCACCTGGATCAAGCACCATCATCAGTTCCGCTTTGGCGGGGAGTGGGATCATGTCCAGATGAATCACTTCCAGCCGCAGGGCGCATCTTTCCAGACCGCACGCGGCTCATTCCAGTCCACGGGCATCGCAACGGAGCAGGTAACCTGCCCCAATGGGACCACCTTGAGCGGATGCACGGCCACTGATCCTCCGAAGAATCTGCAGTATGGCTCTTACGCCGATTTCCTGCTCGGTCTGCCATGGCAAACCGGATCGGCAAGACAGGACACCGACCCCATCGCGCTGCGCTGGTCGCAATGGGCCATCTATGCCCGCGACATGTGGCAGGTAACGCCCAAGCTGAGCCTGGATCTGGGCTTGCGCTGGGAGCGTTTCCCGATGGCCTACAGCGATCATGGAAAAGGGGCGCGCGTTCTCAATCCGACCACCATGCAGGTTCTCATCGGCGGGTACGGCTCAGTCCCTGAAAATGATGGCGTGAAGATCGGCTTCGGCGAGATCCTGCCCAGGCTCGGAATCGATTACCGCCTCGACAACAAGACCGTAGTCCGCGCCGGATTTGGCATAGGTGGGGACGACAACAATTGGCGGTACTTGAGAAACGATTACCCGGCGGATACCATCTCTGCCTTCAACGGGCAAGCCACGGGCGGCGCCGTCAGCTACTCCCAGTTTGCTCCTGGCGCCAGCTTAACCGGGGCTAACGCATCGGGACCTTATTCGGCTCTGCCTGTCGGCATTGTTCCCATTGCCATTCCCAGTTTCACCTCGGGTTCCATTCCGCTGCCCAACGGCGTCAACACTTCAACCATTGGCTCGTATCCGAATTTTCGTCGCGGGTACATCTATTCCTACAACCTGACGGTTGAGCGGGAACTCGCCGGCTTTGTCGCCGACCTTGGATATGTCGGCACCAACGAGATTCGCGCCGTAACAAACTGGAATCTCAACTCTGCCCCGGCTGGGGGAGGCACTGCAGGCGAAATCCTCAACCAGAAATTCAGCGCCAGCTATGGGTCGGTCAATACGCTGATCCCAATGACCAACACCTATTACAACTCGTTGCAGGCCAAGGTCACCCGCAGAATCGGCCAAGCCTCGCAATGGGGCATGGTGTACACCTGGTCGAAGGCCGAGGATTCTGAAGACAACGAGGAGTTGAACGGGCTCCTTTGGAATTATCCAGCCTATCTCTCCAGAAACAAGGCTTTGTCAGGCTTCGACCGCACTTCGATCTTCACCACATACTGGCTGTACGATCTCCCCTTCGGGAAAGGACAGCGCTGGGCGCAACATGGTTTCGCCGAAGCCATTGCCGGGGGATGGGCCTTCAGCGGCGTGCTCAGCCGCTTGAGCGGGACACCGTTCACGGTTACCGACAATGCTGGCGCCTCGAATCTGAATTCTCCCGGAAATCAGCAAACGCCCAATATCACCGGAAAAACTCATATCACCAAGGGGACGCCCTACCAAAGCCCGAGTAACTGCGCGAAGGGAACGAACAGTTGCAGCTATTTCGACATTTCATCCTTTACTCAGGTCACGGCTGCGGCGACCTTTGGCAACGCCGGACGCAATATCATCCGGGGACCGGGCTACTTCGACGTAGACGGGAGTTTGACTCGGGATTTCAAGATCAGGGAATATCTGACCTTCCAGTTTGAGGCGCAGGCTGTCAGTTTGACCAACACACCTCACTTCGCCAATCCCGACGCAAATATCACGGATGCCAACTTTGGCAAAGTCACCGGCGAAGTAGCCGCCTCCAACGCTTCTCTGGGTGGCAGCGGCGGCGAGCGTCAATGGTGGTTCGGCGGCAAGTTCATCTTCTAAACTTCAACTCCGTGTGCGCGGCAGCACCTTCTCCGACTGCCGCGCATCATGGTCCTTTCTGGCCGTGCAGGCTAACCTTCCCCTAATGGGCTTTCTGATCTCTCACCTGCTGAGGCTGGATCGTAGTGTTTTCTAGTGAATTCGGCCCGGCAAGGTCGCCATTCTTCCACTTTTCGTTCAGAGCAGCAGCAGAATCATTTTCATGCTCGTGATGCGACCCTGCAACAGGGTTTATGATGAGTACGGAACCAAATGTTCGCATCACGAACAATATTCACCGATCGCGATGAAATCTCGATCTCGGCAAGGACATTCATTCATGAAGCAGGATCTCTTCAATTTGAGCGGCAGAGTGGCAGTCGTAGTCGGTGGAACAACCGGACTGGGTTATGCCATCGCTCTGGGCCTGGCCGGCGCTGGCGCCGATGTCATCGCCTCTTCCCGCCGCACCGAGCAGGTCGAGAATGTAGCGACCGAAATTGAGGCCCTGGGTCGGCGCACCTTGCGCATCCCCAGCGATGTGCTGCAACGGGAGTCCGTGCAGGCTTTGCACGACGCCGTTCTGGGCGAATTCGGCAAAGTCGACATTCTGGTCAACGCCGCAGGCATCACCCACATGGCCCCCATCCTGGAGATGGAAGAGGCAGATTGGGCGCGGGTGCTTGAGACCAACCTCACCGGTCTGCTGCGGGCCTGCCAGATCTTCGGCAAGACCATGGTGCAGGCGGGCTATGGACGCATCATCAACATCGCCTCACTCTCTTCCTTTGTGAGCTTCGATCGCGTAGCCGCGTACTCGGCAAGCAAGTCCGGCGTAGCCTCGTTGACCAAATCGCTGGCTATCGAACTGGCAAAGAGCGGCATTACGGTCAACGCCATCGCTCCCGGCATCTTCCCTACCCCGCTCAATGCGGAACTGATTCAAGGCACGCCGCGTGGCGACGAACTGCTGCTGCGCACTCCCATGGCTCGCTTTGGAAAAGCCGAAGAGTTGGCCGGCGCGGCCATTTACCTGGCCTCCGAAACATCTTCCTTCGTGACCGGAGAGATTCTTGCTGTGGATGGCGGATTCCTGGCCAGTGGCGTCAATCAGTAAAATCAGCTTCTGGCTGCTAGCCACTCGCTAGAAGCTGGAAGCTTGCAGCGTGAGGCTGAGTCAACACATGAAGATTACCAATGCATACGTCAATATCACTTCGCCGGGGCGCAACTTTGTCACCCTGAAGATCGAAACCGATGAGGGCATCTACGGCCTGGGTGACGGCACCCTGAATGGACGCGAACTGGCCGTGGCCAGCTACCTGACCGACCACATCATCCCCTGCCTCATCGGACGCGATCCCTTTCAGACCGAAGACATCTGGCAGTTCTTCTATCGCGGCCCCTACTGGCGTCGCGGCCCGGTCACCATGTCAGCCATAGCCGCCGTCGATCTGGCGCTGTGGGACATCAAGGGAAAGGCGCTCAATACGCCGGTCTACAATCTGCTGGGCGGCAAGAGCCGCGAGAGCGTGATGGTCTACTGCCACGCCACCGGCAAGGACATCGACTCCGCCCTGGAAGACGTCGCCCGCCATCAGGAGATGGGCTACAAGGCCATTCGCGTGCAGAGCGGCGTACCGGGTCTTTCCACCACCTACGGCATCGCCAAGGGACCGGGCCGCTACGAGCCCGCCGAGCGCGGACTCCCCAGCGAGTACGAGTGGTCCACCGAGATGTACATGCGCTCGGTGCCCAAGCTCTTTGCCAAGGTGCGCGAAACCTTCGGCGACGACCTGCACCTGCTGCATGACTGCCACCACCGCATGACTCCCATCGAGGCCGCGCGGCTGGGCAAGGAACTGGAGCCCTTTCATCTCTTCTGGATCGAGGACCCCACCCCCGCCGAGTTGCAGGAGGGTTTCAAGCTGATCCGCCAGCATACTACCACGCCCATCGCCGTCGGCGAAGTCTTCAACTCGGTATGGGACGCGCATGACCTGATCCGCAACCAGTGGATCGACTACCTGCGTATGACCCTGGTGCATGGCGGCGGCATTACTCACCTGAAGAAGGTCGCGGACTTTGCGGCGCTCTATCATGTACGCACCGGCTTCCATGGCGCAACCGACCTGTCGCCAGTGACCATGGCTGCGGCGCTGCACTTCGACACCGCCATCCATAACTTCGGCATTCAGGAACACATGCCGCACACCGACGAGACCGATGCCGTCTTCCCGCACCACTATAGCTATAAAGATGGCGCCATGGTTCCCGGCGATGCACCCGGTCTGGGCGTTGATCTGGACGAAAAACTGGCCGCCAAATACCCCTACCAGCGCGCCTATCTGCCCATTAACCGAAAGCTCGACGGCACACTTACCGACTGGTAGGAGCTTTGAAAGCTCAAGGGTATCCACCGACTGATCCGAAAGATCTATGTCAGTCAGAGCAAAACCAGTTCGGGGAGTTCGCAAGATCGGCGCAAAGCGCGGGCACCTGCGGTGCGGCGGCTGCCGCTAACGCGGCAAGGTATTCTGGCATTTCGATAATCCTCGATCCGCGCCTTTTTTCTGGCGCGGACCAGCCGAAGGCGGCTGCCGCACCGCAGGTGCCCTACGCCACGCTGGGCCGTAGTTCGACCTTATTCGTAGTGATGACCAGCTTGGCCGGAGTCAGCTCCGGTCCATCCCAGCCATCCTTGACCGCCTCGATGTGAATCTCGCCCGCGCTCTTGCTGGACTGCACAATGACCTGCGCCAGTCCATTGAAGAGCGAACGTTTGGGCTCCTTGTCGCTCTCCTGGCAGTTGGGGTCGCCATTCCCTACGCCGATCAGCGCGCCATCGCCGGTCACGTTGAAGCGAATGCGATTGCCGGCCGTGGGAACCGGGCGGCCTTCCTTGTCCAGGGCCTCGACCTTGAGAATAGCCACGTCCTCGCCATCGGCGTCGATCTCGGTGCGGTCTGCAGTGAGCCGGATAGAGACCGTTTCACCCGTACTCTCACGCTTCTCGGTCAGCACGGCCTTGCCATTCTTGTATCCGCGCGCTTCGATCACACCTGCTTCGTACTTCACCTTCCACTCCAGATGCCCCAGGTGCGGAACCTGCTGGCTACCCAGGCTCTTGCCGTTCAGGAATAGCTCGACTTCGTCCAAATTTGAATGCACCCAAACCGGAATGATCTCGCCCTCTTTGCCCGCAAAGTTCCAATGCGGAAAGAGATGCAAGACCGGTTCCTTGCCCCACCAAGCCTTGTAGTAGAAGAAGTTGTCCTTGGGAAATCCGCACATGTCCACGATGCCAAACTGCGAATTGATCGAGGGCCATCCATAAGGTGTGGGTTCGCCGCGATAGTCAAAGCCTGTCCAGGCAAAGCCCCCCGCCAGCCACTCGCGCGTGGCGTAGAACTTCCACCACTCCTCGGCCAGTTCCGCCCATTCGGGAAAGTTCACATCGTACGCGCTGACCGTGTTGCGCAGCGGATCGGTCGAGTAGACGCCACGCGTTGAAACCGTACTGGCCGTCTCCGAGCCATAAACAGGCCGTTTGGGATTCTTCTGATGAAAACCATCAGGATACTTGAGCTGATAGTTGAAACCAATCACATCAAACGCTTCGGAGACGCCCTTCTCGTTCGATCCATTGACTGCGGCAGAGACCACGCGAGTCGGGTCCAGTTCATGAGCACGGCGCACCATGGTGGCGGCGATCTTTGCGCCCTGCTCCGCCATGGTCTCCTGCAACTGCCACTCCTCGTTGCCGACCGACCACAGAATGATGGAAGGTGAGTTGCGATAGCGCTTGATCATCGCTTCGAGTTGCGCCAGACCCTCGGGGCTGGAACTCATCTGCCGCGTCTCGCACATCATCATCATGCCCATACGGTCGCAGGCATCGACCCACTCCGGCGTTGGCATGTTGTGCGAGGTACGCACCGCGTTGCCGCCCATCTCCTTGAGCACTGCCAGCCGGAAAGGTTGCAAGCGGTCGGGCAGAGCCGCGCCAACTCCGGCATGGTCCTGATGATTGCAGGTGCCCATGATCTTGATGGATTTTCCATTGAGAAAGAATCCCTTGTCCGCGTCGAAGAACGCCGTGCGCACACCAAAGCTCACCCGCTCGGCATCGCGAGTCTTGCCGCCGCTCTCCACGGTCACGATAGCGGTATAGAGATTCGGCTCATCGACGGACCACAACACAGGATTGGCGAGTTTGGCTGTTGCTGTAAATACAGCCACTTCGTCCACGTTGACGGCTTGCGTCGCGGAGTCGGCAGTAGCCACAGTCTTCCCTGCCCCATCGAGAATCTTCCAGCTCACCTTGGCATTCTCTGTCTGCGCGCCATCGTTCTGCACCACTGTGCCCAGCGAGAGCTTGGCCTCCGCTTCCTTCACTTCAGCGCGAACAAAACTCTCCCACTTGCCCAGGTGCAGCGCATCGGTCTTGGTCAGCCAGACGTGGCGATAGATGCCCGCACCCTCATAGAACCATCCATCGCCAAAGCTGGCGTCGACGCGGGCCACGATGTAGTTCTTTTCGCCGTAACTCAGGAAGTCGGTCAAATCGAAACGGAAGGGTGCATAGCCATTGTCGTTACGTCCAACAAAACAGCCATTCACAAAGATCAGCACGCTGCGGAATGCTCCGTCGAACTCCACCGCGATGCGCCTGCCCAAATCGCTTTTGGGAATCTCAAAGGTGCGCCGGTACCAACCCACGCTTGTCTCCGGATAACGGCGACCGATGGGTTTGTAACCATGGGAGTTCTGCACTTCATCGCGCACAAAAGGCAGTTCAACCGCCCAATCATGGGGCAGGTTCAGCGAGCGCCATTTGGAGTCGTCGAACTTCCTTTTGGCAAAATCGAAGTCGCCGGTCTTGGCGAAGTCTCCCTGACCGTTGCCGAAGCCCTGATCGCGGCTAGGATCGGTTCCATGGCCAAACTGAAACTTCCATCCGAAGTCGAAGAGCAACTGCTCGCGCGGTGCAAGAGCAGCCGCGCCTTCGCGAGCGTCGGCCATCATCGCGGCAGTGCGCGCCCAAGCCGAGCGAGTCAACAGAGTGGATGCGGAAAAGGCCAATCCAGAAGAAAGCAGATTGCGGCGGGTCAAGCCAGACATGGACCACCTCAATTCAAGGTTCGAGCAGCGCTGCACGGCAGGCGCGCGAGGCGAACACTGCGAAACTATAAACCACACTGCGCTTCACTGTAAACGTTTCACCATACCCCATAAATCGCTTGTCTCCCTGCTTTACCTGAGATTCACGACCTCCCGCCAACCCTGCTGACCGTTGCGCTCATTTGTGTTACATTCAAAAGGTAGACGGAGAGATGGCCGAGTGGCTGAAGGCGCACGCTTGGAAAGCGATCCTTCAAAACTCTTTCCATCAGGTTTTATTTTCAACTCTTTACAGCCATTTTTATCCTACAAAAAGCATAAAGCGTGTGCCTTCTACTCGCAAGCATAATCCGCTACAATCCATCAGCGTTGAGTAATCCTAGACAGAGCGTTTGATAGGTGAAGCTCTGCGTCAGTAATATTCAACAAGAAAATGGTTGTGCACATAGCCGGAGAAACGCCTATAGAATTGCAGGCTATTCTATTGAAGCAAACATTCATGATTACTTGCTAGATTCGCCGTATCTTGTAACGGTCCCATCGGGGTTGCAGATAGCCCCACCATCTATTTTGCTGGTATCCTTGATCTTCATACAATTCTCATAATCTCCAGCGGTGGCGCATTCTTGACGAGCTGCACCATAGATCCGACAAGCATCGACATATTCATCTTCCCACGAACTCGTTTTATGAGCACTCTCAGGATTACTCTCTGCCAAATGAGACCACACTACAAGGCCCGCAAACAGCAAAATAATCACATACAGCCATCCAGTGCAACCTAACGACTTTTTCTTCTCGCGCCTTGATGGCATACTTTCTAAAACGTCATACCCCTTGCATATTGGGCATGAAATTCCTCCACCAGCAATGTGTACTTTGCAGTCATTGCAATACATACTGTATCTCCAAAACGTACGGTACAGTAACAAAATGTTTTGAAAGTGCCTTCAATGCAAGCTGAATAAAACTAGGGAGCAAATGTGACGCTCCTGTTTCATCTGCTGCGAATAATGACACCGGCGAAGGGGCTATGTTTTTTCAGCTTTGAAATTTGAACGATTCTATCAGCTAGAGTTGCTGTCAGTAAGTGATTCAAATAACTCTGTCCTTTTAGATAATTCAGGGTATACCCTGCCTTGACGTAAGGCGATGCCCTGTAAACCGTCCAATCTATATGTGTTTCTAATTAACTTGACACATTCTCTCCAACATCTTAGACTTGTACTTGACACTTGGAGGTGTTGAGGCATGAGCGGACAGCGTATCGGATACAAGAGAGTTTCCACAGTTGACCAGAACACCAGCCGCCAGCTTGACGGCGTACAGGTTGACCGCACCTTTGAGGACAAGTGCAGCGGCAAGAACACTGCACGGCCACAACTGCAAGCCGCCTTGGAGTATTGCCGTCAGGGTGACACGCTGGTCATTCACTCCATGGACAGACTAGCCCGCAACCTTGCCGACCTCCGCAAACTGGTGAGCGATCTGACCGCCCAAGGAATCGTGGTGGAGTTCGTCAAGGAAAACTTGAGGTTCACTGGGGAAGATTCCCCAATGGCTAACCTGTTGCTCTCCATGCTTGGTGCCGTCAGCGAATTTGAACGTGCTCTGATTCTGGAACGGCAGAGGGAAGGAATCCAGATTGCAAAGTTGGCCGGAAAATACAAGGGTGGACAATATAAGTTGAAGCCTGAACAAGTTGCCGACTTGCGCAGTCGTGTTGCTGCTGGAGCGCCTAAAGCTGCGTTGGCTCGTGAGGTTGGAATCAGCCGCCAGAGTCTATATAGCTATATTCAAATGGCGGGGAAAAGTGTTGTCCAGTCTTGAAAGATGGTCTTCTGGTGGCTTGTCTGCCCATACTTTGCTATACAGGATTCGGCGGCTGATTTATTGTCGCACCAGACAGCTCCTTTTGCGCCTTCTGTAAACTATTCGAGGCTTTTTGAACTTTCAATCGGGCAGATCTCTTCTTCAAGTCCTTTTGTTGGTTTTTTATACCCTCTTGCTGATTATCAATTTGGTCGGTACCGATTATCTCATAAATTCTCATTTTGCAAACATCCTCCTGAAGTATTTAGGCTAAGCATTTTTGCAGATTGAAACAACGTAAAACCACACAGAAATACAATATGGCGATTATTGACTATTCTATGACCAGTCTCAAATTTATTGCGGGGTTGGATGAATGAAGTATAGAGCAAATTGATTTTTTCTTGTGACATATATCCTTGATACATGTATTTAGGTATGGCGTCACTGAAAATAATCAATTTGCTCCGTTAATCCATAAACTGGTTATTTCCAGATTTCCTTATTGATTGCCTTTATAGTGTTACTAGTTACATTCAAACAAATCAACACTCTATTTACATCTTCCATATTATATATATACGACAACTTTCTTGCCAGACCAAATGCGGAATTTCGTTTTTCTTCCTTGCCTGATACAGATTGATATATTGCTACCCATTTCTTCAAGCGGACAGCATCGATACTTCCCTCAAAGCATTCACGCTCCAAAAACCATTCTGCTTTAGGAATAAAATCATCAACCGGCAATTCCTTGACAACTTCTGTTACTTCGAGTGGTGGTTTGTCGTTGGACTCAAATACCAGTCTATTGGCTGGCCCTGTGCATGGAAGAAAGAACAACTGTGACCTATTATACGAAGCAGGATCAATTTTAACTCCGACACAAACATCTGTAATCTTTCTTGCAACATGTCGCGCTATTTCTTCAAATCCAATCGATATTGGAGTATCCAGAAACAACACAACTCGATACTTCTGGCAAGGTGGAACTGTGACCTTTGCACCATCAACCATCACAGTCTTGGGGTGCATATGACTGAACGTACTGTAAATTAGCGCTTTGCATGGGGCCGCATCAAGAATTTGCTGATAGGACACATGCTCTTCAACCTCGTCAATATCCAAGACAATTCCAGACATATATTGCACGGCTCCTTTTGTGCGCATATTCTCTGATCTTGAATCAATCTGATTCATAGTGAATGCATACTGACTGTATTTGTCCCGACATAAAGTCAGTGATCTATCTCGCATGAACTCGATAAACTCTTCTATTGAAGCCTCAGATTGCAATATATTTGCATTCAACTCATCAATATCACCTTTGATTTTGAGATGAATTGCAAATTGCAAGCCAGATCCGGTCCATGAAATATTTTTTAGATCTTCTAGAATCGTATTTTTTGCAATTGACTTGCGAGTTCTCCAGTCGGCAGTCCTATCTGCACCAGACTTTACTATGCGGTAATTGCCATGCATACTTTCGATTGATACCCCAATCTCTTCTAATATATTCTTTGGCTCAGGGAACCCTTCAATTCGTTTGGAAATCAAAGCGGCAACTTTAAGATGTGGAACAAATATACGAATCGGGCCACCACCGCTAACACGTAGACCTGACCTACATATCTGCTGATAGATGATTTCAGCGCTGAACCCTTCAAACAGGTCACTCTCACTCATGTTTAGCACTTGTTGAACAAATGCGCCATGCTGGCGATTATAGTTGCAGGCAGAGAACGAAGCAACATTTTTAAACCCAAGATATTCATTCGTTCCATGACACACATAGGGCATCTTTGTATGAACACCATCATAGACCGACACATCATCTTTATTTCCAGCATATAGTATATCTTCAGATTCGCATAGTTTCGCAAAACACAGTTCCATCGCTGCATACGCAGAAGTTCTATCAGTATATATTTCGTTTTTTAACCTATTCTTGAGCGACTTACTCCAATATTCCTTTGCACAGGCATAATAAATTTCGGCCACATTTTTGTGAATGCGTTGAATATCACCCGTACAGTCTTGCCATTCAATATCATCCCACAGTTTATACAGCCATTGAGCCTCAAAGAATGCAGCATACACTGTTGCATTATTCCAGATCTTCAAGAGGCTACTGTTGGTTGTAACCCCGAATGTACATTCACCAACATCAGACCACTGGTCGCTATGAACATATACAGATTGATGGATATTGACTAACGCTCTGGAAAGTCCGGCCAGTTCGGGCGCATTAATCTTCCATTTCTGAACTCGCGTCTTGCAACGCGACTTGATCCCAACATGATAATATGTCTTTTCAGGATTAGGTACTACGGTAAGGCATTGATGCATTTCGAACCGTAAATCGACAGAAGTGCCAGCGGAATTCACTGAAATCGTATTCGTATCAATAGTACAGAATTCGATAGGGTTAAAGCTTTCATCCTTATGAAGTGACCATTTACAAATCCTTTTACATCTGGCCCAGTCGATGATTTTCCATGCAGGTTCAGAAATAATCAATACGACTGGGCGATGCGTTACATGCAACGATTTACTGTAATCTTCTACCTGTCGTCGAACTGGGATTACATCTGTGTCCCCGTGAATAATCTCTACAGAATGCCTTGATTCGGTTTGAATTGACCTGCACAGATCAGCAATACGCTCAATTTCGCGTTTCGTTTTGACAACTACTAAACATGATATATTTGATTCAATATCAATCTTGACGTTCTCAATCATTTTTGTTGTTTTCCCACCACCACAAACACCACTCACAAATCTATAATAAATATTATTACTCATTATTTTCACCCCTAAATAGAAACCCTGAGATTGGCGTCTCAGGGATGTTTTTGATTATCGATTTTGAATTGATAGGCTCAATCCGGGCCATCTTGTGAATCTAAATCAGATTATCGATAATCATATCCAGCACCGCGCCAACAGTGCACATTTGTAATGTAATTACATTTCACAATAGTATATATGCTTGCAATAAATGGCTATTAGACGCATACACCTGAAACGCGTAAAAGACACTACCTATTGTTCAAAACTTCTATACTCATAGTGCCAGATCATAAAATAAAAAACAATCTATAATATTGATTGTCTGTTTACAGTTCCGAAGCGCAATCAGAATAGCGGCTCACCCACCAGACTCGCCCTGTAACGCACTGACAGTCCCCGGCCTCTCCCAACCGGCCACAGAAAAGCCCCAGAGTGTATCTGAGGCTTTTCTTCTATTATCTAAATCGTTAGACCTTTTTCAAACCCTTTTCTTTGAGTTCTGCATCAGAAAAACTCTTCTTGGGCTCCTGATGCCGATGAGCACGTTTATCGTGTATGGGTTCGGTCCTGAAGCCGCACAGATCACACGACTTTTCAGAGTTTACTGAACGTTTTGAAACAATCTTGGAAGGCTTTCTGACCGAACCCGAAACCGTTTGTAATTTGCTCAATTGTTCTTGAAGAACAGCAATCTCTGCGTTTATCTCCGCGATTGCTTCTTCCCGCAGTTCTTCTACTTTGGATAAAGCGTCTAGAGCTGCCTGATACTTTGATGTTCCCATCTGCAATCCCTCCTTGAACAAGGTACATCATAATCAATTAGATGGGCAACAATTTATCTTTGAATTCCATCGGAATTTTCAATGTATCCGAGTTAACCATAAACAAATACCAGTAATCCATAACGTTTGGAGAAATGAGTGGGTATTCGCTTTTCAGGCGCAACACCCACACCTTGCGCTATGCATTACCCTACGGCCTACCACACAACTTTCTCATCGTCTCGTGTATTCTACCTACAAGCTGCTCACCAGCAACTCTATTTGATAAAATATAATCATTGGGTCCAAGCGTATCCAATTTATCACCTTCTATTTTGATTATCTTTCCGAGATAATCATCTGAATACCCCTCTGCTATAAACTCTTGATGCACTCCTGCAAGAACCTTCGTAAGAGCCGCTGGATTTGAACTTGTTTGTGGATCATCTGGATTCTGAATCTTATGAGCACTGAATGCAATTATGCTCACGACGAATCGAGCGTAGACAGATGGATCAATCATTTTATCTTTTACAAGCTCGATACCCGTTTGATTTTGCAACCAATCCCCATCTGAACAACGCGGATCACGTTGACTTGTAGTGTTTGATTCTGTTGTTTGCACGTGATTATCACTGTTACCGCTAATTACCTTTGCAATTGCAACGAAGGCAACCAGACCCCCGATACCCACATAAATAAGTCTTTTCTTCAGAAGAGCGTTTTTAGAGAGACTATCTAGGGACCACGAGTTCGATTTACTTCGAATCGGTTCAACGCCAACGGCACTCCCACCGCAATACTTGCAGACTTTATAGTCAATACTTCTATGGCAATCTGCACAAACTAAGGTTTCATTATTTACGCTCATTGCTGTTTTTAAGTCGGATACTTGGTCAACATTTGACAATAATGCTCCACATTCACCACAAAACTTATCACCATCAACAGAAGCGACGTTACATTTGGGGCATACCATCATATACATTTTCTCCTCATGATCTGTTTTTTGTAACTGTGCGTCAACGAATGGATAGAAAGCGTTGTTTTACCACGATAAACATGTCGAGAAATTAATCTTTCAATTGCTGACACGGATCATTCATGTTTTTCAATTGACGATGCTGGAGTATTATCAGTTGATCGCCCATCTGTAGCGGATGTGTCTGGGCTCAACGTGGAATCAGGACTGTGGCTATCAACGGCTAAACTCTTCCCCTGAGAAGCATAGTCATTTATGCACCCATGAACATAATACGAAACATCCTTATGGGTATAAGAATTGCCACCCCCATCCAATACCGTTATCTCTCCAGATAGATATAGATCTTGCAATCTTCGTGAAATATTAAATGCACCTTTTTGCATGAGAATTTTTTCTTTTGTTACTGGTAGTGTTTTAAGAAAAAACACTTCAAGATCGAAACCTTCTGGCGAAAAATGCGAATAACGCGTAATGGTAGTTATATCAGAGGTGCGTTCGGAAGGAAAAGTACCATATATATTTACCTTAGTGTTTAAACCAACTTTGTCGTCGAAAACGATGCTATATTCGTTATGTATATCGCAAGGGTCACCAGAAATGGCCCAGTGCCCATTTAAAACATATTTCTTATAGTTGAAATAATCTACCTCCTGAGTGACTGTATCCGAATCCTGTATACGTATAGCAGAACTATATGACTGGCTCGTTTGTTTTGTTGCGTACACATAAAATAACAGCACGCCAATGCAGATCAAAGCGATGACAAACTTGCCGACAATGGACTTTCGATTCTGCTTTGATGGTTGCCGGGGATTTATTACATCAACTATCGATGCTGACATGCCTTGACTGCATTGACTGCTCGGCTCTATACGATTTCCAGAATCTACGTTAACTGGCTGATTAGGTAGTTTTGCGACTGAACTATATTGAGACTTGTCTGGTAATTGCACTGAGTCCTTGATACGGTTTCCACACTTGACGCAAAATTTCGTTCCTATCCTCAAATCTGAAGAGCACTCCGAACAAGTCATTATACAATTCTCCAATATTAAGATGGATTACATTATGCTTGCGGAAACTAGGTGTGTCAATCAGAAGGTTGAAAACTACCCCAAAATGCAGTGAGTCAGTTCAACTGCCGCAAAGAGGGGGCCGTACAGAATGCCCGTCAGCGCATCCTGAACGGTCCCCACATAATCAACGCAACAACCCAACCCTTTGATGCACCTTTGACAGATCATCCGTGGTTAGATTGGCATATCGCCTACTCATTTCCAGCGAACTGTGCCCCAAACTCTTTTGCAGGTGAAACGTTGATCCACCTTGCCTGATATAGTTGGCCGCAAAAGTATGACGCATCGCATGTATAGTTCGCGCTGGTGGATCAAAACCAAGACGCTTGCATAATTGCTTCACACTTCGCAGAGCCGTCATTCTGCGGACTGAAACGCCGTCCAGCGTCGAAAACAATAGACCATTGCGACACTGAAAATCTGAGATGAACCGATGGATTGCTTTTCGCAACACAAATGAGATGGGCACTATTCTCTGCTTCCTGCCCTTGCCGTTGAGGGTCACGAGAAGATTGTCCATATCAACGTCTGAAACATGCACCCCTAACGCCTCAGAGATCCGGCACCCAGTGTCTAGCAAAAACATTACCATCAGGTGCAATCGTCGTTCGTGATAATCCTTCCGTTTCGGTTTCCACTTCAACAGTTTTTGCACTTGTTCAAGAGAAAACGACGGCATAATTACCTGTGGCTCTTTCAAAGATTTGATGTGTGGGTGAGTGCATCCAGCTCCACATTTCTTTTCAGACCCTGTATCCCAATGCAGGTAGGCGTTGATTGCACGAATCGCGGCGTTACAACCAGTTTCTTTCAAACCACGTTCGCGCATCTTCATAACCATTTCCCTGAGTTGGTCCTGTGTCGGCGATTCGCCCGGCAACCACTTCAGCGCACAGCGATACCAGCGCACCGTATTGTCAGACACATTGGACAGGTACTGCCGGTCTCTGATAAAACAATCAAAGCGCGTCATAAATCCTCCATCAAGGCGTGAGCCTTTTGATTGGGATAAAATGACGTAAGTTATTGAAAATACGGAGAGATGGCCGAGTGGCTGAAGGCGCACGCTTGGAAAGCGTGTTTAGGGGCAACTCTAACGTGGGTTCGAATCCCACTCTCTCCGCCATCTTAAATTCAATGACTTACAGAGTTTTGAAACCTGGCTTCTGTGCTTCAAACATAGCCTGAGTAGCGTCCCACCCAAGCAAATTTCTGCCAGAACCATTTCCCCGCTGTTCCCTTGCTCATGGGAAGACTGCAGATATGTTCTGAACGCAGATTGCCGGCTCCGCTCCAACAACAGTGTCATTCCCAATCAGAAAAGTTCCCTGATCGTCCATAAAGGCCGACCAACACACCAAAAAACTTACAGCGGATCCAGAATTGATCTTCCCAGGACCATTCCCTCACGTCGATGCGCGCAAAGACGAGTGGCGACCTTCTACTGAACTAACCTGGGCGCAGCAATTCTTGAGCTGCTCGAAACGTGACTCACCAACCTCCGACAGCGACCCTGTCGGAGGTTTTGTCGGAATGCCCTATTCCCAGGCAACAAGTTGAAGCTTGCGCACTCGTTCTAGCGCAAACCGAAGTGGTAGGTCGCGCCAAAACTCAGGCGGATGTCGTCCTGTTGATTGAGAACATTGTTGGGAAAAGACGTGCGAACATAGTCAGCTTGCAGAAGACGTACCCCGAAGTGTTTGTCGATGGGAACATTGATGCCTCCGCCAAGTTGCATGGCAAAGACGTTGGCGCTGGTCTCCACGCCGCCCGAGGTGGGAATGACGGAATTGAAGGCATAGGCATCACCGAAGAGTGCTTCCCCGAAAATCTGTATCGCATGTCCCTTCAGCTTTCCCTTCTTTCCCTGAAAGACATTTGCCGTATAGCGCGGTCCGGCGAGGTAGCTGATTTTTTCGATGTCCACATTTGTCGCCACATTACTGGCATATTCACCATTGATCGATGCCGACAGGCCAAAGCCGTTCTTGAATCCTGCCACGATATCCAGGCCGCCGCCCTGCAACCACAAGCTGTTCTTCGAGTAGGACGTTTGCCCCAGTTCTGGAGAATAGGTCAGGGCCAGGTCAATGGAGGAGGGCTTCAAACTGGCCAGCTTGGGGGATTGTTGCCCCCAAGCCGTTGCCGCTACCAGCATACATGCGCCCCCAAGGAGCACTTTTTCAATCGTCGATCTACGCATCTCAACTTCTCCTTGTTACTCAACGACCAGCGTGAGGTTGGTGGACTGGGACAGCGAGCCAGCTGAAACTGTGACCGTGACCGCGTAACTTTGCGGCGTCTGTGCAAAGTATCCGCTGTTACCCATGCAACCGCTGACTCCGGCCATGACCGCCATTCCGGTGAACAGCAATAGAAGTACAGAAAGGATCTGTCCTATCCGCTTGCCCGCGCGGCGCATCCTGGCGGCAAAGGGCAGCAAGAGCAGAGCCAAGGCCAACGGTGCCATCTTGCTTCCCAAACCGTTTCCGGTCTTGTTGGCCGCGGCGGTTTGTGGAATGTTGACGATTAGTTGCGTGGGCACTGGAACATTGGAAGGGGGCTCCACCATGTTTACGTTATAGGCCGAAAGGGTCCAGGTATTGGCAAGAGTTGTCGAAGGTATCCAGGCGCCCCCCGCAGGGAGGACCGTGGCCACCGCTCCGGTGGGCAGCCCTGTCACGGTCAGTGTCAGAGCCGATGGGAAGCTGTATGCAGGTTCAGTTGCAATGCTGGGATAAATCGGCAGCACGTACGATGCCGTTCCACCGGGAGGGACGGTTTGCGTTGAACCACTGCCCGTTGTGGAGCTCCCCGAACTGGGTGTGCCGATACTGATGGTGAGCACAGTCTGACTCAGTGTCGCGCCGCTGGCCGCGCTGGTGATCGCCACAAAGTTGCTGTCGCCCAGATAATTCGCACCGATGACCACTGTGCCCAGAGCAAGCGAGGAGGTGGTAAAGGTCGCCGTGCCGCCAGAAAGGGTTCCCGATCCCAGCACCGTGGTTCCACTGACGAAGTTCACGGTGCCGGTTGGAATTCCCACCGCCGAGGTGAGGGTTGCGGTAAAGGTAACCGGGGTGTCCAGTAGAGACGTGTTGAGAGCGACTCCGTTCGTGATGTGTAAACCGCTGCTGACGATGGCGACAGCAGCCGTAACCGGGGTAATGGTGTAGTTGGCCGAGACCGCGCTTGCCGCTGAGTAGTCGGTGTTGCCGCTCTGCGTGGCCTGAATGGTGCAGGTTCCGCCGCTCAGTATCCTGGCAGTACTGCCGCTGACGGAGCAGACGCCGGTGGTGGTCGAGGCAAAGCCGACAGCCAGGCCCGAAGTGGCTGTCGCGCTCAATGAGAAGGTTCCTGCCGAGGAATACGGATAGGACGTAACTGTCGGGGCGTAAGTGATGCTCTGCGCGGTCTTGCCGATCGTGAAGCTAACCGAAACCGCCGTGGCTGCTGAGTAGTTGGCATTGCCAGCCTGCGTGGCCTGAATCGTGCAAGTACCGGCGCTAAGGATCGAGGCCGTGGTGCCGGAGATCGAGCAAATGCTGCCGGTCGTCGAGGAGAAGTCGACTGTAAGTCCCGAGGTAGCGGTGGCGCTGAGCGGGAACGAACCGCCCACGCTATAAGTGTAGGTCGTCACCGACGGTGCAAAGGTGATGCTCTGCGCGGCGGGGTTGATGGTGTAGTTGACCGCAACCGGTGAAGCAGCCAGATAGTCGGTATTGCCAGCCTGCGTCGCTTGAATCGTGCAGGTTCCAGCAGCGACCGTGGTGGCCGTTGTTCCGGTGACCGTGCAGACTCCCGCAGTGGTTGAGGCAAAGCTGACCACAAGACCCGAGGTCGAGGTCGCGCTCAAAGCGAAGCTTCCACTCGGAGCGTATGGGTAGCTCGTGACCGAAGGTGCATAACTGATCGTCTGCGCAATCGGATTGATGGTGTAACTGACCGAAACCGGAGTGGCAGGCGCAAAGATACTATTGCCAACCTGCGTAGCCTGAATCGTGCAGGCGCCGGCGCTGACGATCGTCGCGGTGGTGCCGGAGACTGTGCAGATCGTCGGCGTGGTCGAGGCGAAACTGACGACCAGGTTCGAGCTCGCGGTCGCGCTCAGGGGGAAGGTTCCATTCAGCGAGTAGGGATACGTCGTCACCGTCGGCGTATAGGTGATGCTCTGCACGCCCGTGGAGATCGTGTAGCTGAATGAAACCGGCACCGCGGCCGAGAAGGTGGCATTGCCGCCCTGAGTGGCTTGAATCGTGCAAGTGCCCAGCGTGAGCATGTTGGCGTTCGTGCCTGTGACCGTGCAGATCGTCGGCGTGGTCGAAGCGAAGCTGACCGCAAGTCCCGATGTTGAGGTCGCTATCAGGGGGAAGGTTCCGCCTGAAACGTAAGGGTAGCTGGTCACCGAAGGCGCAAAGGTGATCGTCTGTGAGCCCACAGTGATGGTGTAGCTAACCGACTGGGGTGTAGCTGCAACGAAATAGGTGTTGGCAGCCTGGGTCGCTTGAATGGTGCAGGTTCCCGTGTTGACGATGGTCGCGGTTGTGCCAGAAACCGTGCAGACCAACGGCGTGGTCGAGGCAAAGGCGATCGCAGTCGTCGCATTGGTGGAGATCGCGCTCAAGGCGAAGGTTCCATTCAATGAATAGGGATACGTCGTCACAGACGGCGCAAAGGTGATGGTCTGCGGAGCGCTGGTGATGGAGTAGTTGACGGTGACCGATGTCGCCGGGGAAAAGGCTATGCTCCCCGCCTGACTGGCCACGATCGAGCAGATTCCTCCATTGACGATCGTCGCAGTCGTGCCGGTGACGGTGCAGACGCCCGTGGTGGTGGAGGCAAAGCTGACTGTAAGGCCCGAGCTGGCGGTGGCGCTCAGCGGAATGGTTCCTGCCGAGTACAGGTAAGAGGTAACAGAAGGCGCATAAGTGATGGTCTGCGCTGCGCCCGCGATGGAGAAGACGACCGCTACCGGCGTCGCAGCGGCGTAGGTGGAGTTGCCCGCCTGAGTGGCCGTGATCGAGCAACTGCCACCGCTCACGATGGTGACCGTTGTGCCGGAAACCGTGCAGACGCTGGAGGTCGTTGAAGCAAAGCTGACGGTCAGGCCCGAAGAGGAGGTGGCGCTCAACGTGAAGGAGCCTGCTGAGGCCTGATAGGTGGTAATCGTTGGCGCAAAGGTGATGGTCTGCAGCGACAGAACCGTGAAGGTGGTCGAGGCAGGCGTCGAAACGATGGCCTGATAGTTGCTGTCGCCTGGATAAGTCGCGGTCACCGTGTGCGAGCCAATGCTTAGCCCCGCCGCGATGGTGTACGTCGCAACACCGGCGCTGAGCGCATCGGCCTGAGTCGCGACTCCATCCACATAGAACTGAATCGATCCGGTCGGAGCGGCTACGCCACTTGCCGTTGTGGTGCTGGCCGTGATGGTGATGGCGCCTCCAACAGCTGGCGACGTTGGCGACACCGCCAAAGTCAGAACCGTGGTATTCGCCGATGCCGTGCCGGTGGCAACGCCGGTCAACGTGATGGTGGGGTTGGCGAAGGCTGTATAGCTGGTTGCGTAAGTGGCGTTGCGCGTGCCGGCCGTTGAGCCCAGCGTGATCGAGGTCGATTGCGGCGTGAACTGGAAGTCCAGATTGCAGGCGAATCCCGGCTGGATCGTGCTGGTGAGGGATCCACAAGCAGCATAGGTTGCAGGAGTGGCTTCCGCTGTTGGATCCAGCACAAAGTCACTCACGTCGTACAGAATGTAATAAGCCCCAGTGGAGATCGCTGCCGGCGCGAGATTGCCCGTATTGCTCAACGTCGCTGCCACTGCGGCAGATGTCGAGCCTACCGCCGTAGAAGCTGCCGTCAGCGCGGAGGCCTGACGATTCAAGACTTGGAAAGCAGATGCACCTTGTGATGACTCATAGAGGCCTTGGATGAGATTGCCGTTGGGTTCCACCCAGATGCCATAGGTATAGGCAGCTCCGTTGGAACTACCCAGTCCCAAAATATCCGTTGCATTCAACACGCCGTTTTCCAGTGGCAGGCGTGCAACGCGGTGCGGACTGGTGTAGGCACTAAACCAAACGCTCCCCGTGGCGTCAAAAGCAACACCCCACAGCCCGGTCGAGCTCGCAGCCGCATAAGAGGTTGCCGCTGCACCGGTCGCCGGATAATAGTAAATTGAGCCGGTTGAGGCGGCATCGGTGCTGGCAAGATTTCCAAACTGATCCACAGCTATCGAGGTGCAAGCGGCCTGATTGGAACCCTGCAAAGCAGCAAGGGAGTTGCCTGTGGTAGTGGCGGTAGTGATGCCAGCGGGAAGTTCATAGAGAACTCCCGTGGAGTTATTGCAGGAATAGACATTGCCAGCCAAGTCAACTTTGGCCGAACGTGCATTGGTGATGGCAGTGGCAATATGGAAGATGCTGGTTGGAAACCAGATGTTGGCATTGGTTCCGCTGACGTATTGATACGGAATAATCCAGACACCCGTGGTTCCGTCGGTAAGAATCATATTGCCCGCGCCATCGATATTGACGTCGTTAGGGGCTTTCCCCATAGCTGGAGTAACCGTGAGTTGTGGGGCGGTGACAATGCCGGTATTTGCGCCTGCGGTGATCTGAGCTTGAGTATATTCACGAACCGTACTAGTTGAATATCCAGCCGTGAATATATTTCCCGCCGCATCTTGGGTCACGCCGCGAATAACATCCGAGTCAACTGCAGCGTTAAGCGTGATCGTTTGCACCACGCCAGGATCAACATTGATCACCGCGCCCAAACCGCCGCCGCCCAGGTAGACGGTACCCGCAATCACATTGGCCGTCGAAGCGGAGTTCAGAGCCCCATAAAAGACAATCGCACCAGGCCGGGGCCCAGGGGCCAGTGGAGTAAAGGTGACATTCATAATGCAGCTCTGTCCGCTGCTATAGGTAGTGCCCACGGCGCAGGTGTCGGGGTTAGCGGTTGTACCGGCATCGTTGTAGTCATAACCGGTCAGTCCGGTGGTGACCACCTTGATCGCCGTCGGCGTCACCGTTGCATTGAAGGTCACCGTCACAGGAAAAGTCTGGCTGACGGTATTGACGGGCAACAGTCCGAAGTAGAGACCGGTCACGGTGTAGTTGCCAGTGGTAGCGGCAGCGGGCCCATAGTAGTTGCCCGCGGTGGTATAGCGGTAGAGGCTGCTCTGCGCCGCCGCAATGTACATGGCGCTGCGCGTATCGATGGCCAGCGAAACCGGCGTGGTCACCGAGGCAACGTAAACCACAGGCGTTGCCGTCTGCGGCGCGCCCGCGTTATAGGGAACCTGAACAATGCGATTGTTGCCGGTGTCGGCGATATAGATATTGTTGAAGGGATCGGTGGCCACGCCCTGGGGTGCGCTGAGAGTGAGGGTGCTACCGATCGTCGAGTACGTTGACGCGGCAGCTGAAGTCGTCGTTCCCGTAGGAATCATGACCACCGTGCCAGCTCCGGAGTCGGCCACGTAAACATCGCCCAGGCGGTCGACCGCGATCTGTTTGGGCGCGGTAAAGGCAGTGGCAAGGGTGGTTTGTACGGATGCCGAGGTGACTTTGACCACCTGCTTGTTGGTTGCGTCCACAATGTAGACGTTCCCGGAGAGATCCACGGCGACGCCGGTCACGGTTCCCAGGCTGGTACCGATCATGGTCGGAGTCGTCGCCAAAACACCGCCAGAGTATGCGTACTTGAGGACTACATTGGTCGTCCCATCCGCTACATAGACATTGCGGGAAGCATCCACGGCGACCTGCGATGCTGCTGTCAAACCTGTCAGCACGGTAGATTGCGATCCGTTGCCGCCGACTACCTCAACCAGGGCCGAGTTTGCTCCATCAACCGCAAAGACGTTACCCGTCGGATCAACGGCAACACCCGCCGCGCTGCCCAATGTCGATGTAATGACGCTGAGCGAGGATCCGACAACCGGCGGCGTTGACACCAAATTGGTCGCGCCGCCGGAGCGGGCGCAGATCAACACCGTGAGGATGACCGCCGAAGAGAATAAATTCCGCGCGATTTTCAAGCAATGCCGCATGGTTCTGACTCCTGTACGTAGCGTCCTGGGTTTGTGCAATCTTGTTCGAAGGCATTTCGCGACGACACGAAAAAAACCTCTCCCCTGCTTGGAACGAAATCCCGTTTGCTCTCAGACCGGATAGGCTGGTTCAAGAGCCTCCTCAAAAGCCGAAAGGTTGCAAAAAACGAATCGCCTCGCGCAACACTCCGGTTGTCAACGGCTCCTTCGAATCCACCCATTCCTTCCAGTAGAAGGAAGTGAGGGCGATTTCTGGGTGAATCCTTGAACTCGGAAAAGATACGATCCAGTGGTTTAAATTGTCAACTGGAAAATAATTTCAATTTGGAAACTCCCGTTGCCCGCAGCGCGGCTCCCGGCAAGCCTCGTCCGAATCGTTGAAATCGAGGCGAATCAATCGATTGAGTCATTGGGAGACGATGATTTGATATTTCCCCTTGACAATAATTTCTCGGCAGACATTTAATGGTTTCCAGTTTTAAACTATTTCTTTATAGAAATAGTTTCGGTTTCAATCTGCGTCCCGCCATCATCATCTGAAGCCGGCAATCCACCCTGATCGACCTTTCCTCGTAGGGTTGATCCACGCGCACGAAGTACATCCATTTTTACTATGTGGCGGTTTTTTGGGCAGCTCGGGCAAATACGGCATCGAAACACCGCTAGGAAGAATCCACCAGCCGTTAAACGTCGGATTCCTCCTCGCGAAATCAATCCGCGATAGAATCGGAGACCACCACCGGCTCACCGCCCCAACTGACATCGAAATGACGAAGGATGGTTATGAATCAGCCTCTACCCCGTTTATCTGGCTTCACTTGGACTGCTAAAGTTGCGGTCTTCTTCCTGGTTTGGGGCGTTGTCTGCGCTGCGCTGGCCCAACAGCCCGTGCGCGTGGACAAACAGAGCGATTCCTATATTTTGCAGAATGCCTACCTGCGCGCCGAAATCAACAAGGTTTCCGGCGATCTTGTTTCCTTAAAGTACAACGGGCTGGAGATGATGTCGGGCGGAAGGGACCACGGTTATTGGGAGCAGAACCCCTCCGGGGCAGCCAACCTGAGCGATGGCCTCTCCATTGATCCGGCGAGCAATGGCGGGGAACGCGCCGAGGTTTACATTCGCGGCGTAGCCAATGGCAAAGATCTGGCGCGCACCAGTAGTGGGTCGATGATCTGCGATATGGAGATCCGCTACAGTTTGGGCCGCAATGATCGGGGCATCTACACCTACGCCATCTTCTCCCATCACAGCGGCTACCCAAAGACCGAGATCGGCGAGAGCCGCTTCGCAATCAAGTTGAATGGCTCGGTCTTCGACTGGCTGTCGGTAGACCCGAAGAAGAACTTCCTTGTACCCAGCGGAAGTGATTGGAAATCAGGCGAGCAGTTGAACATGAAAGAGGCGCGGAAGATCGTAACCGGCCACTTCGCCGGCAAGGTCGAGCACAAGTACGACTATTCCTCCGATCAATTCGACAATCTCGCCTTCGGCTGGTCCAGCACCAGGCAGCACATCGGCCTGTTCATGATCAACCCATCCACTGAATACCTCAGCGGAGGTCCAACCAAAGTGGAGTTGACCTGCCACCTTGGCGACAACGGCCCCATCGTGCTGGATTATTGGCGCAGCACGCATTACGGCGGAAGCAACCTGGAATTGGCGGACAACGAAGAGTGGTCCAAAGTGGTTGGCCCAATCTATGTCTATCTCAACCAGGGAGAAACTCCGCAGGCCATCTTTGCCGATGCGCGTCAGGAGGCCGAACGGCAGAAGGCACTGTGGCCCTATTCCTGGGTACACAGCGCCGACTATCCAACCGGCGCACAGCGCTCCACCGTAAATGGAAAGATCGTGATTCAGGATGAGCAGAGCGCCGCGGTGGGAAGAGTGCGGATCGGACTGATCCCGCCGGACGAGACGGACGGCGGTTGGCAGACCGACGCGAAGAGCTACCAGTTCTGGACCGATGCCGGCAAGGATGGCAGCTTTGTCCTGACCGGGGTTCGACCGGGAAAATACGCGCTTTGCGCCCTTGCCGATGGCGTTCTGGGAGAGTATGACGGCGCTTCTGTCGTCGTGCAAGCCGGTGCTTCCATCGATCTTGGTTCGCTGCACTGGACTCCGCTTCGCTATGGCAAGCAACTCTGGGATATTGGCATTCCCAATCGCAATGCTACCGAGTTCTTCATGGGCAATGACTCCAACCACTGGGGAATGTATCTGCTTTACGGCAAATACTTCCCCAAGGATGTGGACTACTGGATCGGCAAGAGCGATTATCGCAAGGACTGGTACTTTGAAGAAGTTCCCAATATAGCCCATGGAGAAAACATCGCCAAGATGGCTGGTGGCGAGACGAACTGGAAGATACATTTCACCTTGCCCGAAAAGGAAAAGGGCACCGCCATTCTGCGCGTGGGGATCAGTGGCGTCGGCGCGCGCCATGTTTTCGTGGCGGTCAACGGCAAGCAAGTCGGCGATCTCGCGCCGCTGCAATACAACGCCACCATCAATCGTGATGGCAATCAGGGCACATGGTCAGAACACGACGTGAGTTTCCCGGCAAAGGAAATGAAAGCTGGAGAGAATCTGATCGAACTGAAAGTGCCGGGCGGCAATGTGATGTCTGGAGTCATCTACGACTATCTGCGTCTCGAACTGGACGAGAGCGGTAAATACACTCCAGGGCGCGCGGCGCCGGCAACGAAAGAGGAGGCCGCAACCGAGACGGAGTAGAACCGTGACCGTGTTGAGTCAATATCCCCCGGCAGAGCCTGATATTTCATGATTGGTGGCCCCCGGGCCTCTGCCGGAGGCATCGTGGGGCTCTATTGATTCGGCAACGAAACGGTGACGACAAAAGATGCACATCCTGAGCGTAGCGAAGGATCTGCATTTGAAAGATTGCCACTATGAAGTTGCCGGATCAATAAAGGGGCCTATCAAGATCCACTCCAAGCCAAAACCAGCCAGTCTCTCCGCGCCGTAGGCGCAATGTTGTGAGCCCCGCGCTTCAGCGCGGGGTAAGCAAAACCAAAGTTGATTCGGCGTCCCGTAGGGGCGGCGCTCATGCTCTGAACCTTCAACCATTTTTGCAACCATTTTTGTCCCAAAAAGATAAAAACAGAAACAAGGTACGACTCCCGTAAACGTCAATCGTCTACTGCCTCCCCGGCAAAGCCGGGGGTTCTACCTTTTGAAATAGCAATTCAGTCCGCTTCGCGGTACTGCGAGTTGGCAAGTTGCGGGCTTCCATTCTCTTCCAGTAGTTCAAAGCGCTCCAATGCGACAGGCTAAACAAACTTCACCCACATAGCAAAAGCCTCACCCTTGCGGATGAGGCCTTTACATGAAGCATTCGCTTTGGAGCACCAACCCAGCCTAACCCGCGCCTTTTTTCTGGCCGCGGGCACCTGCGGTGCGGCAGACGCCGCTTACGCGGCAAGACATTCTTGCACTTCAACGCTCTTCGCTCCACGCCTTTTTTCTAGGCGCGGGCACCTGCGGTGCGGCAGATGCCGCTTACGCGGCAAGACATTCTTGCACTTCAACGCTCTTCGCTCCGCGCCTTTTTTCCAGGCGCGGACTAGCCGAAGGCAGTTGGCCCCACCGCAGGTGGCTCAGTCGTAGTACTCGAGGCCGAGGTGGGTGATCAGGTCCTGGCCCATGATATGGCGCAGGGTGTTCTTGAGCTTCATCGACTGGATGAAGAGATCATGCTCGGGATAGAGCCCCTCGGCGCTCTGCGGAGCCTTCAGGTAGAAGCTGAGCCACTCCTGAATGCCGATGGACTTCAACTGCTCGGTGCGCTTGGCCAGATCCAGGAAGAGAACCAGATCGAGAGCGATGGGAGCGGCCAGAATCGAGTCGCGGCAAAGGAAGTTGACCTTGATCTGCATGGGGTAACCAAGCCATCCGAAGATGTCGATGTTGTCCCACGCTTCCTTGTCGTCGCCACGCGGCGGATAGTAGTTGATGCGGATCTTGTGGTAGAGATCCTTGTACAGGTCGGGGTAGAGCTCGGGCTGGAAGATGTAATCCAGCGAGCCCAGTTTGGACTCTTCCTTGGTCTTGAAAGACTCCGGATCGTCCAGCACTTCGCCATCGCGGTTACCCAGGATGTTGGTCGAGAACCATCCCTTGACGCCCAGCATGCGCGCCTTGAAGGCCGGCGCCAGCACCGTCTTCATGAAGGTCTGGCCAGTCTTGAAGTCCTTGCCGCAGACCGGCGCGGAGTTCTTCTTGGAGAGTTCGAGCAGCGCTGGAGCGTCTACCGTCAGGTTCGGCGCGCCATTGGCGAAGGGAACGCCCAGGCTCAGAGCCGCATACGCATAGATCTGCGAGGGCGAGATGCCGATGTCATCGTTGTCCAAACCGGCCTCAAAGGCAGCCAGCGTCTCATGCACAGCCGAGGGGACGATGAAGATCTCGGTCGAACCGGCCCAGATCACCACCACGCGGTCCACGGTCTTCTGGAAGGCCTGGATGTCGGCCATGACTTGGTTGGCCAGGTCGCGCTTGTTCTTGCCCTTCTTGACGTGGGTGCCGTGCAGGCGCTTCACATAGTACTGATCGAAGACCGCGGGCAGAGGCTTGATGGTCTCCAGGTACGGCTTCAACTGCAACAGGGTCTTCTCGTCCAGCACCTTGGCGTGGGCGGCGGACTCGTAAACATTGTCCTCGAAGATATCCCAGCCGGTGAAGACCACGTCGTTCAGGTCGGCCAGGGGCACAAAATCCTTGATCAACGGAGTGTTGTTGTCAGTACGCTTGCCCAGGCGGATGGTGCCCATCTGGGTAAGAGAGCCGACCGGCTTGGCCAGTCCACGCCGGACAGCCTCAACTCCAGCAATCATCGTGGTCGATACGGCGCCCAGGCCGATCACCATCACGCCCAGTTTGCCCTTGGCAGGCGCAATCTTCGCGGCGGTCTTCTGGCCGCCTTGTTCTTCGATACCCATCGCTTCTCCTAACCTTCCTGTTGATTCGGATGTTCGCTTTCGTCCCAAATGATCCGGATTTCAGCAGACCAACCATTTTAACCCTTGGAACCGGGCCTGTTCTCCCTAAGGGGTCAGGCCGCCTTGGCCGCGAACGCGCTTTTAATATGCGTACCCACGAACCACACCACTCCAAGCACAATCACAATCTCCACCGCAAAGTGAAAGCGGTGGAACAATTCCTGAAACCGGGGATCGGTATTCCACTTCTCGCCCAGCTTGCTGCCAGCGTAAGCCAGGAAAAGATACCACGACCAGGAACCTATCGTCGTGTAGATGTGAAAACGCAGCCGCGGCATCCGGGCAATACCCGCCGGAAAGGCAATAAACGACTGCATCACCGGCATCATGCGCGCCAGCAGAACAGCAACCGATCCGTACTTCTCAAAGAACCCGGTCATGCGGTCCAGATCGTGCCGGCTCATCAGAACCCAGCGTCCGTAGCGCTCCACCAGCGGACGGCCACCTTTGGCGCCGATCCAGTAAGCAAAAGCCGAGCCCAGATTCGCGCCCAACGCTCCCGCCGTCGCCACCAAAAAGATGTTGAAACGCCCCAAATACACCAGGTATCCGGAGAACGGCATGATGACCTCGGAGGGGATGGGAATGCAGGCCGAATTGATGCTCATCAACGCAACAATGCCCGCATAGCCGCCCTTCTCGATCACATGCATCACGAGTTGGATCAGTAGAGGAAGAAACTTTTCGATCATAAGCCCTCCCTGAGTATATAAGCCCGCGCCGGTCTGACCATGGTTCCGCGATTTTAACGTCCCAGACAGCGAACCGGCCAACCGCACCGTCCCAAATCCCGCACGCCACCCGCTTGATGCCTGCCAAATCGATTGATTCTGCCGGGTTGCGGTCTGGCGCAGTGCTTGATAGCGCGGTCGCCTCCACCACTGCACGTATCGAATTTGAAATAAAGTTTTCTTTGAATATTGGTCATTTTCGCCATTTCCATCCCCACAGCAGGGGGTTTGCTACGATGAGGGGGAAAGGAATTCCCCGTGACCGACTTCCCCCCTGTTCCGCTCACTCTTGAAGGTTCCTACGTCCTGCACCAGTTCTTTCAGTTCAACTGGAAGGCCTGGCGGACCTGCACCAACCGCGAAGCCGTTCTGGCCGCCGCACTGGAAACCCTGAACCGCATGGAGCGGCAAACCCCCGATGGCCCCATCCAGACCGCGATCTTCTCGCAACTGGGACACAAGGGCGATCTGATCCTGCTGCACTTCCGCGACTCGCTCGAAGCACTCAATCAGGCCGAACTGGATCTGGCCCAGACCGAACTCTACGACTATCTGGACCTACGCCACTCCTATGTATCGGTGGTCGAACTGGGACTCTACGAATCCAGCCGCAAGCTCTACGAAGCCGCCTCGGCCAAGGGTCTGGAGACCCACTCTCCGGAGTGGAATGCGGAGATCGCCACAACCCTGGAGCGTCAGGCGACGGCCATGGCTCCCCGGCTGATCCCCTCGGTGCCCGAGGCCAAGTACGTCTGCTTTTATCCCATGGACCGCAAGCGCGGCGAGCAGGTCAACTGGTACATGGTCCCCTTCACCGACCGCCAGCGGATGATGCACGAGCACGGCATGATTGGTCGCCGCTACGCCGGAGTGATCAAGCAGATCGTGACTGGATCGATTGGCATGGACGACTGGGAGTGGGGCGTCGACCTCTTCGCCGACGATCCCATTGCCTTCAAGAAGATCATCTACGAGATGCGCTTTGATCAGGTCAGCGCGGTCTATGGACTCTTCGGGCAGTTCTTCATCGGTGTGAGACTGCCGATCGGCAAACTCGCTAACTGGCTAAGTGGAAGCCTGTAACCATGCAAGTAGTTGCTATCAAAGTTATAACAATGTCTCATTCAGATGATGCATTAAGAGCATTGTCATCCTGAGCGAAGCCGGTCGCGCACTTTGCGACCGGCGCAGTCGAAGGACCTGCGGTTGTTTTACTCTCTTTATTGAATCTCGCTTAACCGGGTCAAGGGATAAGAAATGCTTCATATTGAGCCAACAGAAGAAGAGATCAACGCTGCCGAGAAACTCCGCAGCAAGGGCGATTTGGCGACTTCTCTTGATTTGACTCTGGCAATGCTAAAGCGGGCCGAAGACGACGATGTGAGAATGCGGCTGCTCTTTGATGTAATTACATGTTCAACTCAATTGGAACTCGATGATGTCACACATCAGGCTATGGCAGAGTTAGACAAAATGCCCCAGCCCGAATTCTCTCGAGTCCTTGCAAACATGTCACGCGCCTATGCAGAAGATCAACTTGGACGCCCGGAAAGAGCATTAGCGCTCCTTGATATGAATCTTGAAACTGGATATTTTGAACGCGAGGACTTCCGCATTCACAAGTATCAGCTTTGCCTTTTCAAGGGACAAGCGCTTGTGCGATTACGGCGCGTCAATGAGGCCCTGGATTGGCTTGATAGGGCACATGCTCTTTACCCCACTGATGAGAGCGGATGTGACGAGACCGAACGCCGCATCTTCGGATGGGTTGAGCCGAGTATTCAAGTTAATAGAGCAAACTGTCTCATGGCACTTGATCGATTCGATGAGGCGTTTGAAGCCGCCAGTCGCGTGATGAATAGAGATGATGGCGATTTGGCTACACTAGCCATACAACATATGGCCGAATGTCGGGCTTGGCAAGGCCGAATACTGGAAGCTCTGGAACTTTATTCAGATCTTAGAAAGAATCTACCCTGTCGACTTATTGATGAAGACCGGGTTCAACAAGGGATTTCCAATTGCATGAACTGTCTTGAAAAGCTACACCCTACTGGTAAGGCTTCATGATTGGCGCCTATCAAAACATGCAAAAGGATGGTCGCTGATGCAACCCAACAAACCTGCCCGCGGCCCCCTCGCCCCCGACCGCATCGCTGCAATTCTCCGCGGCCTCGACGAAGCTTATCCCGCCGTCGAGTGCGCTCTCAACCATAACTCGCCGTGGGAACTGCTCATAGCTACGATCCTCTCCGCGCAGTGTACCGATGTACGGGTGAACATGGTGACGCCGGAGCTCTTCCGCCGCTTCCCTACCCCGGCGGCCTTGGCTGCCGCCTCGCTGGAAGAGATCGAAACTATCATCAAATCCACCGGCTTCTATCACAACAAGGCCAAATCCCTGCAAGGCGCGGCGCGTAAGGTTCTTGCTGATTTTCATGGTGAAGTGCCACAGACTCTTGAAGAGCTTATAAAAATCCCCGGTGCGGCGCGCAAGACGGCCAATGTGGTGCTGGGCGTCTGCTTCAACAAGGCCGAGGGAGTGGTCGTCGATACCCACGTCTTCCGCATCAGCCGCCGTCTGGCGCTGGCCAAGGGAGAAACGCCGCAAAAGGTCGAGCAGGAACTCATGCGCATTCTTCCCCAGGATCGCTGGATCAGCTTTTCGCACCAGATCATCCACCATGGCCGCGCCGTCTGCGACGCCCGCAAGCCCCAATGCGAGCGCTGCAACCTGGAACAGGTGTGCACGGCGAAGGATAAAAGCTGGCGGAGTTAGCGTGGTTTGCGGAGTTAGGTAAATGTTCCCCGGTAGAACCGGGGGCTTTCCAGTGGGTGGTCCCTCAAAGGGGCCTGGTGGAACGCAATCCCAAGAGCAGTCTCGCGCCAGCCTGAGACCTCGCGCCGGAGGCGCAGTGTTAGCCCCGCGCTTCAGCGCGGGGTGAGCGAAATCAACAATCCACTCGGAGTCCCGTAGAGACGGAGCATTTAAGGCACACACATTCTCTTGTTTCCTTAAAAACAGATGGACATACTCAATCCGTGAGTAACTCCCGCAAATATCAAACTTCAATTGTCGCCCCGGCATAGCCGGGATTCTCCCGTTCGTCATAGCCCAATGGACGAACCGCCTGCCGCAAGACAACGGGTTGAGCAGTTCCCCATGCGCTGATGTGGTGCCGATCATTTGAACAGCAGAAGATCTACTTGAGCCCCTGAAGCGCCGCTGAAGGCTCATTCCAAAAAAAGGCTCCCGTGCTCCACAGGACTCAATACGCTTCGTTTTGAGCCCTGCAGAGTCCGGGAGCCGGCACTACGCTCGCACTGTTGCCCTCTACTTACCTACTCGATGATGATATTCAGCACCACGGGTCGGCTATTGCTTCCGCTGGTCGCGGTGACGGTTACAGTTTGCGGTCCTTCCGGAACCGGAGTAAAGAACTGCACATGGGTAGCGCCGCAACTGCTCATCACCGCGCTCACCGCCACCAAGGCCAGCATCATCCAGAAGATGCGCAGAGCCTTGCGCCGCTTGCCCAGACACAGCGGCAGCAACACCAGCGTTCCCAAAGGCAGGAAGGCCAGTACGGTCCGCGAATCCCCTGTCATCAAACGGCTGAGGCTGTAGTCCAACGGCAAGGTTGCCGGCGTCTGGATCGAAATGACTGAGGTTTGAGAAGCTTTCCCATTCAACGTCAGAGAGGATGGAGACATGGAGCAAATGACATAAGTCGCCGGACTGGAGCAAGTCAGAGTGACCGTCTCCGTCGAGCCCAGAATCGGGGCGATGGTGATGGTGGCCTGTTCCGGGTAAGCAACTTGCTCATTGCCCGTAGAGAGACCGCCGGGAGTCACTCCCGGCATGACCTGGATCGCGCTGCCGGTTGCGGCGATGGAAAAGTCCGGCTGATCGACCAGCAAGTTGGTGGCCACGCCGGAAGCCGTCGCCGCAGCGACGAAGTTGCTGTCGCCGCTATAGGTTGCCGTATAGCTGTGCAACCCAATCGTCGTGCTGCTCAGCGTATAGGTTGCCGAACCGTTGCTGAGAGGCAGCGCTACCGGTGTCTCGACAACCGGCGCGCCATAACCTGTCGCGGTTAATGGGGTAAAAGTATCGGTGAATGTGACCGTACCGGTGGGTGTGCCGTTCCAACTGGATGCCTGGGACACGGTGATTTTCAACGGTGCCGCGGCCAGGTTGGTGGGGAGCACACTCGAAACCGGATCTGAGGTTGTTACCGACGGGGTGGACTGGATCACCGTAAGCGTGCCGTCAGTCGCAGTCACAGTGTAGTTTTTGACATGGTCATAGCCGTTCACAATGTCCCCGACCATGGGAACCATGGTGTATGTGCCGACGTTGAAATCTCCGGAGTTCAGAACCGCTTGTCCGCCTATCGTGCAACTTACAACGATAGCGCTATCCCCATTGACCCAGCCGGTGCTCGTTACAATTTTGTCAAAGGTGACCGCGGTTTGGGTGTTGCCATAGACTGTCGTGGCATTCGGAACCACAACCGACAAGGGGGCGGGGTTTTCCGTCACCATCGCCGGCGCTCCCGTGGGGGTCAGAGTGGTGGGAATCGTGTAGTTCTGGTAGTTTCCGCCACTCAGCTTGACCTGAATCGGAAAGCTGCCAACCGGCGAGCTGGGAGTGGCCGCGCTCACCCAAGTTACAGTAATGGCGGCGGCATCGGCGGGAAGAATACCCGTCAGCGTGCCACTCAGAGTTGGCACAGTGCCTCCGTAGGTATAGGAAACCGACGGGGCCACGGCGGTGAGCTGAAGTCCGGGGACCGCAAAGGTAAAGGGCGAACCCATCGTCTGGCTATCCATACTGTCCCCGTTGTAGGTAGCGGTGACGACGTAAGTGCGCCCCTCAAGCAGGTTGGTGATGCTCAGCGAAGCCGTGGCGATGCCTTGCGCTGAAGAAGCCAGCGACTGCGTCACGGAGCTTTGGCTGACGCCGTTCATCGTGAAGTTGAAGGTGACAGTACCGGTTGGGGTGTTCGAACCATGCGGCTGGGTGATGGTCGCGGTAACCGTCGCCGTACTGCCTTGGGTCAAAGTCGACGGGGCTGGACTCACCGCCATCGCAATCGCAACAGCGTCGGTCTGTCCAATGCCATTCAGCTTCAAGGAGGCTAGGCCGTTTTGAAGACTCAGCGTCTCGGTCAAGGTGCCGAGGGCAATCGGTTGATAGGTCGAAGAGATTTCGCAATGCGTGCCTGGGAAAAGGTACGGCGTTCCCAAACCGGCAGAGTTGCAGGTGTCCGATTCGGCAAAGTCAGCGGTGTTGCCAGACATGGTGGCGAAGGGGATGTCTACTGCAGCAGCCTCGTTGCCGGTATTGGTGACGGTGAAGGATGCGGATTCCGTCTGGTAATCTGGCAGCGAGCCGAAGTTATAGGATGCCTGATAGCGTGCGATTTCCACGACTTGATTGTTGCTGGAGTCCGCGACATAGATGTTGCCCGTGGCATCCAGAGCAATACCGGCAGGAGAACCGAGGCCGGGTAACGTCAACGCGAAGGGAACGCTGGCTGATCCGGACCCCGACGGGATCGCGTAGATTGCGGGGGATACAGTGGGCGTTGACTTCTGATTGCCCGCATCCGTGACGTACAGATTACCCGCCGCATCGACTGCAATCCCCGCCGGAGTGGCGATGGATTGGCCGTTGAAGGGCAAAACCGTTACCGGAGATGGTACCGCGGAACTTCCCGAGGGTACTTGCAAATCTCCGCCGCCGGCGGTGATTTTGATGATCCCCGTTTTATTCCCCGAATCCGCCACATAGATATTTCCACTTTCATCCACGGCTACGGCGACCGGCGTGGTGAACTCGTTTGCGTCGTACGCCAGCATCGGCGCCACACCCAACTCGCCAAAAGGTGAGATCTCGACGATGCGAGCGTTGCCGGTGTCGGCGATGTAGACATTGCCAATCGCATCCACGGCCAGCCCTTGCGGAGCATTCACGTTGGTCGTCAATACCGTTTGCGCACCGGAAGCGGCTGAGACTTCAACCACCCGGTTGTTGCCCGTATCCGAGATATAGACATTCCCCACGCCATCCAGCGCGACGCCCTGGGGATTGGACAGGCCGGTTCCCACCGTGCTCTGCGCACCGTTGACGGATACAACCACCTGGCCGGTTCCGGCATTCGCAATATACACGGCGCCGTTCGGGCTCACCGCCACTGCGGCGGGATTTGACAGTCCCGTGGCAACCGCGGACTGCGCGCCACCATCCACGGCGAACTGCGAGGCCTGGCCAACACCGCTCAGGGCATAGTTGAAAACCGAGCCATTCTGTGTGGTGGCCTGCAAGGCGATCTGACGGGTGCCCGCCGCGGTGGGTGTGAAGGTGATCACCACAAAGCAGTCCTGGCTGCTATCAAGCGCCCCGGTGTTGTTCTTGCATGTGGGAGTGCCCGTGATCTGGAAGTCCGAGATTCCCGTTCCAAGGGTAAAAGGCGCGGTGCTCCCCGTTGTGGAAGGCAGATTCGATTGGTCGAAGTGGATCTGAATGGTCTGCGAGACGGGCGTGCCCACGGCCGTCGCCGGGAACTGCGTGTTGACGGAGACCTTGCGCAGAATATTATTGCTCTCATCGATGAAGTACAGATTGCCCGAAGAATCAAAGCTGATGTAACCCGTTCCAGCCGAGTTCATGATGGACTGACTGACCGGGCAGCCGTCGCCGTAGGCATCAATGCTCGCCGGCCCCGAAGTGCCATTGCAATAGACTGGAGCAGCGAGCGTTCCCACGACGGGAGTCTTCGAGTTGAGCCGGCTGGCAACCTGGCTATTGGCGTCGATACGGTAGACAATCTCCCAGTGGTAATCCAGCAGATACAGGTTGCCCCAGGGATCGACGGTTATGGAAGAGGGGCGCAAAACCAGGTCGTTAATACTGTTGACCAGTACGTCAGCCGGCGCGGTAGTGGGTGCGACGGTGCTGTTGATGTTGTTGACAACCTGATACCAATCACCCGCGACAGGATTCGCTCCCATCTCCAAATTGAGCAGTTTGGCCAACTGGGCGCCGCCCGCGTACGCCACACCCTCATAGATATTAGGCGCGCCTTTGGTATCGACTTCGTAGACGTTGCCGAATTGGTCGACATACATAGCGGCCAGAGTATTGAACAACGCAGCGCCGGCTTGCACGCCGAATGCGGTCGAGGTCGGGCAGGGAGTGGTGTTCTTGTTGCAGTTCACAGCAGCATACATGAAGCCCGGTTGCAGGGTTACGCCAAAGATGGTCTGCGCGGTGGCCTGGGTGTTAATCACCCACACCACGCTGTTGCCGTAATCCTGAAGATAGATGTTTCCTGCGCCGTCCAGGCCGATATTGATCGGGTCGTGGACACCGACCGAGGTTGCCAGCGCAGCGGCTGCAGAAGGCGTACCCTGAGAATCTGTGCAGCCACCGCCCTTCTTCATGACGGCGGTTCCAGCAATGTGATAAACGTAGCCCGGTTGCACGGCGCTTGCCGACGCAACCGTAGCAGAATCCACCAGGGCAATAAAGTTGGCCACCTGCGCGCCGCCTTTATAGATCACCCAGAGACCCTGATAGTTGTAGTCAGCAAAGTAGACATTGCCATATCCATCGACCGCGAGGCCCTCGATCTTGCCGCCAACTGGATTTCCGAATGCCTGCACGCCATCCGAGCAACCGGGAGTAACCGTGGTGCAAAGCGTCCCGTTGCAGTTCGTAGGCGGAACTCCGGCGATCGTCTGGATGATGCCGGTCTGGGCACTGATTTCGCGGATGATTGCGCTGGCGCTATCGGCGATATAGGCGTTTCCCACCGAATCCACCGCTACCGCATCGGGCGCATTGAGCACGGCATTGGTGGCCACGACACCTTCTCCGCTGTAACCACCAGTGGACGATTGCGAATTACCTGCAACGACGTTGATCTGGTAGGGCACCAGTACCGGCGCCACACCCGTGGATGTGGCGTGCAAGATTGCCGTCCCGAACATCAGAAACAGGACAAACTGCATCATGTTGATAAGTGTTACCTTCGCATGGACACTGGTCCGATTCACGATCTGAGTCACGTGACCCCCCTTAAAAATTCTGCCGGTGAGCGAGGGTGGGAGTTGCTCCGTTTCCCATCCTCGTTTGCTTCTCTGGGAAAATGTTTCCATCCTGAACGACGCCGGCCCAGTCCCGGTATCGCGCGGCGGTGTCCATCCACCCGCTAATGCGGCAGGATGCTTATTTGCCATCCTTGACCGCCTTCGTTACCGATCGCTCGGTCGTCGGCTTGACAACTGTGAGCGGGATCTCGAGGGTTCCTACCTTTTCATTCACCCCGTCAAGCACCCCCACCCGAAGGAAAATCTCCCCGGGCGGCAAATCCAGTTCCTGCAAAAGTTGGAAGGGCTTTTTCTGTAACTGCAGATATTGTTCCGGCTTGAGCGACAGTTTGATGGAATTGCTCAAGCTGGTGATCGTCTTGCCGTAAACGTCATAGGCAACGATGTCGAATTCAAGTTCTCCGCTGCGCTCCCCATTCGCTTCCTCGCGAACGCCGACTTGCTTGCCGGGCAGGCTGTACTGCACGTCGTACCGCGTGAGCGGCTTGTCCTTCAGCTTGGGATCGAGTTCGCCGAGAATCTTGCCGGAGGCATTCTTCACGCCGGTAAACGGTTCGACCCGCAGCGTAAAAAGCAGTTGTGTTGAGGTCGGCACACCGCGCCCCATCGAGGCGATCATGTTACTGCCGTATGGCTCAGGCTCGGTCGTGGCCAAGGGCACACCAGGCATCGCGGCGTTGTGGTCGATGTCGTCGGAGTAATAGCCCCTTCGGTAGGAAAGCCGCAACTCCGGCTCACGCACCTTTACCTTGATCTGGTGGAAGGCGCCCTCATACTTGCTGCTGGGTGGAATGTACGCAATGGTGTAGAAATTGGCGCCGTTCTCTACCGCTTTACCTACCGCCTCCTTTAAACCATTGGTGTTGTAGTAAGCCACACCGCCGGTGGCCTCGGCCACCGCCTCCATGCCAAGCTGCTCATGCGCGGTCTGGGTAATGAAAGCCAAATTACTCTTCGCCATGCTGTCGCCGTGGCCGGTGGAAAAGCCCGTACCGCCATTGACTGCGCTGTTGGCGGGGTTGGAAAACAGTCCCCGTGCGTCGATCGGGTACACCGCGACACGCGCCTCGGTCAACAGATCGGTCGTCCGGCGCACTTCCTTTGTAAAATCGCTCATCGAGGCCAAATCGCTGACCCCGCCCTGGGGAAACAGTTGCATCGGAATGCCCGCTGCAAACCAGATCAGATTCTTTCTGCCCTTGATCCCCGACAGGTACGCCGCGATCTGATTCAACGCTTCCAGGGTCACCCGGGTCCGCACATCCTGCTGAAAGGAGTTCCGTTCGTTTTGAAACTCCTGCAATCCGGCGCTGGTATCCGCGTCCGCAACATCCATCAGAGATGCCGTAATGTCGTCGCTGTCGGCATCAATGAACGGCGAGGGCATCGAATTGTTCTTCTTCGCGTTCACCGCTGCCATCAGAATCGCAGGGTCCGCGGTGAAGCCCTGCAGGAGGCGTAGGTGGCTGGAGAGACCCAGAACGGCGATTCGAGTTCCCGGTTTCATACTCTTCAAATACCTGGTGGCCTCCTCTTTCACAAAAGTCTGGTCCATCGGTCCGGTATTCAGAGCATCCAGTAACAACACATTCACCGCGCCGCCAGTTGGCTGCGGCTGGTAGTTGGTGTAGATGTTGGGAGGCAGTTTCGGCAGCTCTCGCGCCGCCGTCGGGGGCGCCATTTGAATCTCTTCGAAGTTGTGGATGGTCTGCGGCTTTCCGTCCTCTTCAATGGTGAAATCCGACTGCTTGAGGCCATGCACCGGTGCACCGTGCGAATCCATCACCGTGACATCGACCAGCGTGATCCTGGAGTTGAGTTGCAGCGTCATCACCGGCGCCACGTCGGACGCTTGTGGAGAGGTCGCCGCAGCGGCGGATGTTTGGGCCCATCCCCTTCCCTCTACCCCGATTCCAACCAGGCTCGCTGACAAGCCCAGCGCGATCAATATGGTCCTGATGAGTCGCATGGTTCTCCTATTCCTCGATGTGGGCCACCGCAGATTCCGGTTCAGCCCATCTTTCAGCCGCAAATCGTTGCTTGCCTCTACCCCGCCCACGCACTAAAAAGGACGCATCTGGCTGACTTCCAAGGCGTATTGCACCGCGCATAAAAACCAAATGAGACATGTTTTCTCATACGAAATACGCGCCAACACAATAGCACGTCAAATTGTGGGTTGAAAACAGAATTTTATATTTTTCTGATAAATCGTTTTAACCAGTCGCCCGACAGAAAGAGAGGAAATTGATTTCGCATTTGGAAATGTTTTCTTATTGACAGTGACACCCAAGAAGAAATATTGTCATCGCGTCTCAGATCGAACCTCATCGAAGCTTCCGGTCTTGAACATTGCTTGAACTGTTGTGACAAAACCAGTATCCGCCCAGGGTCGTTTTCGGCGCCTGCTTGACCGATGGGTCAGGGCCCTCTCGACCATCTGGGGAGAATCGGATACAACCGGGTGTGGACGATGTCGAGATGCGACATCCCACTCCTGTCTGTTTTTTTCAAGTTTCAAACCTTATGGAGCCAGCCATGGATCGCACCGCGAAGGTTGTACTTACCCCCCTCGGCCTGCTACACCTACCGCGTGTAGCAAGCATATCCGCTCGTTCACTCTCCCTGCTGATCTGTGGGGCCCTGATCTTCTTCGGCGCGATCAATCTCCCCGCCCAACAAAGCGACGGAGGAATCCAGGGAACGATCACCGACCCAGCCGGGAAGGTCATTGTCAAGGCCAAGGTAACTGCGATCAATGACGAAACGGGGATTATGCTCACCCGCTATACCAACGAAACGGGCGGCTACTCGATCACCCCCTTGCAGGTCGGTCATTACCAGGTCATCGTCGAGGCCAAGGGTTTCGAGAAGCTGGTCCAGCAGGCGGTTTCCGTCGATGCATTGCAGATTCTGGGCTTGAATCTGAAGATGACTGTGGGCTCCGACACCATGTCGGTCGTTGTCACCGAAGCCCCGGCGCAACTCAACACCACCGAAGCCGATCTGGGTTTGACCGTGGAAAACGAACTCTACACCGAGTTGCCGCTTTCCATGGGCGGGGCTCCGCGCGATCCGACTGCCTTTGCCTTCCTTACCCCCGGCGTGCAGGAGGGTGGCGGCAACACCGGCGTCTTCGGCGGCAGTGGACAGGAATACCTCAACGAGAATTACGTCGAGGGCATCCCGCAGTCCACCATTGCCACGCAGGGCGACCCGACCGTCATCCGCAATTCCCTCTCTGTCGATGCCGTCGATCAGTTTCAGGTCAAGACCAACGGCGCCTCGACCGGCTTTGGCGGCGTCGGCGTCACCAACTTCACCATCAAATCCGGTGGCAACAAGATGCACGGCACCATCTTTGACTATGTGCGCAACACCGCCTTCGACACCTGGGGCTATTTCAGCAAGGTTCCCCAGGCCACCGGCTACGCCGTCAAGCCCGCCGAGCACCAGAACTCCTTTGGCGGTTCGCTGGGCGGACCCCTTATCAAAGACAAACTCTTCTACTTTGTCACCTACGAGGGTTACCTCTACACCAAGGTCAGCAACACACCCGAGTATTTGACCGTCCCCACCCTGCAGGAGCGGCAAGGCAATTTCACCGACTACTTTGGTGACCAGCAGGCCACTTACGGCAGCGGAAACTATGGCATCTTCGATCCTACGGTGAGTACCGCCCGCCAGCAATTCAGGGGTTTGCTCAACGGCGCTCCCACCTATAATGTGATCCCGCAGAATGAGATCTCCAGCATCTCCCAGTACATGGCGTCGGCCCTGCCGGCTCCCACCAACACCTCCACGTACAACAACTACCTTGCCGGCCTTCCCCTGGAGAATCGGAACTACACCGTGGACGCCCGCCTCGACTACAGCATCAACGAGAGCCACAAGCTCTCGATTGTTGGATTGGGGGGCGTCAAAGGGTACGGCCACGAACCCAATTACACCACCCAGTATCAGCTCGGCTTCCCCTACGCGGGAGGCGACTTCACCAACCAGAGGACATCGACCGGTGTGGTGACCCATACCTGGGTGATTACGCAAAACAAGATCAACTCGCTCAAATATGGATATTCCCGCACCTGGGGCGATTCCTTCGCTCCCAGCGATGGCACCAAGTTCGCCGCCTCAAAAATCGGCATCGGCAACCTGCCCTCGGGCAACGCCTCCAACACCTTCCCCGGCGTCACCTTCTCGGGCGGATACACCTCTTCCGAACCCGGACTCACCAGCTGGGGCGGCAACACCGACAGCGGTCCCAGGGCCACCAATAACTACACCATCATCGACAACCTGACCTGGATGAAAGGTCGTCACAACATGACCTTCGGACTCCAGTTGCAGTGGCTGGAGACCAATGCCGCGTCCTACGCCGGCTATAGCGGCAACCTGGCGCTCACCTATTCGGCCGACAATACCGCGGACAACACCAATGCCGTCGGCGGCTCGGACTATGCCAGCTTCCTGGTCGGCGCTGTCTACACCGGTAACGAGAGAACCCAAACCATCGTCGACTCCGGTGGCCGCTACCGTCCCATGGCGCCCTACTTTCAAGACAGTTGGCGACTAAGTTCCAAGATGACCGTCAACCTGGGGCTTCGTTACGACTACCTGCAGCCCTATCGCGAGGCCAAGGACCGCATTGCCTGGGTGGATGGAACCACAATCAATCCCCTGGTCGGCATTCCCGGTGTCATCAAATATGGCGGCTTTGGCTCGGGGCCCAATCCTTCCTTCGCCGACTACGTCTGCCAGTGCCACACCCCGGTCAAAACCTATTACAAGAACATCGAGCCGCGCGTGGGCTTTGCCTATAGCGTGCATCAGAATACCGTCATTCGCGCCAACTTCGGCGTCATGACAACACACGCCGGCGGCACCGGCGGCCATGCCAACGCGACCTTCGGTCCAGGAAACAACGCTGAGTTCGCCCAGACTCAGGTCTGGGCTTCAGAATCGAGCGCGTGCAATTCCAGCACCTGCCCGCCAGCCTTCTTCCTGAATCCTTCCATGCCCTCTTCGGCCTCTCCCGGCGGCCCCTACGTGACCGGTGTAACCAACCAGAACGGTCAATTGATCGGGCAATCGGACTACTCGTCGATCCCGCAGTGGACCGGAGCTGGAGTCGTCGTCAACCCCCTTTCCACGACAGGTAACTATCAGCTTACGGCTGCGAATACGCCCGATTGCCCCCTCTCGAGTCAGGGTTCCAACGGCTATTGCAACGCCGGGACGCAGACCTATATCGATCCTCACTACGGCGGGCACGGTCCGCAGTTTGTCAACTACAACTTCGGCATTCAGCAGATGATCAACAGGAATGCGGTGCTCAGCATCGACTATGCCGGATCGCAGACCCATTACCTGCCCGGCGGTGCCGGCCGCGGCTACGCGCAAAACACCATATCGCCGGACTACGGTGCGGCACTCGGCGGCGTGCTCACCGATCAGGCAGCGTCGATCAATAACGCCACGCTCCAGCAGATCCAGGCAGTCCTGCCCTCCTACCACTTGCCTTATCCCGGCTTCGGTGGCGCGAACGCTTCCGTCTTCCGGGCTCTTTCGGCATTCCCCCAGTACAACGCCTTCACCGACGTGTGGGGCGCAACCGGCAACGCCAGCTACAACGCCCTCCAGGTCCAGTTGGTGCAGCGTCCCTGGCACGGCATCAGCGGCTTCGTCAACTACACCTGGTCTAAGTCCATGGACGACACCCACAACCATCGGACTCAATACCCGGTAGGCCCGCAAGACGGCAACTTCCCCCATACCATCGGGGCCAACAGAGTGGATCGCAGCCTGGGCACATTCGATCAGCGCCAGGGCTTCAACGCCACCTGGGTCATTCAGTTTCCTTTCGGACGCGGCCGCGCTTTCCTGGCCAAAGATCGACTGCCCTCGGCCTTGCTGGGAGGTTGGAGCCTCTCCGGCATCTTCAAGATCCGCGATGGATCTCCCCTGCAGATCACTGAAACTTATGAATGTCCCTACACGCAATATGGTGGGCAAGGCTCCTGTATGCCCGAATATGTTCCCGGCTTTGCAGCCTCGAAAGCGCGCATTAACGGCAAATGGGGTCGGGCGCCGGGCGCCAACGCCACCAACATTCAGAACATTTCATACCTCAACACGGCGGCCTTTCAACAAAACGGAACATATAGCGGTTCGACCAACGCTGGTTATCTGCTCGGTAATGTCCCGAGTTCTGCTCCGTATGGACTCACCGGCCCCGGCTGGAAGGATCTCGACACCGGCTTGCGCCGCACCTTTACCATTCGCGAAGGCCTGACCTTTCAGGTCGAAGCGGATGTCATCAACACCCTCAACTCCACCTATTTTGTTCTGGCCACCAACGCTACCAAGTGGGGCACCTGCACTGCCGGCCAAAACATTCAACAATGCCCGGCCGCGGCCTTCGGCACCATCGGCGGCCAAACCACATCCGTCCCCCCGCGTGACTGGCAGTTCTCCGGACGTTTCCGCTTCTAACTTCAATTGCCCTCAATAACGCGCCGCGCAAACCTTCGGGTTGGCGCGGCGTTTTTCTTGGAGTAAATCGCACGTAACCAGGGACCAGACCGCCGAACAACCTGCTGGTGTGTCCTACAACTTGCGTGCAGATAATTTCCGATTCCTGTTTCACAATTGAAAGGTATTCCCGTCCCGAAGGAGCATCTTGACCCACTCCAGCCAGTTACGTCTGCAATGATCTTTGGTCGTAGTTCAGGAACCCCGCTAACTTACCAACTTGCAAACATGGCTAACCCGCTGATGCCAGACAACCGGAATTCTTGTTCACAGGGAGCATCTTGACTCGCCGCAGCACGTTACGGATGAAATGAACTTTGGCTACAGTTCAGGAACCCGCTAACTTGCCAACTTGCAAACATGGCTAACCCGCTGATGCCAGACAACCGGAATTCTCGTTCATAGGGAGCATCTTGACTCGCCGCAGCACGTTACGGCTGAGATGAACTTTGGCTACAGTTCAGGAACCCGCTAACTCGCCAACTTGCAAACATGGCTAACCCGCTGATGCCAGACAACCGGAATTCTCGTTCACAGGGAGCATCTTGACTCGCCGCAGCACGTTACGGCTGAGATAAACAAATCGCGACAACCTCAGCCCCGGAGGGGCGCAGGATAATAGCCCATGGACAAGCGCAGCGCAGTCCTGGGAAAGATGCCAACAACAATTTCCAGCCCCGTAGGGGCGGAACGAACAGCCTCATGTTCATAGGAGCGAAGGTGTATGGCCACAAAACGACTTGAACCTCTACCCGCCATATTGAATGCCGCCGATCTTTCCAATCCAGCCCTTGCCAATCCCGCCGTAGCGCGGTGTTGTCAGATCTGGCAATCGGTCTTCCACGCGAAGTTGAGTCGCGGCGAACATCCTGTCCTGGCCGCGCGCAGCGCAGGGGAAGCCTATTGCGGGGCCATGCCCTCTCTAACCGGCGAGCAGAATATCCGCGACTTTATCGCTTGCGTCGCGCATGGAATCCTGCTGCAGGCCATCGCAGAAAAGAGTGGAGGAAAACTCCTCTATGCAGCACAGGTGGCCTATGCCTCTCAAGGCAGTGGTTTGCAAAACAGAAAATCGCAGCAGGACCCCCTCCCCCCTATAAATAATCCCATGTAACTGAAATTAAAGAATAATAGCTAAAAATCACCGCCACTGAGGAGATCCCTGTTCTTTCTGCAGGATTCGCGCCAGAAAGATTCGAGTGCCCCAGGTCCCGACTCTGGGACCTGGGAAACGAGCAAGTGGAACCACTCCATAAGACCCTATCCTATGGGTTTGGCACGGCATCGTTCGGAGACAGGAACTGCGTTGTGCCTGTTCCGTAGATGATCGCATAGTCGTTCCAGCCAGTCGTGGCCGGCTGCGCTGAGGTGTTGGATAATTCCAGCCGGATAGCATCGTCCTCCGAGCCGATTCCGCTCATGCCAATCGATAGAACATTGTCCCCTCCGACCGTCTTGTTCAGTTGGCCAATTGGAAACTGCATCACGAACCACTGCGTGAATCCCGACAGGCCGGATCGAATCATGCAGTCGCTGTAGTTGGTGTAATGCCAGATCTCGCTGGTGTTGTTGTTCAGGGAAACCACATAGCTTCCATATGCGCAGGCAACCGAGACCGAGAGGGTCGCATACTGATAGGACGCATAGTTGGCCGGCGTAGCAAAGTGGATCTGCCAGTTAGGCACAGGCGTAGCGACCCCCTCGGTGCCTGCGGCAGTGCCGAGAGAGGCCACATAGGACGGAATCGCGCATGAATATCCGTCTGTCGTGTCGTCGCTCGATCCACAAAAAAATCCCCCGAAAAGCCCCGGATCGAAATTATCCGATCCGCCCCAGTGAACGTAATTCCATGCATTCAGATTGTTGGTTGCGGGGTTGCCCCCAACCGCTGTCGCATAGTAAACGGCTGCGCCGCTATTGGTTGCGAAGTCGGACCAATAGTTATAGCTGCCCCAGTAGTTTTTGAAGTCGTATCCGTTGCTGTCTTCCCCGTGCAGAAACTCGTGCGAAGAACGATCCGGAGTACCCATGGCAAAGACCGTGGTGCCAAAATTCTCCGGCACAAAGGTCTGCGTGGGAATGGCTGTGTTGGCGCCAGCCGTGACCTTGACTCCATCGACGCGCAACTCGCCAAACTGTCCCAACACATAGACGGAGAGGCGATAGGTTCCAGGAATCACACTGGGGAAGGTCGCCGAGCCCGTGGCCGAGATGTCGGCCCAGTACTGCGCGCCCTGACTGGAAAGCTGAAAGTTGGTATTGGGGTCGCTCAGCACAGCCCAAGCCGCTTTGCTGCTGGTCGACCCCATGCCGGCCACATTATTCACCTGCACGGAAACGCTGCCACGGCTGGTTGATGGCACGTATCCGGCACTGAGCAGTTGTGCCTCGCTGTCATAAAAACTTGAAGAGATGTTTCCCGCCGCGACCGCGTCGGCGTACATGTCTGCTGGCGTGCTCAGCATGTTCCCGGTCGTCGTGTAGGCCTGTCCTAATCGATTGAAGCGTACGTAGTACGGACCAAACAAGCGTGAACTGGCAGTGCCCGCGGCGGTATTGAGAGTGATGGGATTGTCCAGGTGGTCCGAGAAGGCCTCGATCATCAGCAAATTGCCGGTGAAGTAGAGGTCCTGCTTGGAGGGACCGCCGACCATCGACTCCTGACTGGGTAGAACGGTCCAGATGCCATACGTTGAGCCGTAAAGACCGTGGGCCTTGTGCAGGTATTCATAGCCGGCGTGATCGTACTTGGTATAGAACTGCCGCAAAAAGCTGCTGGGAATATCTGTCAAACCATGCAGGTCGGAAGTCGCGTCTTGCACCTGACGGCCGGTATCTGCCGAGAAACACTCCGCCGCACTGGGAAGCTGGATTTCGGTCGCTACTGGATTGTTGACCGACGAATTGATCGAGTAGGTGTTGGTAAATTGCGTAAGCGAATCGCGGAAGACCCACTGCACCTGGCCAATGCTGCCTGCTATATCGGTTGTTGCGTGATTGGCCACAAAATAGACATGCAGGCCTGGGTCGCTGGCCGTCATCACCCAGTGCATCGTATAAGTGTATGCATTGGTCGTGCTCGATGGGTAGGTGATCCACCAGTCAATATAGGAAGGGGCTGTACCGGTGGCGGCAACATTGGAGTATCCGGCGGTTCCCGTAACCGCGCCGAATCCGGCGTTGTCCATATAGAAGCCCTTGGGATTGCCGTCGCTATTCAGGTTGGTGGTATCCACCAACTGGTCGCTGGTGCCGGCCAGGATGACGCTCCAAACCGAGCCTGTCGTGGTGTCAAATTTGAGGGTGAGGACTCCGTTGGATATCACCCATCCCTTGGCGCTGGAGGTGTTGATCGTGATCGCTGCTCCTGTAGCAGTGCCCGTCAAGCCGACACTCTGCGCCCCGGAAGTGTTGTTGGGAATGTTCAACGTAGCGCTGTAACTGCCCACCACCAGAGGCGCAAAAGTCACCGTAACCGTGCAGGATGCATTGCTCGCGAGGGCGGTTCCGCAAGTTGTGGACTGTGAGAAAAGATTGGCGTTAGCGCCTGTAATCGTGAATGCGCTCAGGGTCAGCGCGGCCGTGCCGGTGTTTGTGATCGTAACCGGAGCGCTGGTACTGGTATTGGCTGTCACACTTCCCAGCGCCAGCGTGGTGGTTGACAAAGTGATTGCAGGAGCCAGACCGACTCCGGACAGTGCGATGTTTTGCGCGCCAGTAGCATTGTTGGGCAGGTTGAGTGTTGCCACAAAGTTCCCCGCTGCTGTCGGCGCAAACAGCACGGTAACCGTGCAGGAGGAATTCACAGCCAGGGATGCCGAGCAGGTGCTGCTCTCGGTAAAAAGGCTGCCGTTGGCGCCTGTAATCGTGAACGTACTCAGTGTCACCGCAACGGTTCCCGTATTGGATACCGTGAGCTGAATGGAAGAACTGGAACCAACAGCAATACTGCCAACGTTCAGCACCGAAGCGGAAAAAGAAAGCATAGGCGTTGTCGGAGTGGACGCAGTCTGACCCGATCCGCCGCAGCCGAAAGATGCAGTAAACATGATCAACAACGAAAACAAAATGGCAACGGTAAAGCGGAATTTACCTCGTGCGGTGTCGCTGAACATCACCCCTCCAAATTTCGCTTCTATCAGTTTCAGAATCTCACTGCCCACCAACACACAAGCTACCAACCTGTGGAAATAGGCCCTGGGTCATCTATTCTGGATCCGCTGTAGCCGACCTGCGTATGGTTATTTTGGAACCGTTTTAAAAGGCTGGTGGATCGACAGGGTTCGCGGCAATGGCCGTGATGCGCGCCGCACCGGGTTTCAGACCAGGGGCCTCGGCGCGCACCTCGATGCTTCCCACCGAAGCGGTAGCGCGCAGGATCGCAATCGCGCGGCCTGCGTGCAAAGCCCGATGCGTCAAGAGGAAGGACGGATGTTCGGAGTAGTCGCCGTTGTCTGTCGCAACGATCTCCGCCGCTCCCGAAACGGTGAATTGCACCTCGATCGGCGCATCCGGCACGGGAACCCCAGCCTCATCCACCGCGCTTGCCGTAACGATGGCGATATCGTTCCGATCCGGGGAGAGCTGGCTGCGATCCGTGGTCAGCAGGATACGGGCCGGCTTACCGGCTGTGCGCAGTTCATCCTCCGCCGCTGGCCGGCCTTGCATGTAGGCGACAGCCCGCAATGAGCCGGCCTCGAACGGCACGCTCCAGGTGAGCGGCGTGGCGTCGGGATGCTTTTTCTGCCGGCCCAGTGAGCGTCCGTTCAGGAAGAGCTCAACCGCATCGCAATTGGAGTAGACCTCGACCGCCTCGGAGTGCCGCGCGGTGTTGCGCGGCGACCAATCAAGCAGAAGCGGTTCACGCACGGCGGGAGGAACCGCTTCATAGCCGGGATCGATGGCTGCTTTTTCTGAAAGCGCCACGCGGCGCGCCAGGTGCACGGCGGGAACGGTGCTCCACCAGCTTTGCCGCTCCCAGGCGCGGGGATGAGGAAAGCCGGCACGGTCAATCAAGCCATAAGGCCGGCTGATCTGCGGCCATTGTCCGGCTTCGCCCAGGTAGTCCACTCCGGTCCACAGAAACTGTCCGGCATAGGCCGGATGGTCGCGAAGAGCCAGCCAGGGGGCGCGCTCGTGGGTGTTTTCCGTGCCCAGGATGGCCCGCGTCGGTTTCTGCTCATGGGCTGCGAGAATCTCGTTTTCGCGGTAGTTCTGTCCCACCACGTCCAGCATGTCGGCCAGACCGTTGTCGTAGTCGTGGGTTACGTTGGGGCGGAAGAGGGCCTGAGTGACCGGACGGGTTGAGTCGTTGCCATGAAAGACCGCGATCAGACGCGCCAGAATTCCGTGGGCCAATTCGGCATTCGCAGTGTCGTGGATCTCGTTGCCGGCGCTCCAGAGAATGACGCTGGGATGGTTGCGGTCGCGGCGCACGGTATCGCGCGCATCAGTCTCGGCCCACTTTTGGAAGTCCAGGTGGTAGTCGTAGGGGTTCTTGCCCACTGTCCAACTGTCGAAGAGCTCATCCATTACCAGGAAGCCCATGCGGTCGCAAAGGTCGAGGAACTCCGGGGAGGGCGGATTGTGCGCGGTGCGGATGGCGTTGACACCCAGCGAACGCAACTGAGTGAGCCGCCTCTCCCACAGGGAGGTTGGAATGGCAATCCCCAGAGCGCCGCCGTCGGCGTGGAGCGCGACCCCCTGCAGCTTCATGTTGCGACCGTTGAGCCAGAAACCGGTGGCTGGATCGAAGCGGAAGCTGCGGATACCGATCCTGATTTGCTCCTCGTCGTGGAGAAGCGGGCGTTGCCCCGCACCGGCTGCGGTAAGTACTCGAACTTGGGCGCGATAGAGCGCGGGATGATCGAGGTCCCAGAGTTGCGTCGATGCAACGGAAATCTCGGCACTGAAATCGGCTTTCGCGCCGGGAGCGATGGTTTGCGCTGGGGTCAGGATGGAACCGGCGGGATGGCCGCTGGGAGACGTCAACACGACTTCCAGAAAGGTGGTTTGCGGGCCGGCGGATTCATTGACCACCGTACTCTGGGCGCGCACCGTGGCCTGAGTGGCTGTGATGGCCGTGGAAGTCAGGAAGGTGCTCGATGGCTCCAGATGAACCCGGTCGAGCAAAACCAATCGCACCGGGCGGTAGATGCCGCCGCCCTCGTACCAGCGCGAGGCCGGCTGCCGGGAGGTATCGCAGCGCACGGCAAGCAAATTGGTAGCGCCGGGGCCGTACTGCAAATGGCTACTGAGGTCGTAGAAGAAGCTGACGTATCCATTGGGACGGTGGCCCAGATGGTAGCCGTTGATCCATACATCGCTGTTGGCCATCACGCCATCGAAGACGATGGTTGCGGGTCGTTGTGCATCCTCGGCCGGCAGTGTAAAGCGCTTGCGGTACCAGGCCACGCCGGTGGGAAAATACCCTCCCCCATGGCTGCTGGGGTTGGCCGCATCGACCGGGCCGGCGATGCTCCAGTCGTGCGGCACGGAGACTGGCCGCCAGGAGCTATCGTCCAGGCTGGGTTCCTCGCCGTGAGCCAGATCGCTCTGCAGGAACTTCCATTGCGCACCGAAGTCGATTACGATGCGCGCCGGTTCGGTTGCCGCCAAGACCGGCAGGGCGCATAGAGTGAGGGCCGACCAGAGAAAAACCGACTTGAAGATCTTCATGCAGAGCGCTCCGAAAGAGTGTGGATGGGGATGGATCGCAAAAGTCTACTCGGCAGCTTTGTAAATCTCCGCTTCCGTGACGGTTAAAACGGCCTTTTCCGGTTCCTCGGCCGGAGCCGCGGGAACAGCGGCCAGTTCCTTGATCTGCTCAAACTCGCCTCCGCGCCGCGGCTTGCCGATGAGGGCGATGCGCAGATGGGTCCCCGAGGCAGACTGCAGAAGCAGCGTGATGTAACCGAGACTGGTGGGAGTAAGGCCTTCCCAAATGGTTTTTCCGTCCAGGGTGACGCGCAGCGGGTAGTGGGTTTGGCGGAAGCCGCCCAGCTTCAAGTCGATCTGCCGCGGTGCCTCCGGCTGGGCAAAGACGTACTCGATCCACGCATTTTCAAGCTTTCCTTCGCTGGACCATGAGGTGCTGTCGTCGTCGTCCATGCTTTGACGGGCTGAATCGGCGTGGGAGCCGGCAGCGATCGAGGCGATAGCGATGGAAATTCTCTTCCGCTGAAAGGAGGGTTCAGAGGGAGTGGGGCCGCGATCGAGATTTCCGCTCAAACCGTCGTCGGGCATCGTGGCTGACAGTCCATCCTGGATGGAGACTGGGTGCGATGCAAGTTCAATCGACGCGGACTGCAAGCCCTTGGCCTCGGCGCGCAACTCGATCTTGCCCGCGATGGGTGAGGAACGCAGAATCACCCGGTTCACACCATCTTCGACTGGCAACGTTGTGGAGAGGATGTAGTTATCTTCATGGAGCCGGGGCGCGGGCGCGGTAGCGGCCAATCCTTGATTGTCCGCGGGGGCGGTGTTGACGGGCACCGGAATTGCAGAGCCCTGAGCAATGCCGCCGCGCCACTCCGCCGGTCCGTTCAACGTGAAATGCACCGGGTTAAGAGCGGTTGGGCAGCGATTCCCTTCCCTGTCTACCACCTCGACATCCACCAAGGCCATATCGGCGCCATCGGCGCGCAGGCCGCCGGGTCCGATGTGCGGCGTGAGGCGCAGCGCGGTGGGCTGGCCCGCGGTGCGCAGTTCCGCCGCGGCTATCTCTTTCCCCTGCTCGTCGTAGCCGATCGCCTGCAGCCTTCCCGGCGCGAAGTGAACCGCTTGAAAGGTAAAAAGGAATTCGCTGGAGCGCTCACCCACGCCCAGCGACTGGCCATTGAGCTTCAATTCCACCCCGCTGGCGGAAGAGACCACATAAACCGACTTGACGGTTCCCGGAGCGTAGTTCCAGTGCCCCAGAATATGCAAGCGAGGATGCTCAATATCGACCCAGCCGTCCCACATGGTCTGGTTGGCGAAGTAGCCGTCTTTGGGCAGGCGCATCGCGTCGACTGCGCCGCTGCGCCGGTAGTTATTGTCGCCGCGAAAGTGGGTATTCGAGTCGGAAAAGATAATCTTGGCCCCGCCGGCGCTGACCCGACTACCCGTACCCGGCCGCGCCGCCCAGTAGTCGTACCAGCGGCGCACGTTTTCGATCGCCAAGGAATCCTGATTGCGGTTGTAGTCGGGCGCATCTTTGTGAAACGGCGGCGAATCCTCGTCCCAGAAGAGGCGAGCCCCCTCGTCGCGTGAATATTCATGCGCCCACAGCGGCTTGCCGGCGCTCTTGTCGATATACAGCATCTCGCCGCCGTATTCGGCCTCGGTGCTGGCCATCATCTCGCGCGCCCCCGCGGCTCGACCGCCATGGGGATCGAACTCATCTCGCACCTGCTTCATCTGCCGCATGTGCGCCTCGCTTATGCCCTTGTTGCCGCTCTCGTAGAAGAGAATGCTGGGGTTGTTGCGGTTATAAACGATAGCGTCGCGCATCAACTCGACGCGCTGTTCCCACTGCCGGCCCTTGGAATCCCCTTCCGCATCCCCCGCGGGCATCGACTCGATCAGGCCCACTCGGTCGCAGGACTCCACATCCTGCTTCCAGGGCGTGACATGCATCCAGCGGACCAGGTTGGCGTTGCCTGCCACCATCAGTCCGTTGCTCAGGTCGCTCATCCAGGGTGGAACGGAGAGGCCCACGCCCGGCCACTCGTTGGTAGTGCGCTGGGCATAGCCGTGCAAATCGATGGCCCGATCATTGAGTCGGACCATGCCCTGGTCGAACTCGGTCTCGCGGAAACCGGTGCGCGTGGAAACCGCATCGACGGATTTTCCATCGACAATCAGCTCACTTTCCACGGTGTAGAGGTAGCCGTAGCCCCAACTCCAGAAGTGGAGATCGCGGGCCAGGGCGGAAGCCTTCAGCGTGCGGGTCTCTCCGGCAGCCAGAGTCGCTGTCTGACCCACCATGCGGCCTAACACCCGGCCGTCCCGGTCTTTGAGCTGAACCTGCAAAGCGACGGTTTGTACCGTGGACATTTCGTTGCGAACCTGCGATTCGACTGTGATGCGCGCGCGACGGCCGGGAATATCAAATTCGCTGGCCCAGACATAGACGCCCGTGGTTCCCAGTTGGGAGTAGAGCGGCAGGGTCTGATAGAGCTTTCCCGTCAAATGAAGCCAGACGTTTTTGCCGATGCCGCCGTAATTGGCGTAAAAGTTGGCGTTGTTCCAGTGGTAGCCCGCGCCGGTGGCCAGTTCCTTGTAATCCCAGCGGCTGTCGGTTCTCACCGCGATCAGGTTCTCGGTCGGCGCCGGCTTCACCAGCTTGGAAAGATCGATGCCGAAGGCCATTACGCCGTCTTCGTGGCGGCCCACAAGGACACCGTTCAGGTAGACATCCCCAGTCTGACGAATGCCCTCGAACTCGATAAAGACCTTTCCCCCTTCACTGCCGGCGGGCAAGCGGAAGTACTTGCGATACCAGGCCACGCCCACAGGAAGATCGTGGATGCTCTGGCGAAAAGCGGCATCTTCATTCCAGGCGTAGGGTAGGGTGACTGGCTTCCAGGCGGAATCGTCCAGATTCGGCTTTTCTGCTCCCGCCGGGTCGCCCACCAAAACGCGCCAGCCTGGATTGAAGTTGAATTTCATACGTCCGACAACGGGCTGGCTCGGGCATAATCCCGGCACAAGCAATAGTCCAACCAGAGCCGCAAGCGAAAACCAGTGTCGCATTTTCCCACCCATTCCATCGTGGAAATTGTTGATATTGGGACTTTTAATACATGTCTTTGGAACGCTGACAGGAGCCGGACAACTGACTCCCATCCAGTCTGGATGGCTGCGGTAACAGCCGATATCAGCCGCCAATCATCTTATGTTAAGTTCTATAGAAAATGCAATTCTATACAGAAACGCGTGGAGTGTTGTATCAATTTTTTATTGAAATCCCAATATCTTGAAATCCGCCTTTGAAACCCAGTTCTGAAACAAGGTGCAAATTCCGGCGCGCCCTTTCTACCGGAAGGTTTTTAACAATAATTACAATAGACAATATTTGCCTGTATCGAATACGATCTCATTTTGCGCCCGTTTCTGCAATTAGAGGTCGGCCATGCGTAGATCGCTTTTCATCGCCTGCTGCAACAACGCCCTCGAATCCGAGACGGGCAGGGCGGAGGTGCAACTGCAGGAACAGCGAGGGGTCCCGTTGGGCTTCCGCTCCCAACAGACCTGTTGCGGCCAAATGCACACCGGCTTTGGCTGGGAGGTCCTTGCCCAGATCGAGCACTACGTCTATCTCTACCAGAACGCTGAATTGGTACTCATCCCCTCCTCGTCGTATGTAAAGATGATCCGCGACCAGTACTCCATCCTGATCGAGGTTTTTTGATGCAGTTATCCTCTCATCATCGCAGTTCAATTCTTGGCGTCGCAATGGTGTTCTCTGCTTCCGCATGGGCCGGCCCCGCTACACCCGTCACGGCCACGCAAACCCCGAACAGCATTTCTGTCAATAACGGCTTGATTGACCTTGAGGTCTCGCGTGCAGATGGCATCATCACCGCCATCAAGAAGTTCGATGGAAAAAGCTTCGTTAGTCTGGGCGTTACCGAGACCAAGGCCGCATATGGAGCACGCAGCGAAGATTCCGACGGCGATCCCGAGACTGCCATGTATTGGGATGCCAATGCCGATGTCCCCGTTGTTCCGCCCGGCCTCAAGCCGCTCAAGAAGGGGTATTACCGGCTGCGCCCTTATCAGGGAATGACGCAGCTCACAGTGAATACACCGGAGCGGGCCGAAGTCGTGACCACGGCAGTGCCTTCTCCGCTCTTCCCTTTCAGCGTGGCACACCACTACGTCGTCTTTCGCGGCCAGAGCGGATTCTATGCCTATGTGATTCTTCATCACTCGCAGGTCGATGCCGCGGCAACCCTCTACCAAAGCCGCTTCGTGATTAAGACCGTGATGGATGGGACCTTTGATCAGTGGGCAATTGGTAATGGCAAATTCGTCCCGATCCCACAATCCGCCGTCACCCAAAAGGTCACCGACGCTACCTACCGCCTGGCCGATGGAACCATCAAGACCAAATATATGAACTCTGTCTACTGGGCGCAGGTTCCGGTCTATGGATATACAGGCAAGAATCTTGGGTTGTGGATGATTGAACCGAGTCCTGAATACCACAATGGCGGTCCTATCAAGCAAGGCCAGACAGTTCACGACAATGTGCTGCTGCGCGTGCTGCAATCCGTTCACTTCGGTGCGTCGCCGGTACAGGTTGAAGCCGGTGAAGAGTGGACTAAGACCTATGGTCCCTTCCTGGTCTACGCCAATCAGGGAAACAGTTCTGAAGCACTCTGGAAAGACGCTGATCAGCAATACCAACAAGAAAAAACATCCTGGCCTTATCGCTGGGTATTGTCTCCGCAGTATGCTCATGAACGTGGCAAGGTCACAGGAAACATCCAACTGCCAGGTAAAAGTACAGCTGGCGCCTGGGCAATTCTCTCTCCTCCGGCTCCGGACTGGAGTGCAGAGAACAAGGGATACAACTTCTGGACCAAGGTTGGCGCGGACGGGTCTTTCGATATTGGCAAGGTTGTCCCTGGGACTTATAACCTGTATGTCTGCGGCGCGGATCAGCCAACCGACTTCCTCAAGAAAGACGTGACCGTGACGGCCAATCAGACAACCGCTCTTGGTGCTCTGTCGTGGACTCCTGTTACCCACGGAACGCAGATCTTTCAGATTGGAACCTTCGACCGCTCCGCCGCCGAGTTCAGAAATGGCGACGATGCCCGTGACTTCCAGATGTATCTTCGCTATCCCAAACAGTTTCCCAACGATGTAGACTTCACCGTCGGCAAGAGTGATCCGCGCGTTGATTGGAACTACGCGCACTGGTCGATCTATAGCCACAATCCATCCTGGAAGGTTCACTTCACAACTGCGCCTGCCAGCGGCAATGCTACTCTAACCATCGGCTTTGCCTCTTCGCAACCCACGCATGGCAGCAAGACCGATCTACGCGTTCGAGTGAATGGAAGCGAAGTGGCGCAAATCAATCTGCCGAAAACCGGCACCGCTGGCTATCGGGGTGGAGTGCAGGATTCGCCCTACAATCTGCGTGTGATTCAGTTCCCTGCCTCGTTGCTCAAAGCAGGTGAGAACCTTATTGAACTCAGCCACGCCGACGCGCTTCCTTACCAGAAGTACTTTCCTGACGCAGCCAGCAATGAAGTACCCGCCGCCGGCATCCCGGGGCAGGTCATGTACGATGCAATTCGATTGGAAGTCGACAAACAATAACCCGAAGGCAGCGGCCTGCGCCAGTATCTGCCAACGAGGCGCAGGCCGCGTGGAGATACTCTGTGCGCATCCCCCATAGCCGAAAACGATTTTTCTTCATGCTATTCGCTCTTCTCACCTGCTCCGCGGTCAGTCTGTCGCAAGAAAACGCCGCACCGCTCTCCGGCACTGCACCACAGGCCCAACAGATTCTTTTCGCGGACGACTTCAAACACGGACTGTCAAATTGGTCGATTGAACTGGAAAAGCCCGGACATGTCGAAGCCATAAATGGAGTCCTTGACATCGATGTACCGGCAGGGGCCACGCTATGGTTCAAAACAAAGTTACAGGGACCTCTGCTGATTGAGTATCACGCCAAGGTGATCGCACAGGGTGGTCCCAACGATCGGGTCAGCGATCTGAACTGCTTCTGGATGGCAACCGATTCACGCACCCCCGATGATCTCTTTGCCTCTCCGCGCCACGGATCTTTTGCTGAGTACAATTCACTGCTGACCTATTATGTAGGACTCGGCGGCAACGGCAACACCACCACGCGCTTTCGCCGCTATATCGGCAGCGCAAAAGACCGTCCTCTGCTGCCTCAGAACGACCTCTCGGATGCGAGCAATCTGATTACGCCCAATCGCGCCGATTTGATTCAGTTGTTCGCGCAGGATAATTCCATTTACTATTCCAGGAATTCGCAACGAATCTTTCACTATCAGGACGCGCAGCCTTACACCAGCGGCTGGTTTGCACTGCGTACAACCAAAAACCACATGCAGATCACGGACTTTAAAGTCTATCGTCTGCGCTGACGCACGCAAGGAGAAAGATCATGATCAAGCACACTCTGTCGTTAGCAAATACTATTGCAGTCGGATTACTCCTTAGCCTTACGGGTTTGCAGGCGCAGAGTTCGGCAGACAACTCCACGCAACCGCCCCCTACGCCAAAGCAGATTTCATCTGCCCCCGTTCATCCACTGAACCCGGCATTGCCGACCTTGTTTATTGTGGGTGACTCAACAGCGCGCAATCAGGCGGACCTGGGGTGGGGTGACCACCTTGCCCACTACTTTGACACCAGACGTATCAACATTGCAAACCGCGCCGTTGCTGGACGCAGCACGCGCACTTATCAGAATGAAGGCATCTGGGACAAGGTTTTGGACGATATCAAGCCAGAAGACACCGTACTCATCCAACTGGGACACAATGATGGCGGCGACCTGGACGGAGCCAAACCGCGCGGCACGCTCAAAGGAACCGGCAACGAGAGCAAGGACGTCACCCTGCCCGATGGCCGCGTCGAAACCGTGCACACCTATGGATGGTATCTTTGCAAGTTCATAGCGGACACGCGCAGCAAGCAGGCCAGTCCGATTCTTCTCTCGCTCACCACCCGCAATATCTGGAAAATTGGTCCGGACGGCAAGCAGCACATAGAACGGGATATGGGTTATGACGTCCTGATCAAAGATATCGCCACTGAACAGAAGGTTCCATTCGCGGACATGGCGGTTATCGAAGCGGACCACTTGGAGTCCCTCGGCCCGGGCAAGACCGCCCTGTTTTTTCCCAAGGACCATACGCACACCAGTGCTGAGGGCGCAGAGTTCAACGCACAAGCGGTCGTTCGTTCACTGCTAGCGATCCATTCCCCGGTTGCGAGTTACCTCATCCCTTCCTCCAATTAACACGCTTGGATTGACATTACCGCAAGATCGACAACTTGCGCTCTGACTTCAGAGGAGAGATACCAACATGCAAAGTAGCCGGATGGTTCTACTGAACAGTGCACTGCTGTTTTGTGTGCTGACCTTGGTCTCTTCAAAGTCCGTTGCGCAAATCATCGTACAGGATCATCCACACGACTCCTCCGTTCAGCTTAGTTCGGCATCGGAGGTTGTTTATGAGAAGAGCGCACCTGAACTCATTCAAATTGCGGCCCGCGATCTGGGCGATGATATCGGACGTGTAAGCGGATCCCCGGCCAGAGTGGTGTCTGCAAGCAAGGCAACTACACAGATCTGGATCGGAATTCTTGGCCAGGATCCAAGGATTGATTCTCTTGTCAACAATGGAAGCATCGACGGAAGCCGTCTGCGTGACTGCTGGGAGTGCTTTGATATTTCGGTCCTTCGCAATCCACTTCCGGGGGTTAATGCCGTTCTGGTGATTGCCGGATCAGACCGTCGCGGTGCGGCCTACGGCGCATACGAGGTCTCTCGCAAAATCGGCGTGTCTCCCTGGTACTGGTGGGCAGATGTTTCTCCCATGCATAGGAGAGCCATCCATGTAAGCGTTCCCAATCCTGTCTTCTCCAGGCCCGCCGTAAAGTATCGCGGCATCTTTATCAACGATGAGGACTGGGGTCTCTTTCGCTGGGCAAAGAACACTTACGACCCGGAGACCGGGAACTTCGGGCCCAAGACCTACGAAAAGATCTTTCAGCTCCTGCTGCGTCTCAGGGCTAATTCGTTGTGGCCCGCGATGCACCAGGTTTCCGCGCCATTCAATAGCAATCCACGGAATGCACAGCTCGCTGACATGTATGGAATTATCATGAGTTCTTCCCATGCGGAGCCGATGCTTCGAAACAATGTTGGCGAATGGAAGGAAGATCACAACCTCTACAACTTCATCACCAATCACGACGGTGTCATGCAGTATTGGGAGCAACGTGTTGTATCAAATGGAAAGTATGAAAACATTTTATCCCCTTGGCATGCGCGGGATACATGACTCACCCATGGTTGGAGTCAAAACCATATCAGAAAAGCAAAATGCGCTGAATCGCGTCATCATGGATCAACGTGCGCTTCTGGATAAGCACGTTGCTCCGGCGGCAACTGTTCCGCAGATCTTTGTTCCCTACAAGGAAGTCCTGCAAGTGTACAAGGCAGGAATCGAGTTGCCCTCTGATATCACTCTTGTCTGGCCCGATGACAACTACGGTTACATTCGGCACTTTGCGGACACCGTTGAAGTAAAACGTTCCGGCCGGTCAGGCGTGTACTACCATCTTTCCTATTTGGGAACTCCGCTTTCGTATCTGTGGCTTTGCACTACTCCCCCTGCACTCATCTCGGAAGAATTGACACGCGCGTATGATCATGGCGCGGATCGCTTCTGGATCTTCAATGTAGGTGACATCAAACCGGCGGAGGTTGACATTACCTTCGCCATGGATCTGGCATGGGACACGAAAGGCATCCGTACACTGACCCAGAAGGAGTATCTAACACAATTTGCGGCCCAGAGCTTTGGCCCTGATCATGCCAGCGAAATCGGCGAAGTCCTGGATATCTACTACAAGCTGAACTTTGAACGTCGCCCTGAGCAATTGCAGTACTATCTGCCCAAAGAGACACCGCACGACTCCGACTTGAGTGCTGCCGCCGTATTCGCTCGTATTGCATCCATGGATGATCTACTCAAGAAGCTTGACGCTGTCACCGCAAGGATACCAAAAGCTCAGACAGAGAGTTTTTATGAACTGGTTGAGTATCCTGTTCGCTCCTCGGCATTGGCCAATAGACGCTTTTTCGATATCGAAGCCTACCACCGCGAATCGGCAAAGAATGCGAATCTTGCCGGTTTCTATGCTGGTCGGGCACGCAAGGAAGATGCCGCCATCACGCAGTTGACCGCCCGTTACAACAATAATAAATGGCGCGGTATCATGGCGGAAGAACCCGCAGATCAGCAGTGGAAGTCCTTTCGCCTCGCCGCCCCGGTTCTTCCCCCCGCAACTTCTGTTCGACGCGAAGATCCACCAGCAACCCCGGCCCCCGTGGATGAAGTAATACACGTTGAAGCAGAAACTGTCCAAGCCTCGGGGTGGCAATTGATTGCAGGTCTGGGGCGCGGCGCGGGAAGCATGCGGGCATCCACTCCGAATACACCTCTGACAACGCCCGTGGTTGTGCCGCATGATGGAAGTTGGTGCCTGAACACCTACGTGATTCCAACATTCCCAACTGACAACTCAACCACCTGGGAGTTACATGTGGTGGTGGACAACAACCAAGCTCAGACTCTCAAATACACCCATGAGCCAACCACTTCCCAGTGGTCGCAAGGTGTATTGGATAATCGTCTTGCACAGAGTTTCCCAGTAATGCTGCCCGCAGGCGTCCACACAGTGACCATCCTGTCGCCTCAGCCGGATCTGATCCTTGATGGATATGATTTGATACCACAAGTGAATAGTGCCTGCAACTAACAAAGCATCTTTAGTTTGCATCCATGTTGCCGAGCGGAACTGAACCTTCAATCCTTAAGCAGTACGGCATTTGCATCGGCGCTACAGTTGCACCCACAGTTAGAGTGACAACAAGGGCCTCAGGGGTCTGAACGAACGTAAGGGGTAACTCCAGGTCTAGCAGCGTCACTCGCTCTACCTTTGCCTTCCCTATTGCAAGGGATGCGATACGCGCCTGCTGTTGCGGACGCTGGTAGCCAAAGACGTAGAGAGCCTTGGCTCCTGCCGTAAAGCGGAAATCGGCCTCAGTCGGAGCAGTGGTGACTTGACGCGTGAGTTTCGGTCCTGGCTGGTCGGTTGAACCGCCCTTCCAGTCTCCTGGAGCCTCCTTGGGCATCATCGGGCCTTCTCCAAAACGTATCCAGGCACGCGTTCCGTAGATGCCTTCTCCGTTGATACGCAACCATTCTCCGATTGCGAGGAGCGAACGCTGCTGATCCTCAGGAATTGACCCGTCGCCGCGAGGAGAGATATTCAATAGCAGGTTGCCGCCGGTACTCGCAGTCTCGAACAATTCACGGATTACGCTCTGTGCTGTGCGCACGGTCATTCCCTCGGTGTAGCCCCAAGTACTGCCAATCGCATCATCGATCTGCCATCCGGACGCAGGATAGATCCACTTGGGAGCACGCTGTTGCTTCTCAAAGTCCTGCACTGTGCCAAAGAGGTACGCCACATCCTTTGTAGCAATCGTTGCCTGCTTGCCCCACTGCGCGGCACGGTTATAGTAATAGGCCGCCGCGCGCAGCTTCACATCGTCATAGTTTCGTGGATTGACGCCGTTGTCGAAGTAGATCATTTGCGGCTGGTACTTATCAATCTGCTCCTGTACGCGGGCGAGCCAGTCCTCTTGAAACGGTTTTGATGCGTTCCCGTCATTCATCTCGCCAGGAATCGGAGGGCCATAGAAACCCGCGAACCGCGGATCGAACTGATCGTTGGGAACTCGCGAGGCCGGATAGGCGAAGTCGTGGTGTTCCATGCGGTGGTTGGAAAGGCCAAAGATCAAATTGCGTTGACGGAGCGCAGATGCAAGTTCTCCGATCAGGTCTCGTTTAGGCCCCATCTTCCCCGCACACCAAGGCGTCAGATCCGAATCCCACATCGCAAACCCATCGTGGTGCTCAGCAACCGGTATGACATATCGAGCCCCAGAGCGCACGAAAAGATCCGCCCATGCGTGCGGGTCATAGTGCTCCGCCTTGAAGAGCGGAATGAAGTCCTTGTATCCGAATTGATCGGGTGGGCCGTAGTGCGCCGTGTGCCATTCCACATCTGACGTGTACATATGACGGATGTACCACTCATTGATGCGCGCCGGAATGGAGTACAAACCCCAGTGGATAAAGATCCCAAACTTCGCCTGATTGAACCATTTCGGGGTGTGATATTGATCGCGCAGAGACTCCCATGTAGGCGAGAACGGACCGGGCGGCAATGGCTTCGGAAGTACATATCCATCCGCAGAGCCTGCGTGGGAACCTGTCTGGGCGTGCAGCGATCCAGGTAGTGCCGCATGCATGAGCGCACTTCCGGTGGCGATGCAGGCCGAATGCAAAAGATCACGTCGCGAAAGAGACATTATTCACCGAAACCGCTCACAAATGAAAACCAACTCATCTTACCACTCGCGGAGGGCTTTCAAAAGATGCAAAGTGAATACGAGGGGCGGTTTGTGAGCGTCCTCGATCCAGGGAGAGCTGTTGGGTGAGAATCCAGCGAAACGCGTTTATGCTGTGTCATTTTTCCACTGATCCACACTCGACTCCGTCTTGAGTTGAACGTGTTCGATGGAGGAGGAGAGAACGATTATTGACCGACGGATACGTTCGCAGAGTCGCGCAGATGTTTCCGCCTGCTGTGCTGGGTAGCCAGAGCAATCCAAACGCTATAAAAACAAAGAGCCTGGTATGACGAGCCAGTACTATCAGGGTCTCCTTTCTTGAAAACAACGGAACTATAAATCTCAACAGTGATTCGAGCATGATTTGATTATGTCAGTTCATGCGAGAAGTTCACCACGCCGTGGTTCGAAGCCAATTATTCTTGGCTCGTCAGAAGAAATCGTGGGTAAGTGAAGGTTCCGGCAGTTTGGCAAGTGAATGATATAGAGCGAGTTCGAGGACGGGGAAGGTTCGGAAGCCATATGATTTTCTCATGGTGACTTTCGCCTT
>Ga0302275_10000160_pt1 | contig 73194 bp, 61 predicted proteins | sample III_Bog_N2_2_FD_200229 | JGI IMG/M metagenome (GOLD analysis project Ga0302275, IMG submission 200229) | Peat permafrost microbial communities from Stordalen Mire near Abisko, Sweden - III_Bog_N2_2 | ecosystem: Environmental > Terrestrial > Soil > Wetlands > Peat | place: Sweden: Abisko... | reverse complement strand
AATGCCAATCCACGTGCGGTCTGGACGGGCATTCTTGACCAAGTTCCCGATGCTTTCAAGCCCTATGCTGCTGAACCCGCGTTCAGCATGGACAACACAACGTTCTGTATCTGGCGCGGCATTAACGACGATGTGTGGCACACCGGGCACATTGATTATCCTGAAGGTGATGACCCAGACGGCTCTGAGCGAATGCTGCATGTGCTGGAGGGCAGACCTGAAGACTACAAGGAGTGGGCGGACTCGTACTATGAGCGTGCTGTTGATTTGGATGCAGTCAAAGCCATTTTCGTCCACACGCCTTTGTCCTCTGAATTGGTATCGAAGTTGAACCCCGACCGGGATATGGAATCTCTTCGGGCAGACATCGAGCAGATTGGCTATCGAGTGAGCGCGATATGACAGCCTACACGAGTTCATTGACCGAGCACGAACAGGCGACCATCGCCTCGTTCGTAGTGCGTGACAAACGGGAGCGGTTCCTATCATTCGTATCGAACGCGAAAAGCCGGGACAAGTTTGTGCGCGAGTTGGCTCGCTTCCGTTGGTTTGACGCGAGGGTCGCGGCACCTGTGCCATGGAAGCCAGACCCAAATCTCGGACTTTGGGAGCGTCGTCTCGACGGCATCCACCGGGTCGAACAGCTACTCAAGTCGAAAGGGGCAGGACAAACCTGTTGGGCTACATCAGAGAACTCAGAAGTGGATGGCAAGGAATTTGAAGTCCATGCTGCACTCGAAGCAGTCATCGGGCGTGGGATGGGAACTATCCTTTCGTTCATCCCCGGTAAGCTTGCCTACTATGAAGGTGAAGGCGAGGCGTTGCTGCTGGCGAAGTAATTCGCACGCTGGCGACGGGGAATCGCTCAGTAGGTTTGTAGGCTTTGTTGGAGTGCAAACATGACCGGAAGTTCGAAGGCAAAACAGCATCGTTTGGCACAGCTTGAGGCAGAGTTCGAGCCATTGCTCCTCTCGTGTCTACAGCAAGCAGCAAATGGTCGGTATGGACTTTTCGGCCAGAATGATCATCTCGATCCTGAGCATCAGTATTGGAATTGGCCTGAAGCAGAGCGTGCCGTTGAGTTGGCCGAGGAGATTCGGACATTGCGCTCGGAAGTTGGGGAGTCAAACAATCTTGCTGAACGGCTCCTGTTCTACCGGTCGCTTCGCGGTTCGAACGTACCTGGCGAACCAAAACTCGCGAAAGAGTTTCTTGGGGAATTGGGATGAAGGGTTTCGCTGAGGGCGACAGATGAAGACAGAGATTTATACTCCGCCGTGGTGGGCACGGGTAATGAAACGAGTACGGTCGGTGCAGGCAACCGGAACCCACACCGTAAAACAAGATAACCGCGGCCTCAGCGCAGTAACCTCGTACGCTGATGGCAGAGTCTTACGGCAGCAGTTGACGTGGGCTGAAGTGCACGAAGCCGTCGCTTACAAACGAGACTGCTACTCGGTAGACATCATCTGTATCGCGTTCGGCAATGGGGATGACGGGGTAGAGATAAACGAGGAGATGCCCGAGTGGAGCGACATCGTCAAGGCTCTCCCGCGCTACCTGCCTGGTTGCACGTCAGAGGAGTTGTGGTTTCAGCAGGTCGCATTCCCGGCTTTCGAGACGAACCCTGTGTGCATTTTCAGGCGGCAGCACGGGGTGACATAGATACCAGTACCGCAAGTTGCCGCAGATGACTAGATTACGCCAAGAATCCATCCTTCAAATCTGGCAACCTCCAGCTCCTCGGCGGGCAGGCTTGGATTGAGGAGACTACCAAGGGAGCCATCACGATCGGCTCAATGCAGCCAAGCTGTCGCAGAATAGGCCGCTTGCTCGTCGCCGTCACGGTGTTCATTCGGGAATCCGTCGCAATGTAGCCAACTTCCCGTCTATTCGGCCCCACTGCGATAGGGTGTGAAATCGATGTTCAGTTCTGTTGCAAGTGAACTCCATTTGAACACCATTAAGAACCGTGCCGCTGAAAACTGCGAATTCTGCCTAAATTCAATCGCCTGAAAGAGATGTCCGAATTCGCTATGTTCCTTGTTTTCAATTTGCAGCCATTTTCCCAAGCTGAATGTCGCCGGTTCGATCCCGGTCTCCCGCTCCATTTTCCGGCCGCCCCAACGCCTCTACAAGTTCTGCCTGATCTTCATCACAAAGCTGCTGAAGGTCTTGTTGCCCGGAACTAGCATCTGGTGCGGCACACCAGCGGGCACATGGGCAACGTCGCCAGCCCGCAATTCCTGGCGAACGCCGCCCTCGATCGATGTGCCGCGGATCTCGCCCGGGCCAATCGTCTCAGCGCCCAACACCGAGCCGCCCGTTACCAGCGTTGCACGGCCATCCAGAACTACGAACAGGTCGGCGAAGTTCTCATGGAGTTCGGCCACTCCGTCTCGGGCGCGAAACGAAAGCATCGCTGCGTGCTGCGGATAGTCCTTCAGCGTTTCGCTCGCCTGCCCGTCTCCATGCTTGGCAAGCTTCTGCAAATAGGCGGCTCGCTCCAGCAAGATCGCCTGCGACCAGTGGTCGGCGTGCGGCGGTTCATCCTTGCGGCTCTTCGGCCTCACCGGCAGCGCCACTTCCCTTTCCTGAGGCAACAGTTCCTTCCAAATATCCTTCGACACGTCGTGCATCCGTCTGTTCTCCCATTCGGCTTTTTGCGAAAGTTGGCGCCACTTTTTGCTTGGTACTACGGTCGATTTCACTCAACTCCTGGGAAACCGGCGAAGCCCCCTGCTCCGTCCGGAAACTTCGATGTACAACTTTGTATTAGCCCAGGCCTGCCACTGTCCGCGCTCTCTTGAACACATCGAGAAACATGGCCCGCGTCAGCTTGCCGGTATTCGTATTCTGCAGCGATGGATGATAACTCGCTATCAAGGTTATCTCGTTTGGCAGCGCGTATTCCGCGCCATGGCGAAATTGAAACTTCGTCCGCGCGGATATCCGTCCCGCGCGCAGCTGATGATTCAGAAATCCATCGAACGCAATCTTGCCCAGGCAAACCACCACGCGCAACGTGCTCAGCAACCCCATCTCCTCATCCAGCCACGGCGCACAGTTGCGCTGCTCCTCCGGCGTCGGCTTGTTCCCTGGCGGAGCGCAGTGCACTACTGCGCTGATCCAAAGCCCCGTGAGCCTCATCCCATCGTCGCGCGTGACTGCTTTGGCCTGCGAAGCAAAGGCCGCCTCATGCAGCACCGGGAACAAGAAATCCCCCGACCCATCGCCGGTAAACATGCGCCCTGTGCGGTTGGATCCATGCGCTCCCGGCGCCAGGCCCAGCACCAGCACGCGCGCCTGCTCGTCGCCGAACGAAGGCACCGGCCGCCCCCAATACTCCTGGTCTGCATAAGCGCGCCGTTTCACGCGTGCCACCTCGGCGCAGTAGGCTCGAAGCCGCGGGCATCGCTTGCAATCTACGATGCGGGCATTCAGTGCCGCCAGAGAATCCGCGGAATCATCCATTAGAGAATTCTAGCCGCATCGAGCAGCCGGCATAGGTTCATGGCGTACAATTCGGGTCAATCCAGATCAATCCAGAATTGGGATCTTCAGATGATTTCGACACAAACGCCGGCGCCGTTGGTTGGGGGAACCAGAGGGTCCAGGCCGCGTTGTGCGCCGTCGTTAACCGTCGTATCGGTAGCAGTACGATGCGGTAGGTCAGCCATTGTCTCCGCGATCAGTCTCCGTTGCTTCTTGCCCATGCCGCCCTTCAAGACAAAGACGTGTTGGGCGGCGCCGCTGAGCCTGGTTGCGAAATACTGCAAATGCCCGGTCCTAGAAAGAAGCGAAAGATGGGGCGCCCAGTTCGTTAGCTGGGAAAGGGTGGCCCACCCATAAGCGCTAAGATAATGTTTCGACTTGCGGCCTTCTCTTTCGGTTTGGCTAAGAGAGGGATGCAGCAATCTGGTTCCACTGATCAAGAACAGATTGAGCCGTTTGGAGCTCGCGGAGGTCTGCGGATTGGGACGTCATGAATCCAGTGTTCACGAATCTGCGAATTAAACTGCAAATCGCGGAGAAGAATTTTGGGGTGGAGTGGGGCGGTTTCCCATCCTTTCCGCGGAAAAAAACGGAAAGGATGGGGCACGGAAGTCTACAGAAAAAGCGAAAATGCTCTAGTACTACAACCGCTTGGATTGGTAGTTTCTCCGGTCTCAAAAGCGAGATCCCCTTCGACCTGGCTCAGGGCAGGCTTTCGACAAGCTCAGGACAGGCGCTGGGGCACCCGGATTTGTGGGCGAGATTACGAAATCAGCCAGTCAGGGTACTAGGATGTACTTCCCGACGGCGGTTCCGCTACCTCAGCATTGGATCCGCCAACGGCGATCTCCTCCTGGAACATCTGTGCGTCGGCAAAGCGGTATCCGACATACACATCGGTGAGCAGATACACCGGGCTGGAAGGATCGTCTTCGATCTTCTTGCGGAGTTGGCGCACGAAGGTACGTAGATACTCGACCTCTTCGCGACAATCGGCGCCCCACACCGCGCTCAGCAGCCGGGCATAGGTCACCACGCGGCCCGCGCGGCTCATCAGGCAATGCAGTATGTCGAATTCCTTGCGCGTCAGATGCACGGGCTGGCCGCGCTTGGTCACGTTGCGCTTGACCGGCTCCAGGCGAATCTCTCCAATTTCAATGGGCGCATCTTCAGAACGAACCGGCGACTTTACGCGGCGAATGGCTGCGCGGATGCGGGCGATCAGTTCCTTTGTGCTGAAAGGCTTGGTTACATAGTCGTCGGCGCCCAGATCGAGAGCCTCCACCTTTTCCTCTTCCTTGTCGCGAACGGTCAGCATCAGGATGGGCAGGCGCGGAGCAAAGACGCGAATGCGGCGCAGAGTCTCCACGCCGCCGATGCCGGGCATATTCACGTCGAGCAGAACCGCATCGAATTGCGAAGCGCGCAGCAATTGCAGCGCCTCTTCTCCGCGCGAGGCTTCGGCCACCTGAAAGCCGAGTTCCAGCAACGGAGGCCGCAGAGCCCTGCGGATGGCGGATTCGTCGTCGACAACAAGAATACGAATTGCTTGCGCGTTCATTGGGATTTCCTCTTCTCGACTGGAGCGGGGATCGCCGCAAAAAAGGTGGTCCCTTCCTGTTCTTCGCTGGTGACCCAGACATAACCGCCATGGATCACCGCAACACGCTTGGCCACGCTAAGTCCGATTCCCGTGCCCGGGGCCCGGTTCGATTGGGTGGAGGAACGATAATACCGGTTAAATATGCGCTCGCGATCTGCCATGGGGATCACCGGACCGAAGCTATGCACGGAGAAGATGGCCTCCGCGCGCGCGCGCACTACGCGGATGGTAATGGCGGTGCCGAATATCGAATACTTGCACGCATTATCGACGTACTGGGTAAGCAGCATAACCATCAGTTGGCGATCGCAAGCGACAACCATGTCATCTTCTTCCAACTTGATGATAACCTTCATGCTTGCCAGTCGATCGCCGAGGCTGGCCACCACCTCCTCCACCATCGACGCAACGCCCACCGGGGAAGCATGCAGCGCAACCTCGCCGGCATCGAGGCGCGCCGTGGTCAGCAGCCGGTTGGTCAGTTCATTCAGCAGGCCGGTTTGTTCATCGATCAAGGCAACGAGGTCGGCCTGCCCCGGCGAGAGGCGGCCCATCTCTCCCAGACCGGTCGATGCTGCCCGGATTGCGGTCAGCGGCGTCTTGTATGCGTGCGCCAGGCTATCCAGCACGGTTGAGCGCAGTTGCTCGGTGCGGCGCTCTGTCTCAATACGGCTCTCGTTGGCGAAGGCCCGATAGCGGTCGAAGGTAATGGCGATCAGCGAGGCGATGGCATTGTTGACCAGCGGCGTGGTGTCGCCGCGCACCACCAGGCTGCCGACAGGTACGTTCCCCAGGCGGACAACACGGCGCCCCAGGCCCGTCTCCGGGTCGTCGTCCGAAGTCTCGAAGTAGTAGACGTTCCGGGCCATTTCCTCCGGATCGGCATTCCAATATCCCGCTTGATATACGTTGTGCAGGTCAGCGTCAAACACCGCAACGGCTTCCAGCGAAAATATCTCGTGGACCAGTTCGGCCAGTTGCGGCCCGGGCTCGACATGCAGATTCATCTGCAGCGTACGGCGGGTGAATTCGTAGAGGTCGTGCATCTGTCCGCCCCTGGACTCAGCCTCCCGAGCATGATTTGTGACGCGCGCCGACAGCCGGCTCACGGTAAGCGCCACCAGCACGAATACCACCAGGGTGAATGAATTGACCGGGTACACCGCGACGTTGAACTGAGCCTGGCGCGCGGAGAGAAAGGCCTGCACTCCCACCGCGGAGAGCGACACGATGACCGCCTGCCAGAAACCGCTGAGCAGCGCGGTGGCAACCACGACGAGCAGATAAAGCAGCACCGCAACAGGAAGCAACCATCGAGACCATTGTGTGAAAGCCGCCGCCAGAATCACAGCAATAGTCCCCAGCGCACACTCCAGCACAAACAGCAGAACGCGCAGCACGCGCGCGCGCCTTACGGCGAGAGCCGAGCGCACAGGGATGTAGCCTCCAGCCAACCAACCTCCAACCGCTTGTTTCCGCGGAATGCACGAAAGAAACAACGAAAGTGCGATTGCATTCACCGTGGTCCTACGCCAGGCAAACCGCAGGCCTCACTATCCCCCCTTGAGTCTTATGCGCATCGATTCAGGGGTGGCCTAAAGAGAGTCTATCAGGCGTCCAATGAAGGGATTGCGCCCCGCGCGACACCTATGCACAGGGTCACTTTTCGAACCTGGTTTTCCGGATCGCACGATGCTCCCGGCTCCAAGGTAAAGAAAAAATATCGATTTACATCGGGATTTCTTTTCGTAATCTTCACGTGTTCTTTATGTAATCTTTGCATTACTTGAGTCAACCCGCAACGACCGGAAAACCGGAAGAGGAGTCAAACTCCGCTCCAGAAAAGTTGTAAATCTACTCTGCGACGTCGACCGGAAGGCCTGCGCCGCAACCGGAACGTGCGGATTAAGTAATTGATTATGTGACTTTTGAGTCGATTCGTAGCGTGTCATGTCACCCACCCTTTTCTTTGGAGGAATCGTGCCGATGAACCTGAATTCATATCGCATCCTGCAATCGCTAGCTGGTACCGCCATGGCAATCTCATTGGTTGCCGGCGCCCAGACACCGTCCCCCGCACCCGCCGCAACTCCCGCATCGGCCGATCAGGCCGCCGCGCCCCCCGCAGCTGCCGCAGATGCACCCGCCCCGCTCTCCACCTTCGTTCTCACCGGTCCGCTGCAATGGCTGCCGCCGGCGACCTTCGATGCCGGACCGTTGGGCAAGCTGTCCGTCAATGGTATTCTCACCGGTTTTTCGGTGTTCCAGAACAATCCCGTGCCGGGAGACGACAATGCGCAGGCCACTCTGAGCAACGGAGAGATTTTCATTCAAAAAGCGGACGGGAAGCTTCAGTACTTCGTCCAGGCGGGCGTCTACACCATGCCCACGCTCGGCGTGCCGTTTGTCAACGTCCAAAATACCGTGAACAGTTTCTACGGACCTGTTCCGGTCGCCTTCCTGAAGTTGCAGGCGGCTAAGAACACGCAGTTCCTTATCGGCTCCCTGCCGACTTTGATGGGCGCCGAGTCCACCTTTACGTACCAGAATTTCAACATCGAGCGCGGCATCGTTTGGAACCAGGAAAACGCCATCAATCGCGGCATCCAAGTGAATCAAACTGTGGGTAAGTACCTGTCCGCCGCGGTCAGTTGGAACGACGGTTACTATTCCAACCGCTACTCGTGGCTCTCGGGCTCGGCGACCCTTACGAAGGGGCCTCATAGCCTGGTGTACGACGGGATGGGGAACCTCGGACAGACCGCCTTTGCCGGGCAGTCCTCCCATCCGGCCACACCGGTGCAGAACAACGGCTATATGCACGCCGTGATCTATACCTACACCAAGGGCCCATGGATCATTTCGCCGTATTTCCAGTACGGCAAGGTGCCGGCCGGCGCGGCGGTAGGCGTGCCCAAGGGTACATCCGCAACCGGCGGCGCGATCAACGCCAGCTACGCCTTCAAGAGCGGCTTCTCGCTTCCGGCGCGCGTGGAATACCTCACGAGTTCGGGGAGTGCTACCGACGGATCGGTCAACTTGTTGGGCTTTGGAGCGGGCAGCGGAGGCGTTACGTTTACCGCGACGCCAACCTACCAAAAGGGAGGTATGTACCTTCGCAGCGATCTAGCGTGGGTGCACGCAACGAGCTACACGCCGGGAAGTGTCTTTGGCAAGACGGGAACGGATGCTGACCAGTTCAGAGGCGTGCTGGAATTCGGCTTCATCTTTGGCAAGAACATCACCGGCGAAAAATAGCCGAATCAGGGCCCTGGCTCCACAGGTTTCGTAGCCTTCATGGGGCCGAAGCGGTAACACCGCCAAAGCCGCCCGTAGGCCTGGGCCGGAAACTCATGGGACAGTTTCTTTAGGAACTGCCCCATGCGACCGGACAATGGGGATCAGACTGAATGGACAGTGCTGTAAGCGATTGAAAATAAGAACTTTTTACGCGAAACAGCCTGTCTTTTCAGATTCCTCATTTCATCTTTATCGCACCAACTTTAGGATTCACTCTACCCACCAAGCCCGCATCCGCCCGAACGGAAATTGCGAACCGGGCAAACCATAAATCAAGTCCCGGAGGATGCGCCGCCGGGAGCCGACCACGAACTTCACTCTTTTAGGAGAATGCTCATGGCAGATCAAAAAGCACCTCAGATGCAGGCCACCCTGGGCCTTACCGGGCTGACCAGCAACGCAATGGCCCTCATCGCTCCCGGCGCCTTCCTCTGGCTCACCTTCGCAATCCAGGCAAACACCGGGGTCGCCGGCCAGCCGTCCACCGCTCCAGCCATGTGGTGGGGCATCATCGCCGCCCTTCTGCTTTGCCTGGCGACTGCCGTAGCCTACGCTGAAATCTCCAAGCTCTACCCCGGCACGGGTTCCAGCTACTACTACGCTGAGCAAGCTTTGCTCTCCAAAGACAAGGCCTTCAAGTATGCGCGCGTTGCCAAGTTCATTGTCGGCTGGGGTTCGCACCTCTATTACTGGGTCTACCCCGGCGTGATGGTGGCAACTACCGGCATATTTGTCGGCTATGTCGTCGGCTTCCTGTTTCCAAACTTCATGAGCGGCTCGACCCCCGGACCTGTCTTCATGGCTCTGGTGGCGGTAGTCTTCTCCTTTTTCGTCGCGTGGATCGCGGCCAAGGGCGCGGGCGCTTCCACCGCCGTCAATCTGGCCATCAACGTTGTGCAGATCTCCGCATTGATTCTATTCAGCGTACTTGCGCTCGGTTATCGCGCCAACCATCCCTCGGGATCGGCTGGGTTCCAGTACGACTCGCAATCGCTCGCGACTTACACCTACCAGTTCCAGACTGCCAAGGACGGCTCCACCGTTCGCGATGCCAGCGGCAATCCCTTGCCCCTGCTCGACGCAGCCGGCAAGCCGGTTCCCTTCCAGATCACCTATCCGGAGACAGACTCAACCGGAGTGTTCCTCACGCACACCTCCGCAGCATCCGTCGTTTCCCCGCATAAGATCAGCTATGTGTTCATTCAGGCAACGGTTGCCATTCTCATCCTGGTCGGCTTCGAATCGGTTACCTCAATGGGAGGTGAGGCTAAGAATCCAACCAAGCACATTCCCATCGCAGTTATCGCGTCGCTGTTGATACAGGGTCTGTTTTGTTATCTGTTTGAGTACTTCGCTGCCAACTACTTTCTCAACTCGGGGTATCCAATGACCAGCGCGTCAGGGTCGGCAGCGCCCATCGGCGACATGATGATCATTGTCGGCGATGCGCTTCTCGGCCAGGGACACGGCAAGTACTTTATGCTCGCTGAAGCTGTCACCGTCTTCCTGGCACTGATCGGAACCACGCTCGCCTGCATGAACACGGGCGCACGCGTGACTTATGCCATGGGCAAGGACGATGAGGCTCCGGAGCACTTCGGAATCCTTCATGCCGGGTCGCTTTCACCCCGCCGCGCAATCTGGACGCTCGCGGTGATCTCGGCAGTGATCGGTGTCATCGCAATCTCGTTATTCCTTGGAGACTCAGGCGCGCCAAGCGACGCTACCATCGCGGCGCTGCCACACGGCATATTCTCCAGTTTCGGCTATCTTTCCCATGACCGGATGGCCGCGCTGCCAAATTCGCTGCTGACAATTACCCTCACCTCCAACTTCGGCACATTCATCCTCTACGCCCTCAGTTGCTTCCTGTGCATTGTGGCCTTCCACAAGCGCCCCGACTACAGCTTCGTCAAACACTTGCTGATCCCGGGCTTCGGGCTCATCGCCAACATCGTTTGCATGGCCTTCTACTTGATTGGCCCCTTCGCTGGATTGGGAACAAAGATGGAACCGCTGTGCGCGCTCGGCATCTCAGCCGCGTGGGGCATTTACGGAGGCATCTACTTCATCCGATCCTCGCAGTCCAAGGGCAAAGCGGTACTGCTTACGTCGAGGTAATCTGTATCGACAAAACCGCATTCACTGGGTGGCATCTGGACCTCATCCTCTGTTCAGAGACGAGGTCCGGAGATCCACCCAGTGGTGTTTTTGATTTGCATGTTTCACAATCTCTATAAGACGTTCTCCTCGCAGCTTTGTGGAGGGCGGTTCAGGCGGCGGCGCCCATGTTGGATGTACAATTCGGCCAGGCAACGGATTTCGGCAAGGTTCGCACCAATAATGAAGACGCGATGGGAGCGTTCATCCCATCGTCGCGGCAGGAGTCTCGTTCTCATGGCTACTTGTTTGCCGTAGCCGACGGTGTGGGCGGAATGGATCTGGGCGAAGTTGCCTCGGCCACGGCCATAGCGACGATCACTGAGGGGTTTGCCAAGGCGCAAGCCGGCACCATGCTCATGGGGCTGCTGCCGCGCCTCATTCAGCACGCCAACGCCGCCGTGCACGACTGCACCCTGGTTCCCCAGTACCGCGGCAAGAATATGGCCACCACTCTCGTCGCGTGCGCACTCCGTCACGATCAGGCCGTCGTATCGCATGTGGGAGACTCGCGCTGCTATCTGGTCCGCAACGGCCATGCAAAGCAGATTACGCAAGACCATACATGGGTCAACGAACAACGAAAGATGGGCATCATCTCCGCAAGCGAGGTCGCCGAATCGGATTCCCGTCACGTGCTGATCCGTTCGCTGGGACCGGAGATGTTTGTCTCGCCGGACACTACCGCTCTCACGCTGCTGGCCGGGGACATCCTGGTGCTCTCCAGCGACGGCATGCATGACGAGATGAACGAGAGAACCATCGCTTCAATCGTCTCGCAGAATAAGGACATCGAGGAGATTGCGCGCGAACTGGTGGCCCGCGCTGTCGAGATCGACGGGGGAGACAACACCACCGCGCAGGTCATCCGCGTACGCTCCGTCGAGCAGGTGGGCATGTATCGCGGCAGGCCCTACAGGCTGCCGTCTTGATTCGCAGCTTTGAGAAGGCGCGGCTATAGCCATGCACTTCCTCACCCGGGATCCGAACGAGACTTACGGATTCCTTACCGTTTTCGATCGGTTTCCCGATAGAGTAAAACAAGCTATCAGGATGGAGTGTACGGCCAAATGGGTTTTCACGACGCCTTAGAAGCCGGTGCGCAAATCGACTCTTACCGCATTGAAGCGCCTGTCGCGCGCAGCGGTATGGCATCCATTTACCGCGCTATCGACACGCGCGACAACCGCGTCGTCGCCCTCAAGATTCCCCACCCGGATCTGGAAGCCGATCCCATCCTATTCGACCGCTTTCAGCGCGAAGCCGGCATTGGCGAAAAGCTCAACCATCCCAAAGTAATGCGCGTGTTTGGCGGCGAAAAGCGCTCCCGCATTTACATGGTCATGGAATGGTGCGATGGCCGTCTGCTGCGCGAGATTCTCGACGAAGGCCCAATGCCGCATGAGCGTGCCATCCGCATCGCCATCGGTGTGCTGGACGCGCTGGAATACATCCACGCGAACGGCGTGGTCCATCGCGACCTGAAGCCGGAAAACATCATGGTCGATGACGAGGACAACATCAAGCTGATCGACTTCGGCATCGCCGGCGACGCCGCCGCAAAACGGCTGACGTATGCCAACTTCACCGCCGCCATCGGCACACCTAACTACATCTCCCCCGAGCAGGTGAAGGGAAAACGCGGCGATGGCCGGTCCGATACCTATTCCATGGGCGTCATCCTCTACGAGATGCTCACAAGCAAGCTGCCTTTCAGCGGCCCAAGTCCAATGGCCGCGATGAACGAGCGCCTGCTGAACCACCCCGTCCCACCCACCGTAGCCGACCCTACTGTCACTCCGCAACTTCAGGAAATTCTCTATCGCGCCCTGGAACGAGACCCCAGGAATCGTTACGCACATGCGTATGAATTCAAGCGCGACCTCGAGCATCCTGAGCAAGTCGGAGTTGAAGACCGCCCGGAGTTGCGGGACTGGCAAAAACGCAAATCCCAGAACTGGCGAAAGTTCTTGTACTTTGGCGGTTTGGCGCTGATTCCTGTCGTAATTCTGCTGCTTATGTTCCTGGTTGCCCACCATAAATAGCCCTCCCAAAAACTCGCCGATACTCTTGCAAATCCTCACGGAATCCTTACGTCCAAAGCCATACGATTTTGTACAAAGTCCTGCACCTTTTACCACCTAAAGGAGACCTATGACCAAGTACAAATTGGAATACATCTGGCTCGATGGCAAGAAGCCCATCCCCGAGCTTCGTGGCAAGACCCAACTCAAGTCCTATGAGAAGCCGCCTACCCTCGCCGATCTGCCCGTATGGGGCTTTGACGGCAGTTCCACCATGCAGGCCGAGGGCAGTAAATCCGACTGCGTGCTGAAGCCTGTGGCTTTGTATCCCGATGCCAGCCGCAAGGACGCATACATCGTTCTAAGCGAAGTGATGCACCCGGACGGCACGCCTCATTCGACCAACTATCGCGCCACCATCGAGAACGACCCTGACTTGTGGGTCGGTCTGGAGCAGGAGTATTTCCTTTACAAGGATGGGCGTCCTCTCGGCTTCCCCAAGGACGGCCACCCGACCACACCTCAGGGCCCCTACTACTGCGGCGTCGGCTACAAATACATGGGCAGCCTGGCCCGGACAATTGTCGAGGAACACCTCGAACTCTGTCTTGCCGCTGGCATCAACCATGAAGGAATCAATGCAGAGGTCGCCAAGGGGCAGTGGGAGTTCCAGATCTTCGCCAAAGGCTCCGCCAAGGCCGCTGACGATGTCTGGACTGCGCGCTACCTGATGATGCGCCTGTGCGAGAAGTACGAAGTCGACGTTCAATTGCACTGCAAGCCCATCAAGGGTGACTGGAATGGGTCGGGCATGCACTGCAACTTCTCCACCAAGTACCTACGCGAAGTGGGTGGTAAAGAGTACTTTGAAGCCCTCATGAAGGCTTTCTCCGATAACGTCGCCGCACACATCGCAGTCTACGGGCCTGACAATCACCTGCGGCTGACCGGCCAGCACGAAACCCAGGCTATCGACAAGTTCAGTTATGGACTTTCCGATCGCGGAGCTTCCGTTCGCATGCCGGTCAATTTCATCAAGAACGGTTACAAGGGTTATCTGGAAGATCGCCGCCCGAATTCAGAAGGCGATCCCTACCAGATCGTCTCGCGGATTCTGCATACAATCAACAGCGTGCCGATCGCGGAACTCGTCTCTTAGTTGGAGAATTGGGGCCTGCCTGGTCTCTTGCACAGGTTGGGTCGTTCGTGTAGCCTGATTGGTTCGGAAGCAGTTTCTCCGCAGTTGAGGTTGTGGGGAAGTGGGAAGCGCATCTTGTTTTCCACTTCCGCATATCCGGTTTTGATTTTGGGCTGTCACGCTTCCGGCGCCGGTGGTCGATTCGGTTCAAAGCCCCTGTGTTTTCCATCCAAAGGAGATCCATGTCTACTGAGTACCGCAACTTTCTCGCCCTCTCCTACGAGGAGTTGGAAGAAAAGAACCTTGAAGCCAAGAGCGATCGCACCAACCGTGTCGCGTCCGATGAGATTCGCGAAAAGCGTCTCAGGTACCTGACCGACGAGAAGCGGATCAAGGCCGTAACCGTTCTCTTCAGCGACTTGGAAGGCCGTCTGCATCTGCTGGATTACGACAAGAAATTTCTGCTCGGCGCCTACGAAAACCTGACCTTCGACGGCTCTTCGATCCGTGGATTTACCGCGCAGAAGGAGAGCGATCTGCGCCTGGGCATTGACTGGAGCGCCTTCTACTGGGTCCCCGCCGACGTGTTCGGCAACGGAAAAGTGCTGGTCTTCGGTACCGTCATCGACAAGGACGGAACTCCCTACTCCGGCGACCTGCGCGGCGTGCTGAAGGCTTACAGCGACAAGCTTTATGCGGAGAAGAGTTACACGCTGAATGCCGCTAACGAGATTGAAGGCTTCCTGTTTGCGGGCCGCGATGCGGAGAAAAAGTACCACGAGACAGGCAAGTTCGAATTCATCAACACCGGCGGCTACTACCACGTGCTGCCCCTCGATCCTCTGCGCCAGTTTATTGACACAGCTGCCGAAGTGCAGCGCGCCATGGGCTTTCAGAATGAGAAGGACCACCCCGAGGTTGCGCCCAGCCAGTTTGAAATCAACTATGGCTACGGCGAAGTTGTGGCGGCAGCCGACCAGATTCAACTCTACAAGCTGCTCACGCGCCAGGTCGCGAACAACATGGGCTTCACGGCCAGCTTTCTGCCCAAGCCCGTGGTAGGCGTCAACGGCAGCGGCATGCACACCAACGTCTCCATCTCCGAAGGCAAGAAGAATCTGTTCTGGGATCCGGACGGCCTGGAAAAGCTTTCGACCTTTGGATGGGAGTTCATCGACCGCATCCTGACCCACGCTTTGGACAACTGCCTCATCCTCAACCCCAGCGTTAATGCGTACCGCCGCCTGGACCCGCACTTCGAAGCTCCCAACCAGATCAAGGCTTCGGCCACGGATCGCGGCTCCATGGTGCGCGTGCCCATTGGGAACTCGAGGTCCATGCGCGTTGAAGTGCGCTCGGTGGCTCCGGACGCAAATCCCTACCTGACCCTCTACTCCATCTTCAAGACCGGCATCGACGGTACCAAGGCCGAGATCGATAACCTGCGCCAGGCGCAGCGTTATCTGCCCGACAATATCCAGTCGGCGATCGAGGACTTCAACAGTTCGTCGTGGATCGCGGAGATCCTAGGCGCCGATGTACAAGGCCGATTTGCCGATCTCAAGCAGGCCGCGGCCAATCGTTCGCCGCGTGAACTGGGAACCTTCGTGAAGGGTTCTGAAGTCCAGTACCATCACGAGGTCTACAACCAGTCGCTTTGGAATTTGTTCTAAAGCGTAAAGTAAGGAACTCGTCATTCATTTGAATTGGCGGCGCAACCTTCCCGGCGAGCGTCGCCTTTTCTTTGTTGGACACGTCCAGTTATCTCCTCCGGTTTCGGGAGGCCGTTTTGGTGGTCAGGCCGGTACATTGAGATTGTCGAAAATATCCGCTTCCGCGCCCGATACAATCGCCCGATGTGTTGAGTTATCCGCGCAGTATAAAATGACATTACACCAGCTATCTATCAGCCTCCCGCATCGCACCATTTCAGTCCCCAAAGGAACTACCAGAATGTTTAGGACCTATCAGTCGCGATTGAGCACTGTCGCAGTAACTATCGCCGCTTTTGGCATTTGCTGCGGGAGCGGTCTGGCACAGCAGCCACGCCAATACACAACGCAAGACTATGCCGCGGCCGAGAGATTCATGAGTTATAACGTCAGTCCTCTCGCCTACCAGGGAGTCGTCCGTGCGCAATGGATGGACGATGGGCGCTTCTGGTACCGCGACGCTAACTCAAATGGCGTGTCTTTCGTTCTCGTCAATCCTGCAACAGGAACACACGCAGCCGCATTCGATCAGGCAAAGCTTGCCGCTGCGCTCAAGGCGGCTTCAGACGGCTCCATCAAAGACGACGCCATGCACCTTACAATTTCCGACCTCACGTACTCGGACGGCGATAGCGTGTTGAAACTTAGTTACTCGGGCGTGCCCTATCGATGCGAACTCCGGTCGAACCCCGAAATCTGCAAGCGTCTAAGTCCCGCCGAAGCCGCCGCGAAAGCCTCGGACCACGTAGAAAAGGCTCCTCCACCCGCACTTTCACCCAATAAGAAACTGGGCGCCTTCATCCGCGACTGGAATCTGTGGGTGCGCGATATGGCCACCGGCACGGCGACCCAACTTACCACCGACGGCGTGAAGGATTACGGCTATGCAACCGACAACGCGGGCTGGCAGCACTCCGACCGGGCAATCTTGCTCTGGTCTCCAGATTCAACCAAGATAGCCACATTCCAGCAGGACCAGCGCAAAACCGGCGAGATGTATCTGGTTCCCGTCACCAACGGTCACCCCAAGTTGCAGGCCTGGAAGTATCCCCTGGTTGGCGACGCCAATGTAACGACGATCGAGCGCATAGTTATAGACGTGTCCATGAAAAAAGTCGTCCGCCTCAAGATGCCTCCCGATCAACACCGCTCCACCCTTTGCGACGATGTTGCCTGCCATGGCTCAAACTGGGACGACGTTGAGTGGAGTCCCGATAACTCGCACCTGGCATTCGTCTCTACCTCACGCGATCACAAGCAGGAATGGCTGCGTGTTGCCGACACATCGACCGGCGAAGTGCGGGAAGTAATGACCGAGACGGCTCCCAAATTCTTCGAAAGCGGCAACGACAAGATCAACTGGCATTACCTGCCCGGCTCGAATGAGATCCTCTGGTTCAGCGAGCGCGACGACTGGGGCAACATGTACCTCTACGACCTCACCACTGGCAAGCTCAAGAACCAGATTACGCGTGGTCCTGGCAATGTAACTCAAGTGCTCTACGTGGACGAGAAGACGCGCACGATCCACTTTGTTGGCGTGGGCAAGGAACCGGATCGCGATCCCTACTACCAGCACTTCTATAGAATTCATTTTGATGGAACCGGCCAAACACTACTTACTCCGGAGAATGCCAATCATAACATCAAGGTTTCACCGGATGGCCGTTATTTTGTCGACACCTACTCCACCCCTACGCAGCCGCAGACAACCGTTGTAAGAAGCAGCGACGGAAAGCTTGTAATGGACGTGGCCAAGCAGGACATTTCAAAGCTCCTCGCATACGGCTGGGCGCCACCGGCGCCCATCAAGGTGAAGGCGCGCGACGGTAAGACGGACCTATACGGTCTCATGTTCAAGCCATCGGACTTTGACGCTTCGAAGAAATATCCCATCATTAACAATGTCTATCCGGGCCCGCAGATTGGCTCATGCGGCAGCCGCGAATTCATGGCCGCTCACCGCGACATGCAGTCTCTCGCCGAGCTTGGATTCATCGTAGTATGCATTGATGGCATGGGCACGCCCTTCCGCTCCAAGACCTTTCACGAGGCCTATTACGGGGACTTGGGAGACAACACAATTCCCGACCAGGTCAGCGGCATGAAGGATCTGGCCGCACAGTATCCGTTCATCGATCTCGATCGCGTGGGAATGTACGGCCACTCCGGCGGCGGCAACGCAACCGCAGCGGCTATGTTCCATTATCCTGACTTCTTCAAGGTCGGCATAGCGGAGAGCGGCAATCACGATCAGCGCGACTACGAAGACGACTGGGCCGAGAAGTGGGCCGGCCTGGTGGTCAAGCAACCTGATGGCTCCAGTAACTACGACTCCCAGGCAAACCAGAACATAGCAACGAACCTGAAAGGCCACTTGCTTCTCGCGCACGGGACCATGGACGACAATGTTCCGCCGAACAATACCATGTTAGTCGTGGATGCACTCATCAAGGCTAACAAGGACTTCGACCTGTTACTCATTCCAAACGTCGCCCACGGCTACGGCCCGGCTTCGCAATACATGACGCGCCGCCGCTGGGACTATTTTGTTCGATACCTCGCGGGCGCGATTCCACCGCATGAGTACGAGATGAAGCCGTCCTCCGCGGTCACGGCTGCGATGCGCGGTGGACCTTTCAACCCGGATGCATTCGACGAAGATTTTTGAAGGCCAGACACGATTCTCGAGGCTGAACCCTTCCGATCCTATTGCGCGGGATCGTAATTCAGGTTCTGCCCAAGCCACCGCTCTACCTCTGCAACGGTCATCCCTTTGCGTTCGTGATAGTCGGCGACCTGGTCGCGATCTATCTTCCCAAGCGAGAAATATCGCGATTCAGGGTGCGCGAAATAAAGCCCACTTACGCTCGATCCGGGCCACATGGCAAACGATTCCGTGATCTGCATCCCGGTGTTGGCTTCGACGTTGAGCAAACGCCAGAGAGTGCCCTTCTCTGTATGATCCGGGCATGCTGGGTAACCCGCAGCCGGACGGATGCCGCGATACTTCTCATGGATGAGGTCGTCGGTACTCAGGCCTTCTTCATGCCCGTAGCCCCATTCGCCGCGCACCCGCTTGTGCAGGCATTCGGCGAAGGCCTCAGCCAGGCGATCGGCGATTGCCTCTGCCATGATCGCGTTGTAGTCGTCGTTCTCGGCCCTGAACTTATCGCACAGTTCCTTGAGGCCAATGCCGCTGGTAACGGCGAATGCGCCGATGTGATCCGGTAGCCCCGTCTCCTTCGGCGCGATGAAGTCGGCGAGCGACCGGCACGGCTCGCTGCCCTCCTTGTTCGCTTGCTGGCGTAGAAAGTGAAAGCGCTCCAGCACCTTGTCGCGTTTGCCATTTGTATATAGCTCGACATCGTCGCCGACAGCAGTCGCGGGAAAGAGGCCGTATACGCCACGCGCCGTTATGAGGTTTTTCGCGATAATTGTATCGAGAAGAGTATTGGCCTCGGCAAATATCTGCCGCGCCTGCGCACCTTGTCTCTCATCGTCGAGAATGCGCGGATAAACGCCTTTCAACTCCCATGTGTGAAAGAACGGCGTCCAGTCAATGAATTCACGCAGCGTGGCGAGGGGAAAGTTGTCCAGCACGCGCACGCCCGTGAACTCGGGCACTGGCAGGTCCTCTGCGCGCCACTCGATTGGAGTGCGCCTTTTGCGAGCGGCCTCAAGCGAGATAACTGTCTGCCGCGGCGCGGAGTGAGCCTTGCGAAGCGCCTCAAAGTCGGCGCGATGCTGCGCAACAAAATCCGCCTTACCGTCATCGCTCAGCAGGCTGGTTGTCACGGGCACCGCACGGCTTGCATCCAGTACGTGAACAACTGGCTCGCTGTAATGCGGCGCAATCTTGACTGCCGTGTGCGCGCGGCTCGTGGTTGCCCCGCCTATAAGCAGCGGCAACTTGAAACCCTGGCGCTCCATCTCGCGCGCCACATGCACCATCTCGTCGAGCGACGGCGTAATCAACCCGCTCAGCCCAATCAGGTCCGCCTTCTCCGCCTTGGCGCGCTCGAGAATCTTCTCGCACGAGACCATCACGCCCATATCGATGACTTCGTAGTTGTTGCAGGCCAGCACGACGCCGACGATGTTTTTGCCGATATCGTGAACGTCCCCCTTCACTGTTGCCAGCACGATCTTCCCCCGCGCCTTGGCGACCTGGCCAGACGCAACTAGCGCAGCCTTCTCAGTTTCCATGAACGGAGTCAGGTGCGCCACTGCCTTCTTCATCACGCGGGCGGACTTCACCACTTGCGGCAGAAACATCTTGCCGGCGCCGAACAAATCGCCCACCACGCTCATGCCGTCCATCAGTGGACCTTCGATCACCAGCAGCGGGCGGCCCAGTTTGACGCGCGCCTCCTCAGCATCGATCTCGATGTATGCGTCGATCCCCTTGACCAGTGCGTGCGAAAGACGCTCTTCGACCGTGCCGCTGCGCCATTCTTCGGACTTCTTTTCGCTCACTACAGCGCCAACGTGCTTCAGCGATTCGCCAAATTCCACCAGACGCTCGGTGGCGTCGGGACGGCGATTCAGCAGCACATCCTCGACCAGTAATTTCAACTCCGGCTCAATCTCCTCGTACACCTCGAGCATGCCGGCATTTACGATGCCCATGTCCATGCCCGCTGCAATCGCGTGATAAAGAAACGCGGAGTGCATCGCCTCGCGCACCTTGTTGTTGCCGCGAAAGCTGAATGAAATGTTCGACACGCCGCCGCTGACTTTCGCGTGCGGCAGGTTGGCCTTGATCCAACGGGTCGCGTCGATGAAGTCGACCGCGTAGTTGTTGTGCTCCTCCATGCCTGTGGCAACGGTGAGGATATTCGGGTCGAAAATAATGTCTTCCGGTGGGAAACCGACCTCATCGACAAGAATCCGATAAGCCCGTTCGCAGATGCGAATCTTCTCCTTGTAGGTAGCGGCTTGTCCATTTTCGTCGAAGGCCATCACCACTACCGCCGCGCCGTATTTGAGCACAGCAGCGGCGTTCTTGCGAAACTTCTCCTCGCCTTCTTTCAGCGAAATCGAGTTGACGATGCCCTTACCCTGGAGGCATTTTAGCCCAGCCTCGATCACTTCCCATTTCGACGAGTCCACCATGAAGGGGACCTTGGCTACCTCGGGCTCGCTGGCCAGCAACTGCAGGAAGCGTGTCATTGCCGCGACGCCGTCGATCATGCCCTCGTCCATGCAGATGTCGATGACGTTGGCGCCATTTTCAACCTGCTGGCGGGCCACGCTTACCGCCTCTTCGAACTTTCCTTCCTTCACCAGCCTGGCGAACTTGGGCGAACCGGCCACATTGGTCCGCTCACCGATCATGATATAGACGCCGAACTGCTGGGTGAACGGCTGCGATCCCGATAAACGGAGGGGCTTCGATCTCATTGTGGTGATTGCTTTCTCGCTTTCGCTTACAGTCATGTTTTGGTCTTGCTCAGGCTTGCGTAGGATTCTCAGGCGGCTTCTTCATTGGCCATAGTTCCCCACTTGCGCGGAGGCTTTCCTTCGAGCGCTTTGGCGATAGCCGCAATGTGCTCGGGTGTATTGCCGCAGCAGCCGCCAGCAATATTGATCAGCCCTCCACGCGCAAAGTCTCCCAGATAGCGGGCCATGTCCGCCGGGCCAAGGTCGAACCCGGTTTCCGACAGCGGATTCGGCAAGCCGGCATTGGGGTAGCAAGAAATTGCCGTGTTTGCTTTCTCCGAGAGTTCTTCAAGAAATGGATACATGAGATCGGGACCAAGAGAGCAGTTGAGACCTACCGATAGCGGCTTTACGTGCTCCACCGCGTTCCAGAATGCCTCAATGGTTTGCGCGGAAATCATCGTCTCGCCTCCACGCCCCACCGCCGCGGAAATCATCACCGGCAATTCCTTTCCGTTTGCAGCAAGGCCGTCCTGATCGAACACCTCGCGAATGGCAACCAGTGCGGCCTTGGCATTCAGCGAGTCGAAGATCGTCTCCACCAAGAGCAGATCGACTCCGCCGGCGATGAGCGCACGCACCTCAAGTGCGTAGGCAGCCTTCACCTGGTCGAAGGTGACCACGCGGAAGCCTGCATCGTCGGCATCGGGCGAGTTCGACAGAGACACCGTCAGAGGCCCAATAGCCCCTGCCACAAACCGCTGACGCCCCGTTTCGTTCCCGGCACGATCAGCCCATTCCCTGCACTGCCGCGCCGACTTCTCATTGATCTCCCAGGCCAGGCTGTTGAGAAATGGATCGTCGATGACCTTCTGGTAGAACTCTGGATCCTTCCGGCCGCCATGTTCCCGCGGATCGTCCACGAAGAATTCGCTCTGCGTAATGCTGGTCGCCCCGAATGTATTCGTCTCGATAATGTCCGCACCGGCCTCCAAGAACCGGCGATGGATGTCACAGATCATCTGCGGCTGCGTCAGGGAAAAGAGGTCGCCGTTGTTCAGCAAGTCCTTGGTAGAGTTCTTGAAGCGCTCCCCGCGGATATCCGCCTCCTTCATGCCGTAGGTGCGGATGGTTGTACCCATCGCTCCATCTATGATGGCGATGCGGCTTTCGAGGATCTTCTGAAGCGGATGCTGATCGGCTTTCGTCATATCTCCCTGGTGGTATTCGTGGAGGTGTTGTGAGTATTCGCGTAAAGTCCAAGGAAGTTGACCTTCACTGAACCATTTCTTTTGCGCGCACTTGGGTTAGCTATGCCGCGTTGGGAACCGTAGCACGCTCATTCCATTATATCGATAGAACGAAGGGACAATCCCTTGGGTGGGGAGATACACCTTGCCTGTGACCTTCCCATCTTCCGCGAGTAGTCTTATATGCGGATGCGAAAGAGGCGCAATCATGCACGCCATGCCAATGCGGGTTGGTCTGTATTTCTCCTGTTTGACGATATTGCTTGGGGCCGCACTGCCCTCTTTGGTGGCCCAGAGCGCACAACAACCAGGTAAGCCCGGGGAAACAGCACCGGCACAACCCCCAGCCAGTCCCACCCGCGAGTCTCTCGCAGGAATTTACGATGGCGGTCAGATGGAGGTCGGTGCGCAGCTCGTCCTCAAGCCCGACGGCCACTTCAACTATGAGTTAGCCTACGGCGCACTCGACGAAGCCGCGCAGGGGACCTGGGAGTTCAAGGATGGAGCCGTTTTGCTGACAACGGTTCCTGCCGCCGTGCCCCCTCGCTTCGTCGTTGAGAGCGATAAGCCCGACCCGCGGGGCGGATTGTGGATCAAGCTCAGTGGCGGCCCCGTTATGGAAGGCGCACCACAGCGCATCTACCTTGTCTACGGGCCCAACGAGCCGGCGGAGATGGCCGAAGTCGCCGCCGATGGGCACGTCCCAATGCCCAACAAGCGCTGGCCCACAGCCATTGTTCCCGAGATCCCCGTCTATCCCGTTATGAGCAAGGCCATCCCCTTGACCGGCACAGGAGGCCATCGCATTGTCATGCGTTTCGAGCCGAATGACATTGGCAAAGCAGACTTCCGCGCGCAACGGCTCAGCATTGAAAACGGCGTTCTCGTCATGCCGCGCCGCGATCTTGGGCTGATGCTGCGCTTCAAACGCCAGACTGCCAGTCAATAACACGAAGCCCAGGATCAACCCTTCAGCTTTTTGAGATTTTGCTCATTCACACGGCGTCTTAGCGGCGCACGCTGCCGAAGCGTGCGCGCTGACTCTATTTCCTTTACAATCCGTTTAAGTCAAGTTGAATTGATTCCCCAGCCATTCCAAACTTCAAAATCCGTCGGAGCCTAAGCATGGCCGCCGCATTTCGTTTCGCCGCTTCTTTTTTTGTCCTTGCACTTCCGCTGGCCGCACAGCAATATCCTTCCGAAATGCTTTCCGGCCTGCAATGGCGCGATGTTGGCCCTATGCGGGGCGGTCGCACCTACGCTGTAGCGGGAAACGTGGCCCAGCCCGACACTTTCTACATGGGCTCAGTTGGCGGCGGCGTTTGGAAGACCGAGAACTCTGGCCGTACCTGGTTCCCCATCGCCGACGATCCCACAACCGGCATCCCCATCGGTTCCATAGGAGCCATCGCGGTTGCTCCGTCTGACCCCAACATCGTCTACATCGGCACGGGCGAGCCTGACATTCGCAGTCAACACTCTTACGGGATTGGCCTTTTCAAGTCAACCGACGCAGGCAAGACCTGGAAGTCCATTGGCCTCGCGGAGACGCGCCAGATTGGCAAAATTGTTATTGACCCATCGGACCCGAATCGCGTTTACGTTGCTGCATTGGGCCATGTTTACAAGGCGAATCCCGAGCGCGGTGTCTATCGCACCGTGGACGGCGGTGCGAATTGGAAAAAGATCTTGTCCGACGCGAAAGACCCCGACAATGTGGGCGCAGTCGATCTCGCGCTCGATACGCAGCATCCCAGTACACTCTACGCATCGCTTTGGGCCACGCGGCGTCCACCGTGGTCTGTTTATGCGCCGTCGAATATGCCAGGTGGAGGACTCTATAAATCGACGGACGGCGGCGACACCTGGCATCAACTGACCGGTGGTCTTCCCGCAGACGGCTTCGTTGGCAAAATCGGCATCGCCATTGCGCCCAGCAATCCTAACCGCCTCTATGCTGTTGTCGACGATCTGGGCACTGCAATCGCGCGTGGCTTCCGTTCCGGCGCACCTGCGGGAACGGAAACACCCAAACCCTCCGGCGGCATTTATCTGTCAGACGATGCCGGCGCGACCTGGCGGCTGGTCAACAACGAGCAACGTCTATGGGGCCGCGGATGGTACTTCGGCCAGATCACGGTCGATCCCACCAACCCCGATCGCGCCTACGACATCAACACCTCAACCTATATGACTCTCGACGCGGGCAAGACCTGGGTCCCCGTGAAAGGCGCGCCAGGCGGCGACGACTACCACCAGCTTTGGATCAACCCTAAGGACGGAAATCGCATGGTGCTATCCAGCGACCAGGGTACCGTGGTATCCGTCGATGGCGCCAAGACATGGAGCACCTGGTACAACCAGCCCACCGCGCAGATCTATCATGTCGCTGCCGACAACCGCTTCCCTTACTGGCTCTATGGCGCGCAGCAGGACTCAGGCGGAGTCGGCGTCAGCACCTGGTCGCGCATGGGCACGCTCGACTTCCGCAACTGGGAGCCCACCTGTCAGGCAGGCGAGAGCAACACCGTAGTGCCCGATCCCAAAGACGGCAATCTGCTTTACGGCAGCGGCGATCAGCGTTGCAACCAGGCGCTCAATTTGCCCGCCCCCGCCGGCGGCGAATTGCCTCCGTCCGATCCGGCCGATCCCAACAGAAGAACCTGGACGCTGCCGCAGGTTTTCTCGCTTGCAGATGAAGCCCTCTATTACTCCAATCAGTTTGTGTTCCGCACACGCGACCGCGGCAAGACATGGTCAAAGATCAGTCCGGACCTCGCGCGCCTTCATCCGGAGTTGCCGAAGACGCTCGACCCGGTCACTGCGAAAGACATTGACCAGCCCATGACAGACCGCTTCGGCGTTGTCTACACCGTTAGCCCCTCGCCTCTGGATGCAAAGACCACATGGGCCGGCACCGATGACGGACTCATTCACGTCTCGCGTGACGATGGCGCAAGCTGGCAAGACGTGACGCCGCCCGCGATGACCACGTGGAGCAAGGTCTCTCAGATTGAAGCAGGCCATTTCGACGTGCAAACCGCCTACGCCTCGGTCGACCGCCACCGCCTGGCCGACGATCGCCCCTACATCTATCGCACGCACGATGGAGGCAAGACCTGGAAAAACGTAGTGGATGGAATTCCGGTTGGCGCTTTTGTGAACTCGGTCAAGGAAGACCCGCAACAAAAAGGTTTGCTCTACGCCGCGACCGAACTGCGCGTCTATGTTTCATTCGACGATGGAGACCGTTGGCAGCCGTTGCAATTCAATATGCCGGTCACATCTGTTCGCGACATCGTTGTGCATGGCGACGATCTTGCAATAGCAACTTATGGCCGCGGTTTCTGGGTGCTCGACCAGATGGGCGCACTGCGCCAAATTGCCGCGCGAGGAAATGAGATCGAGTCTGCCAAGGCATATCTGTTCGCGCCCGGTGAGACCTACGCCATTCATCAAGGAAGTCAGAATGGTACGCCGCTCCCGCATGAGGAGCCGCAGGAAATCAATCCACCGGCTGGCGTGCTCGCCTACTATTGGGTCAAGTCCGCGCCCGGTACACCGGTCAAGCTCGAACTCGTGGATGCAAGCGGCGGAGTGATAGCCTGCGTCGCCAGCGACACTCCTGTGAAGCCCGTCGATACCGAAGCTATCAACGTACAGGCCTACTGGGAGCAGCCTGCGCCACCGCCGTCGGCCGAGCCCGGCATGCATCGCATCGCTCTGAATGTCGCCACACCAAGAGGTTTCGGCATGGGCCCGCGCCGCACGCCGCCTCAACCCGTCGATGCCTGCCATCCTGCCGGAACACAAGCGCCCGCTGCGAATGGCGCTCCTGCGCTTCCAGGCCGCGGCCCCACAGGCTTGCAACCCGGCAATTACACCGTCAAGCTTACGGTCGATGGCCAGGTACTGACGCAGCGAGTCACCATCAAGCCCGACCCGCGCGATCTGCCCAAAGGCGCTGATGCTTCGCCCGAGGATGACGATGACGACGAGTAGATCATTTCCCGCCACTTGAAATCCTCGATCGTGGCCGCTCAAGTCCCGCAGAAAGTCCGGCAGACGTACTCCTCGGGGCGAGCCGGGGTGGCGTACCGTTCCAGGCCAAGCCTTTCCTCGTATGGGCGCGACACGACGTCCAGCAATTCCTCGAACGGCTGAAAGTCCTGTCGCCAGACGGCAGCATCGAGCGCCGCTTCCACCATGTGGTTGCGCGGGATAAACGCCGGATTCACCGCACGCATGGCTGCAGCGCGTGCCTGTCGCGAGCCTGACTCTTCTTCCGGGCGCTGGCGCCATGCGATAGCCCACGTGTCATAAGCACCGGGGTCGGCAAAAAGCGCGCGTACACCGTTATCCCCTTCCGGTCCGGCCGCAGCGTCGCACAGCCGGCGGAAGGTCAGTGTGAAATCAGCCTTGTTAGCGGCCATGCGTTCCAGCAGGTCTTCAATCAAGTCTGTATCCCCCTCGCGTTCCGTAAGGAGACCAAGCTTGCGCCGCAGACCCGCAGTGCGAGCCGCCTCGAACTGCGGCTCGAAGGCCGTGAGAGCTTCATTGGCCAAGGCCACCGCGGCCTCTTCGCTTCCCGCCTCCTGCACCAGAATGGGCAGCAATGCTTCGGCAAGACGCGCCAGGTTCCAGAGTGCGGCACGCGGCTGGTTCCCATACGCATAGCGTCCCTGGGCGTCGATCGAGCTGAACACTGTGCCGGGATCGTATGCCTCCATGAAGGCGCAAGGTCCATAATCGATTGTCTCGCCCGAGATGGACGTGTTGTCGGTGTTCATCACGCCATGGACGAAGCCAATGAGCATCCATTGTGCAACCAGTTGCGCGTGCCGCGCGATCGCGCCATCCAGCAGGGCCCGATACGGCCCCTTCGCCATCGCGGCCTCGGGGTAATGCCGTGCGATCGCATAATCCGCCAATATACGAGTCCCTTCCGTGTCGCGCCGGGCGGCGAAATACTCAAACGTGCCTACGCGCAGATGGCTCGCGGCAACCCGCGTCAGCACGGCTCCAGGCAAGGCTGTTTCGCGCAGCACTCGTTCTCCCGTCGTCACTGCGGCAAGAGCCCGAGTGGTCGGCACGCCAAGGGCCGCCATGGCCTCGCTCACAATGTATTCGCGCAAGACGGGACCGAGCGCAGCTCTTCCATCGCCGGCGCGGGAGAAGGGAGTCGGGCCGGATCCCTTCAGCTGAATGTCGTACCGCAGACCGTCGCGCCCCACCACCTCGCCCAACAGAATGGCGCGCCCATCGCCAAGTTGGGGCACGAAATGGCCGAACTGGTGGCCGGCATAGGCGAGCGCCAGCGGATCGGACCCCTCGGTCACGCAGTTTCCCGCCAAGATCTCTACGCCTCGTGGGCTCGCCAATGCATCCGGATCAAGCCCCAGGTTCCGGGCCAGCGCCACATTCACCTTGACCAGGTGCGGAGCCGCTACAGCACGCGGGGCAATGCGGGAGTAGAAACGCTCCGGTAACCGCGCATAGGTGTTTTCGAAGCCGAAACGAACTGGGCGGCTGTCAGCGTCGGAAGCGGCGGACGACGCAATTGGGGAAGCATCGGGTGAACTCATGATCTATTTGATGTTTACACATTGCTTTGGATGGTATCCAGTTACCAGGCAGTCCGGCATTCTTCCAGTCGTAGCGAAAATACTCCAGCTTGCCCGGTGCGAACGCTGAACAAAGATGGCGCAGGTTGCTTGAGATCCCGAACACCTTCTTGCCGGCGAGCAATAGCGCCGGAACGAAGAGCCCGATGATTGGACCCGCAACATACCAGGTTCATGGCGCCGTTAGCCAAGTGCTCATGCTGTCAGGCGATTCCTGGATTGCGGCCCTGGCGCAGATCCCAAAGTGCCGCGACCAGACCATCGATTTCTTCGCAGGTGTTATAGAGCGCCAACGTAGCGCGCAGCGTGCTCTCCACGCCGAAGCGGCGCAGGATGGGTTGGGCGCAGTGGTGGCCGCCGCGCACCGCGATGCCCTTGCGGTTCAGGTAGTCGCCAATCTCTTCGGTGCGGAAGCCGTCCATTACAAAAGAGAGAACGCCGGCCTTTTCTTTTGCCGTGCCAATGATGTGGAGCCCCGGGATGCATTGAAGCGCTTCGGTTGCATAGACCAACAGCGTGTGCTCGTGGCGCGCGACGTTCGCTATGCCAACGCGATCGAGGTAATCGATGGCTGCACCCAGACCAACCGCGTCTGCAATGTTTCCGGTACCGGCTTCAAAGCGCTGCGGAGGCGGCTGGTAGAGCGTCTTCTCGAAGGTCACGTCCTGGATCATGTTGCCGCCTCCCTGCCAGGGCGGCATGTTGTCCAGCACCTCGGACTTCCCATACACGACGCCGATCCCAGTTGGCGCAAAGACCTTGTGGCCCGAGAAGACGTAGAAGTCGCAATTGATGGCCTGCACATCGATGCGCATGTGCGCGACGGCCTGTGCGCCATCCACCAGCACACGCGCGCCGTGGCGATGCGCGGCTTCGACCATCTCCTTTACCGGCACAACGGTGCCAAGTGCGTTCGAGACGTGCGTGATCGAGACCAGACGCGTCTTCGGCCCGAGCAGTTTTTCGTACTCGTCCAGCAACACCTGGCCGGAATCGTCTACCGGGGCAACGCGAAGCCGCGCGCCCTTTTCCGCACAAAGCATTTGCCACGGCACAATGTTGGCGTGATGCTCGAGCCAGGTGATGACAATCTCGTCGTCCTTCTGAACGTTGCGGCGTCCCCAACTCTGCGCCACCAGGTTGATGGCCTCTGTGGCTCCGCGGACAAAGACAATCTCGCGCGGGGCTCCGGCGTTGAGGAAGCGGCGCGTTTTCTCGCGTGCCGATTCGTAAGCATCGGTAGCACGCGCGGCCAATTCATGCGCGGCGCGATGCACATTCGAGTTTTCGTGCTCGTAGAAATAACTGATTCGGTCGATGACCGACTGCGGTTTCTGCGTGGTTGCACCGTTATCGAGCCAGATCAGCGGATGACCGTTGACGACTTCGCGAAGGATGGGAAAATCGCGGCGAATCGTCTCCACATCGAACGCATACGAAGAGAGGCCGAGATCCTGCGGCAACTCGGGCTGTCTGCCAATGGGCGCCACGACAGGGACGCCGTCAAATGCATAGAGCGGGCGCGGCTGGCTTGCACCATCGTGAGGCGGCGCGCTCAAACTCGGCGCTTGGGCTAACGGCCCAGGAGCATGGGCTACGGTACCGGGCAGCTGCGGCGCAATCCGATCAAGCGGAGTTGCGAAGGGATTGGCAACGCTCGAAGCGAAATCGGCTGGCACAGGGCCGGGCAGCGTCGCAGGATTCGAAAACAGCGGCCGTGCGTCTTCAAGAAAGGAGAACGCGGGAATCGCAGAAGAGTCGAACCCGCTGAAAGCGCCGGGAATGGCCGGTGCGGGCGGCTGCGGCGTGCCTGCCAATCGCGATTGTGGAACGTCCGTGAACAACGAGGATGGAATCGACGCGAAACTCTCTTCGCTGGGCACAGCGCTGCCGAATGCAGAAGCGGGTGTGCTTTGAGGCGCAGGCTCCGCAGCGGACAAAACAAAAAGCGGACGCGCTTCGGTGAGGAATGCAAATGCCGGATCGGTCGGTAGCGCTGGTGCTGCGCCGAGGCCTCTTTGCGGACCAACAGGCGCAGAGGCGCTGGAGCGAACGTCCGGCGGAACGCTGTGGTCTGGAGTCGCGACAAACGGACCGGGCTGCAGTTCTGCAAAGCCAGCAAGAATCCCCGGAACCGCAGGCGCGGTTGGACTGGGCACCGCTGCATAGGGATTGCCGCTGAATGCCGAGTTCGGCGGCAGCACCGCGCGAGCCGCGGTCACGGCCGGATGCTGGAGTTCCTCAGGCAGCGCATTGAACATTTCGTTGGCCATGCGCGCCAACTCAGCCGGGGACAGGATACCTGGAGTTATGCCTTCGATCCCCGGCAATCCCAAAGCCCCGTTGGCCGCCTCAGGAGCCGTCGCAGTGACAAATGTTTGCTCACTTGTACTCATGATATTGTCCTACGTCTACGTCTTCGAGCAGGGCAATTGCATCGTCTGTCAACACGGCCGCCGAGCAATACAGCGACACCAGGTAGGATGCAAGCGACCTCTGGTCGATGCCCATGAAACGAACCGACAAGCCTGGGCTCTGCTCCCCGGGCAGTCCCGGCTGGAAGAGGCCCACCACTCCCTGCTTCTTTTCACCGACGCGCAGCAGTAGGATCTTGGTCTTATGATCCTTGCTTCCGATGTTGATCTTGTTGGTTGGAATCAGCGGAACTCCGCGCCAGGTCAGGAACGGCGTGCCGAACAGCGTCACTGTCGGTGGAGGAACACCGCGGCGGGTGCACTCGCGTCCGAAGGCTGCAATAGTGCGCGGATGCGCCAGGAAAAACGACGGCTCTTTCCATACCTTCGTCAACAACTCGTCCAGATCGTCCGGGGTGGGCGCGCCCTTCCGTGTTTTTATCTTTTGCGAGGCGGCAACATTATTCAGAAGTCCGTAGTCGTGGTTCGAGAGCAGTTCGCTTTCCTGCTTCTCTTTGACGCTCTCAATGAGTAGCCGCAATTGCTCACGCACCTGATCGTAGGGATTGCTGAGAAGATCGGACACGCGAGTGTGAACATTGAGCACAGCGTTGATGCTGCTCAGCCGGTATTCCCGCGGTTCGTCCTGGTAATCGACGAAAGTTGAAACCAGAGTCGACTCGTCTCCGTGTTCGCAGGTCGACTCGATCACTTTGCTCTCATCCACTTTGTTCAGCCGGAAAGTTCCAGACTCAAGCGGCTTCCAGTCCAGCAGGCGAACCAGCCAGCGTGGTGTGATCGCGCCGAACTGCGGTGCAGTCTTGGTAACATTTGCAAGTTGAAATGCCGCTTCTTCGCGCAACGAAACGCGATTGCTTTCTTCAGCCACAGGGCTCTCCTTACTGAATCGATTTCATTCGGATTCTAGTACCTGCAGATGAACTCCGCAAGTGACTGTGAACGGGGTCAGTTCCGGTCCGTCGCTAATCTGCCGCCCAATACGGAGGGGTCCTGCCGGGTCGATGATGTTTACCGAGGAGTTACTGACGGTTAGGCGGCTGACGGATTGGCGACCACAAAACCAGAGCCCCAATTTGGCTGCGGAAAGACCTCCGTCACCCCGAGCAAGAAGAGTGAACTTGAGTCTGCTTGCTCTTTCGGCCACGGGCAGCCTCGACTCTCACGCCGAGTGGTACACTTGGCAGACACCCATCGCATCATGTACCAGATGTGCCGAAACACGCTTTACCGCCTGTGGCGCAAGCCGTGTCTTGAAAGGGCACGGCTTCAACAGTGCCGATAACGCCACTCGGCTCTGGGGGATTTAGCCCCAGAGGAAAGTCTCTTCCAGCATCTTCGACTTTTGTTACAGGCTGTTAAGCGAACAGGCAGCAAATCGTGGTGATCCTGGGACTCACTGGAGCTGCAACAAATGGAGTACAGCGCCGAAGCCTTCGACCAGATCCAGCTTTTGTTCGATAGCACTGGGTTTAATGACCACCAGTTGCACTGCGTCCTGAGATTCGACCGCTGTCTCAACGAAGATGTCCTGAAAAATGCTGTCATGGCCTCGATTGAGGCTATCCCTATCCTGGGTACCCGTTACATTGCGGGTGCAAGACCGCGCTGGACGAGTCTCGATCCAAAGGCGTTTGACCGAGCCTTCCTCTTCGCGCAGGACGAGACGGAATTAGAGGATTTCGTTGTATCTCGCGTCGATGAAGGCCTGGGCCCTCAAGTCAGGGTCTGTCTCCTCAACTCCATGCCCTTTGCCGTTGCGTTGAAGATGAACCATATGGTATGTGACGGAGCGGACTTCAAGGCGTATCTCTATTTCCTCTGCGATATCTATTCGCGGATGATGGCCGATCCGGGGTATAGACCCGCGGCGGTCACGGGAGACAGGAGCCTGGGCCGCGTACTCAAGCGGTTTGGCTTGCGGGACAGGTTCAAGTCTCTGCTCGTGCAGCACAGGGAGAATAACCTCCGCGGCGGCGCCCGGTTTCCACTGAGCGATGACACGGAGGTGCGGCCTTTCATCCTCATTCGCAAGCTGGCGCGGAAGAAGACCGCAGCGCTCAAAAACTGCGGCAAAGCCAAAGGTGCAACCCTGAACGACGTGGTGCTGACCGCCTACTATCGGTGCCTCTTTCAACGGCTCGCCCTCCGTCCCGGTACCGAACTGCGGATACCTGTGATGGTAGATATGCGCCGCCACATCGAAAAGAGCAGGAAACTCAAATCCCTGACCAATCTCTCCTCGACAGTGAGCACGCATCTGGACTTGAGGCCCGGTGAGCATTTCGAGGAGACGCTCCACAGGGTGAAGTCGATCATGGACCTGAAGAAAGGCGCCAACCTCGGTCTCAATGCATTCATCAAGGTGGGTTTCATCTATCGCTACCTTAGCGATAGAATCGCCAATCGCATTGCGCGGTCGATGCTGAGGAATCCCCTCATCAGCATGACCAACATGCATGTCCTGGACTCTTCCCAAATGTCCTTCGGCGATCTACTCCCGCGGGACGCTTTCATGTGCGGCTCGATAAAGTACAAACCTCATTTTCAACTCGCCGCGAGTTCCTACGAAGGGGAACTCACGCTCAGCGTTAACTTATCGGGAAGCGCCGGCGATCGGGATTGCATCCTGTCCTTTCTCGCGCAGGTTGACGCAGAACTTTCCCGTTGGGAGTTGTCGCAACGTTCCCACCCTTGCACAGAGCTGCATCCACTGGAAGCCCCTTGTCGATAAACGATGCCCCTCTGCATCCCAGGTAATGGGCAAGTCGGAAGTCGATCCGGAAGTCCAATCGTCTCAGGCGCTGGTTGAGGTTTGAGGTCTCCCACCCATTCGACAGATTCACAAGAAGCAGGTTCTTCGACTCCGCTGCGCTTCGCTCAGAATGACAACAAGGATGGGGCACCCAGCCATTATGTGCCCCAAAAGCAGGTCCTTCGACTCCGCTGAAGTACGCTCCGCTTAGGATGACAGGTCTGTTTTTTATATGAACATTGGAGAAGGGACATTAGATGTTCATCAGGGCGCGGAGGGCGGCTTCGTGTTCGGCGGGGAGAGGCTTCTTGTTGAGCTGGTCGTCGCAGACTACGTGGACGGTTTCGCCTTCGGCTAAGAGCTTGGGCTCTTCGCCGTCGTGGCCCTTGCGGAGAATCCGGTAGGCGAATTTCAGGACAGAACTGCGCAGAAGCGAGGGACGGGTCTCAATCAGGATCTGGTCGTCGTAGCGGGCGGGGGACCTGTAGCGGCAACTGGCTTCAACGACCGGCAGAATGCATTGGTGGTCCTTCTCAAGCTGGCTATAGGCCAGCCCGAGGGAGCGCAGGAGTTCCACGCGGCCGATCTCAAACCATACGAGATAGTTGGCATAGTAAACAATGCCCATCTGGTCGGTTTCGGCGTAGCGGACGCGGACTTCGGTGGTGACGGGCATAGGGACTAGGGAATAGGGAGTAGGAAATAGGGAGTAGTCGTTTCGCGCGATATTGACTGTTTTTGACTAATCCCTAGTCCCTAGTCCCTGTTTTACGGCTTGAGGTGGGTGAAGAAGGGGAGCTTGGTGACGTCGTTGAAGATGATGAAGGCGAAGAACGCGATGAGCACGACGAAGGCTGCCTGGTAGATGCGCTCCTTGACGTTGATGCCGATATCGCGGCGGATTACGCTCTCGATCAGGAGCAGCAGAATCAGGCCGCCGTCGAGAATTGGGAAAGGCATCAGGTTGAGAATTCCCAGGTTGAGGCTGATTTCAGAAGCCAAGCCGAGCTTGGGGAGCCATCCCTTGGTCTCCGCCGCGGTACCGGCCATGCGTGCGATTCCTACCGGCCCTGAGAGTTCCGACACGGAAACCTTGTGGGTGAAGATGCGGCCCAGCACTTCAACGATCAGCGTCGAGCCCTCGACGCAGAACTTTCCCGACTTGAGGGTCGCTGCCTTGAGCGGCAGCGGAGAAGGCCCGAAGGGAGGGGGAACAGGAGCAAAGCCCAGCTTCCAATCCGTATCCATCTTGGCCGGGTACGCCACCAAGGGAGGCAGAACCGCGCCGTTGCGCAATACGGTGAGGGTAATTGGCTTGCCCTGGCCGGACTGCATGTAGGCCAAGAGCGCCTGCACAGTATGAAAAGCATGGCCATCGACGGCCTGGATCGCATCTCCTGCCTGGAGTCCAGCTTTTGCCGCCGGCATTCCGCCTGCAACCTGCTGAACGAGAATGGGGCCGGAGACGAATTCAGGAATGGTGCCGGCATCGCTGATGTCGAAGTCCTGGCCCTTGACGGATGCGGGCATGTGCATTGAAAACGAGATGGTCTGGCCGTTACGATCGACCGTGACCGGCACATCCTGGTTCATATTCAACAGCGCGCGCTGGTTGACCTGGTCCCAGTCGGGATTGTCGACGGTGTCAAAGTGGCGGATGATGTCGCCCGGCTCAAAACCAGCCTGTGCCGCTGCGGAGCCCGGAACCACCCACTCCACCGTCGTCGTCGCCACTTCGTGTTTGGGGACTTCGTTGATCCAGGCGTAGTAGAAGAGCATCACGACGAAGGCGAGGATGAAGTTGGCCACCGGGCCAGCGAGACCGATCAACATGCGCTGCCAGCGCGGGTGAGAGGTGAAAGCGCCGGGGTCGTCGGCCAGGTTGACGCCATCGTTGGGCTCGCCGGGCGTGCTGATGCCGTCGGGCGTTTCACCCGTCATCTTTACGTAGCCGCCGAGGGGAAGGATGCAGACCTTGTAGTCGGTGTCGCCGTATTTGATCCCGAAGAGGCGCGGTCCAAAACCGACGGAAAAAGACTCGACGCGCACGCCGCAAAGCTTGGCGACAGCAAAATGGCCAAACTCATGGACTACCACCATTACGCCGACCAGGACGATGAATGCGACGATTGCTACTAAAACTTCATGCATAGATGTACGGTTTTCCTTCGAACTTAACGATCGTGGCGTGCGGGCGGGCCTTGATTGATTCCGGGGCTAAAGCCCGGCTATTTCAGGGGCCTCGACTCACTTTGTGGGTACCCCGCCCCTGCTCCCTCCGACGCCGTTTAAGACACTAAACCAGCAACTCCCGAGCTGTTTGACGCGCCTCCCGGTCCGTGGCGAGCACCTCCGCGATGGTGGCAGGGTGCGCTTCCGGGGTGTCGGCAAGCACTTTTTCAATTGTACGCGGGATGCCCGTAAATGGAATGCGGCGCTCGAGAAAGGCTTCTACCGCGATCTCGTCTGCCGCGTTCAAAGCGATGCAGTGGGCGCCGCCCTTTTCCGCCGCCTCATAGGCCAGGCGCAAGCACGGAAAGCGCTCGAAATCTGGCTCTTCGAAGTCCAGATGGCGGAGAGCGGCCAGGTCGAAGGTGAGGGACGACGCGGGGCGCTCCGGGTAGGCCAGTGCGTACAGGATCGGGAGGCGCATGTCGGTTACGGAGATCTGGGCGAGGATGGAGCCGTCGACGTATTCGACCAGCGAGTGGACGGTGGACTGGGGATGTACCGTGACCCGGACCCGGCTGGGCGGAACGTCGAATAGACGGCAGGCTTCAATGATTTCGAGGCCCTTGTTGAGCATGGAAGCGGAGTCGATGGTGATGCGGCGGCCCATGACCCAGGTGGGATGCTTGAGGGCCTGCTCGGGGGTGATGTGCTCAAACTGGTCGAGGGGTGTCTGGCGGAACGGGCCGCCGGAGGCTGTTAGCCAGATGGTTTTCACTTCATTGTGAGCGCCTACGCGTAAGCACTGGTGTACGGCGTTGTGTTCGCTGTCGATGGGCAGGATGGGGACGTTGCGTTGGCGTGCGGCGGCGGTGAGGATTTCGCCGGCGGCTACCATGCATTCCTTGTTGGCGAGGCCTACGGGCTTGCCGGCGAGGATGGCGGCATGGGTTGCTTCGAGGCCGGCTACACCTACGATTGCCGAGACTACGAAGTCGGCCTCGTGCAGCGTGGCGCAGGCTACTGTTCCTGCCGTGCCGTGGACGACTTCGACGCCGGTGACGCCGGCTTGGGCGAGGCGGGCTGACAGGTCGCCGGCTAGTTCTTCGGTGGCCAGGGAGACCAGCCGCGGGCGCCAGCGGATTGTTTGGGCCAGTGCTTCTTCGAGATTGCGTCCGGCGGCGAGGGAGGCTACCTGGTAGCGGTCGGGGAACTGCTCAACGATGGAGAGAGTGCTTTGGCCGATGGAGCCGGTCGATCCGAGAATGGCTAGGCGTTTCACGAGGTCTTTTCAAGTTTACGTGATTCGGTTGGGAGAGTTCGGCCCTAAAAGCAGGTCCTTGGACTCCGCTGAAGTGCGCTTCTCAAGGATGACAGGTTCCCCTTTGATCCGGAGTCTAGCGGTAATCCTCGGCGCGCTGGAGCACCTGGGGTACATGAATCCACACACCGGTACACTCAAGGCAGGCAACCATGCATTCAGGCGATTCCGGAATACTCATCTCCTGAATCGCACCGAATGTCCTGAGGGACTTCAGAAGTTCTGGATGAGCCACACTGATGAGAGCATGGGCGATCTGTGCGACAAGATCAAAGAGGACGAGGAGTTCCGCCGGGAGCGGGCCGACAAGTGCGGTTTCGGCTTCAAACTGAGGTCAGGTGGGCCGAATGTGCCGAAAAAGGAAGGGGACCCGTTGGCCGCGAAGGCCGCTTACGTTTCTGATTCTAATCTAGATAGACTGGTCGGTCCAAACGGAATGGGAGCGAAGATTCTTGGAATAGGTTCAGCAAGTTAGCCCCCGCTTTGCGGGGATAGCCAGTTAGCGAGTCAGCGGGAGCATTGTTCAGCCCAAGTTTCATGCGTCCGTAGGTCGGCTTAGAACGGGCAACGGAGAGAAGGATCGATTGTTGCCTGTGCGCAATCGATTGTGCGAAGATGGTCGCTGTTCTGGGGATACAGAGATTCCGGACACTCGATTCCCCTTACGGAGAGACTGCCGATGAGACGGTTCTTGCTCCAACTTGGTGCTTGGGCGATGGTGTTGGCGGGGGTACTTCATGCCCAGGATCTGGCCGGTAACTGGCAGGGAACTTTTCATGCGGGGTCAGAGCCGCGGCGGATTGTTCTGCAGATTGGGAAGGGCGATGGCGGTGCATGGGCGGCAACAGGCTGCTTTATTGAATTTCTTCACGACCCGGCGAAGGTGGAGTCGTTTGCTGTTCGTGGTTCGAGCGTGCAATTCAAGGTGAATGACGGCAAGGGGATGTTCAACGGGAAGATCGGCGCGGATGGGAAGTCGATAGCGGGGAAGTGGACGTGGAACCAGGAAAGTGTGCCGCTGGAGTTGCGGCGCGCGACCGGGGAGAACGCGTGGCCGACGCCGTTTCAGTACCAATACCACATGAAGGATGTGACCTATCTTCGGCCGTCGCCGCAGGAGGCGAAGATTCCGTTTTCGCCTCGGCTGGCGGTCGACTACATGGAGCAGGGGGCGGCGGCGTGGACGGCGGACTGGCAGTGCGTGGCGTGTCACACGAACGGTTCGTACATGGTGGTGCGGCCGCTGATGAGCGAGCAACTGGGGCCGCCGCAGAAGGAGATGCGCGCGTATTTTGTGTCGACTCTGCAAGCGGAGATGGCCGTGGACCCGGCGGATCTGAGGCCGGAGCTGGATTCGACGCAGGCGGTGTATGTGGCGGCGGGGCTGGCGATCTGGGATGCGCATGTGACGCATCGGTTGTCGCCGGAGACGGCAGAGGCGCTGGACATGATGTTCAAGCTGCAGCGGGCGGATGGGGATTGGACGATCAGCGACGATAACAATCCGCCGCTTGAGTCGAAGCGTTACCAGTTGGCGACGGTGGCGGCGAGAGCGGTGGGCAACGCGCCGGGCTGGCTGGCGCAGCAGAGGGGGAAGGCGGTCGAGGACAAGATCGATCTGCTGGAAAACTATCTGCGCGCCGAGAAGGACGTGCAGGGCGACTACGATCGGACCGATCTGCTCTGGGCGGCGACGGAGCTGCCTGGGTTGTTGGAAGCGAAGAGAAAGCAGGAACTGGTCGAGATGATTTTTAGGCACCAAAAGCCGGATGGAGGTTGGTCGATCCGGACCTTTGCGCTACCCGAAGAGTGGGGAAAAGGGAACCGCGCGGAGAAGCTGAGGGCGGAGCTGGAGTTGACGGATCCGCCCAGCGACGGGCACATGACGGGGCTGGCGATCATTGCGCTGCGCAAGGCGGGCGTGGCGGAGAGCGATGCGCGGATTCAGCGTGGCGTGGCGTGGCTACTGACGAACCAGCGGGCTTCGGGGAGATGGTGGACGCGGTCGTTGAACAGGGACGGCTGGCAATTCATTACATATAGCGGGACGGTGTATCCGCTGCTGGCGCTGTCGATGTGCGATGCGCTGCCGGCGGCTCGCTGAAACTGGGCGATGGGCGAAGAGAAGCGGAGCGATTGCTTGACTATCGCGCGTCGGTGCTCCGCTTGCGGAAGACTACCTTGAGTTCCCGACGCCAATGTTCGCTCAGGGCTACCAGTTCCCACTCCACTTGCGGCGAGAAGTAGCGCAAGACCGGCTCATTGGCGGGATGAATGCGGAGCGCGGGACCCACCAGGAGCAGGCGCGGGGGTAACTCCGACACCTCCGCACCGGCAAAGTAGCCTTGCCGCTCGAAGGCCGACAGGGGACGGCCGCCGCCATTGCCCACACCCGGCTCGCGGTCTGCGTTGAGCGCGCGGACCCTGATCCAGTAGTCCAGAGCCTGCAACGGCAGGTGCAGGTCTTCGTCGGCCTTCAGTTCAATCACCGCCAGCCGGCCGTTGCGGTCCAGGGTCAGCAGGTCAAGCATGGCGCGGTCGCCGGTGGAGAGCGCCGGCACTTGGGTATAAAGCAAATCCCCTCGCAACCCCGGAAGCAGTTCGGCAATTTCCGCGCGGAGCCGCGCTTCGAGCCAGCGCTCGGGCTGCATGCGGTAGAGCGGGTCAGTGTGCGCTCCATCGGGTCGCCGGCTGCGGAATAGCCGCCCCAGCAGCTCGCTGCACATGCCTTCGTTTTCATCTGTCAGCGGAGTCTCGTTGGCCCCGGCGCCGAAGGTGAGCTCGTCCTCGCGCGAAAACGTGTTGGCCGCAAAACCATGGCGCACCCGCGCAAACTCCAGGCCGTGCAAGTGAAACCCCACCTCGCTTGCCGAGATGGCACGGACTTCGACCCTCTCGCGGGCCATTCCGGGAACCAGATCCATGAGGCGAGCAACGCCGGCCTGGCAGCGCTCGATGGTTGCGGCGCCCGAAAAAGCGTGCGCCAGCCGCGAATCCAGGTTGCCGGTGTCGCGAAAGTCAACCTGCTCCAGCTCTTCACTCCGTTCGTCCAGCGTATAAAGCTGGAAGTCCGCGGCGCCGTGATTCAGCCAGGCCATCCGCTCCGCGGTGGTCCTCCACGCTCCAGCCGGCAAAATCACCTTGAGACCGCCAAAATGCCGCCGCCCATCGCCTTTGTTCCGGCAATGATCCAGCCAGAGAATTCCCAGCGTCAGAATGCCGTCAACCATGGCGCCGGACTCAGACTCGCTGACACCGATTACCGCATCGGCTGCCGTGCCTTTGAGCAGCCGCCCGCGCACATAGGCCGGTCCGAAGCTATGCTCGAGGTCCATGGCAGAACGCAGGCCGTCCACCTTCGACCCGAGAAATCGCCGGCTCAGAGCCCGCTCAAGCAATCGCTGATAATTCCGCCGCGCCGCCTCGCGAGCCGTCGGGGTACGCCGGTCGCTGGTGGGCACAAGTTCCAGGGCTTGCGGCTTGGGTGCGCCCATGCGCCGGGTCATGAGGCGCAGACACTGAGCGCGCTGCTGCAACTCGACAACGGTGCGGATGAGATTGCACTCGTCGCTCCAAAGCTGAAGGAGGCAACGTCCATGCTCTTCACTCACCGCGTAGCGAGCCGTGCGCATGTCGAACAGGACACGCCCATCCTCTAGTACCGCCGCGGCAGGGTGGTCGCTCAGGTACTCTTCAATGGTTGCGGCCAGCTTGGTTGCGGCCAGCTTGGGCGTCAATAGTCCGGATTCGGGCACCGGGGGCGCTACCAGCCCTTCCGCGCGCGCAGGCTGGTAATGTGCGCCGTGTGGTGGCGCGAGTGCCAGTCGTAAAGAGCCAAGACCTTGGCCAGATTCTGGCGGCCCATCTGCGGGTGTTCGAAACCCTTTTGGAAGTCTTCTTCGGAGAGCGACCCCAGCAGACCGACCCAGCGTCCGTGGAGCGACTCGATCAGCGAAAGGGAGACCTCCACGGGCAGCCAGCGGCTGTCTGCCAGGCTGGCCCAGGCGGCTTCATCGTAGGACTTCACGGCCGGCCAGTCTTCGGTGAGGGCTAATTTGAAGCGGATGTAGCAGTTGGCGTGGCTGTCGGCCACATGATGCACCACCTGGCGCACCGTCCAGCCGTCTGGCCGGTAAGGAGTGTCCAGTTGGGCGTCGGAGAGGTTATTGACGGCGGCTCGCAGACGCTCGGGGAGCAGGCGCAGCGTTTGGATGTGCGCCGCGCGAATCCCCGGCAGGCTGCTGGCCGGCGCGCTGAAGCGTCCAATCGGAAAGCGAAGATCGTCCAGATCAGGCATGGCTCGAACTGTACCAGCTTTCGCGCCGTTCGTCCGTGCCGGAATGAAGAAAGAAGTGCGGCCCGGCCCCGCGATCGTGCTGCACTGGGCCGGGATCTGTTTTAGGCGTGCATGTGGTGATGGTGGTGGTGGTGACGGTGGTGATGGCCGGCGGCGAATGCGGGAGCGGCGAACACCATGAGAAGCAGGGCAGCTGCGAGGATCTTTTTCATGGCACGAATGTAGCACGGCAGCCCTTGGCGGAAAAGGGCATTCGTCACTGCGCATCAAGAGAGGCACGGGGGAGATGCGGCTGCGGCGGGCCTGCCGCGAATGGGCGTAGACTGGGAGTACGATGACCAATCCGTCTCCTTCCCCCACCCCTGGCCACAAGCGTTACTTCTTTGAGAAATTCGGCATCACCGAGCGGCTGCTGGAACGCTGCCTGGGTGAGGCTTTGGCTGCCGGCGGCGACTACGCCGACCTGTATTTTGAATCGGTTACAGCTACCTCGCTGGGCGTGGACGAGCAGATCGTGAAGTCCGCCAGCCAGGGAACCAGCGCCGGTTGCGGCATTCGCGTGCTGAGCGGCGAGCGAACCGGGTATGCGTATACGGATAATTTGAGCCCCGACCGGTTGTTGCACGCGGCGCGGACGGCGGCGCTGATTGCCTCCGGGCCGGCCAAGCAGACCGTGCAGGGATTTGTTGAGGCGCCGGCGGCGGATCTCTATCCTGTGCCACTGGGCGGGTTTGACCTGGACCTGGCGGCACGGCTGGAGCTGATTTTGCGGGCGGACCGGGCGGCGCGCGCGTATGATCCGCGGATTGTGCAGGTGAGAGCGGGGTATTCGGAGGAGCTGCGGCGGATTCTGATTGCGGCATCGGACGGGGCGTTTGCAAGCGATACACAGCCGCTTTGCCGGCTCAATGTGTTTGTGATCGCCAAGGAAGATGCGAATACTACGAAAGGCTCGGCGGGCGGCGGCGGGCGCGCGGGGTTGGAGCAGTTTGTTGGGTCGAAGAGCCCTGAGGGATTGGCCAGGGAGGCGGCGCGGGGCGCGATTTTGCAGCTTGGCGCGGTGGCTGCTCCGGCGGGCGAGATGGAAGTTGTGCTCGGGCCGGGATGGCCGGGGATTCTGCTGCATGAAGCCGTGGGACATGGGCTGGAGGCGGATTTTAATCGCAAAAAGACTTCGGCGTTCGCGGGGTTGATTGGGCAATCGGTGGCTAGTTCCAAGGTCACCGTCGTCGACAATGGGACGATTGCGGGGCGCAGAGGCTCGCTGAATGTGGACGACGAGGGGTCGGCTACGCAGGAGACTACGCTGATTGAGAACGGCGTTTTGAGAGGGTATTTGACGGACAAGCTTTCGGCGAGGCTGACTGGGGCGGCGAATACCGGCTCAGGGCGGCGGGAGAGTTATCAGTCGATTCCCATGCCGCGGATGACGAATACTTACATGCTGGCAGGGGACGACGATCCTGAGGACATTCTGCGCAGCGTGAAGCGGGGGCTCTACGCGGTCAATTTTGGCGGCGGGCAGGTGGATATTACGAATGGGAAGTTTGTGTTTTCGGCTTCTGAGGCTTACCTGATTGAGGATGGGAAGATTACTGCTCCGGTGCGGGACGCTACGTTGATCGGCAACGGTCCTGAATCCCTGAAATACGTCTCCATGGTCGGCCACGATCTCAAGTTGGACGAAGGCATCGGCACCTGCGGCAAGGACGGCCAGAGCGTCCCCGTAGGCGTGGGGATGCCGACTATCAAGTTGGACAAAATGACCGTTGGCGGTACCGGGAGGTAAGCCAATTCTTCCCTCTTTCAATTATCTCAAATTTGAGATATGATCACATATGAATTGGACGGTCGAAGTCCTGAACGAAACGGTTGCGGCAGAGATTCGATCACTTCCACCAGATCTGCACGCCCGGTTCCTTCGCATTTCGCTGCAAATTGAGCAGGCAGGCTTGGAAACCATGCGTGAGCCGCATGTCAAGCATCTTGAAGACAAACTCTGGGAGATGCGGCTGACAGGCAGGGATGGAATTGCACGAGCGCTGTATGTGACGTGGATTGGCCGGCGCGTGGTGGTGCTACGAGTGTTTGTGAAGAAGACGCAGAAGACGCCGAAGTCTGAGATTGACATGGCGTTGCGGCGCGCGAAGGAGATTGTATGACGATTCCCTTGAAAGAGTTTATGGCGCGATCCCTGGCGGACCCGGACGTCAAGCGCGAGTTTGACGCACTGGAGCAGGAGTTTGCGATTGCTTCCGAATTGATTCGTGCGCGGGCGCGAGCGGGGTTGTCTCAGGCCGAACTTGCCGCACGCATGGGTACCAGCCAGTCTGCAATCGCGCGGCTTGAAAGCGGCAGGACCCTTCCCAGCGCCAAGACACTGCTGCGGTTTGCGAAAGCGACGAAATCGAAGGTTGAGTTGCGACTAATAGCCGCGTAGTGAGGCGACAATGCATGCCGTAAAGGTGTTCGTGTTCCTAGCTTCGGTGTTATTGGCGGCATTGCCCATGTATTCGCTGGATGATCCGAAGGTTGCGCGTGCAAAGTATGACGAGCTTGCCGCAAGAGCCAATAAAGGGGACCTGAATATCGATTGGCAGGCGTTGCGGCTGGATGCACGGGTCGGGGAAGTATACGGAGAATACGGTCCTTACGATGCGTCTAAACGTGCTCAGGCCTCTTTTGGAAATGGAAACTATGAAGAAGCGCTGAAGATTGCGCGTGAAATTGAACAGCACAATATCGCGGATGTTGAGGCCCATTTTTGCGGCGTGGATCTGTCTCAAACAGCTGGGAAGGCAACGCGAGACAGACAAAGAGTGGGGCGTCCTGCATGCATTGGTGCAATCCATCCTCAAGTCAGGCGACGGCAAAAGTGCCAAAACAGCGTGGTTCGCAGTCGGCATTCGAGAGGAATTTGTCATTATGCAAGCCGCGTTGCTAGTGCAATACAAGGAGCAGCGCAGTGCGAAGCAGGGTGGCCACTATTACGACATGGTCCTCGTGACAGACCAGTCCGGCAAAGAATCAGTGCTCTGGTTCAACACGGACACTGACATTGAGCTGGGCGGTAGAGCGGGCGATGAAGGACACCATATTTATTAGAGAACCGCAGGTCCGGCTTCCCCGACCTGGGCCACCTCCGGGTTAGTCGAGAAACGCGATCTGCGGCGCGTGGCGCGCAAAGCGTTCCTGGTTCGTGTAGACACGATGCCAGCCAACAGGATCTATCGTCTTGTGATCGCGATGGCGGACTTCGCCGCGCGCATAGACTTCGGCGTCGCGCTTCATGAGGCGCCAGATATGGGAGAGTTTTGGAACAGATTCAGCAAGTTAGCCTCCGCTTCGCGGGGATAGCGAGTTAGCAAGTCAGCGGGAGCATTGGTGAGCACAGGTTTCATGCCTCCGTGGGTCGTCGAAGCCGGTGGATGACTGACTTGCGGTCTGGAATCCCGAAGAGTGCTGAACTGCGACCGGGTTTGTTACTGTTGAGCCATGGCTGAACTTGTTGCTGGTCTCGATCAAACTACCCTCGACTTGGAATCTCTTACTGCGGACGTGGTTGCGCTGGCTATGAAGGCTGGAGCTTCAGACGCCGAGGCGGTGGTGCGCGAAGGGGACGAATTTAGCGTCAACGTGCGGATGGGCGAGGTGGAGACGCTGAAGGAGTCTGGGTCGCGGGGGCTGGGGCTGCGGGTTTTTCTTGGCACGAAATCGGCTTCGGCTTCGACTTCTGACTTGACTGCGGACGGGATTCGACTGCTTGTGGAAGGCGCGATGGCGCTGGCCAAGGTCACGGAAGTTGATCCGTTCACAGGGCTGCCGGAAACGGCGGAATTTGGCTCGCTGGCGGGGGATTTGCATCTTTACTACGACGATGTTTATTCGCTCGCGGGGCCGGAGCGTATTGAATGGGCGCGGCGGGCTGAGGCGGCGGCGATGGCGGCCGATCCGCGCATCACCAACTCCGATGGCGGCAGCTTTGACGCCGCGACCGGGCGCAAAGTGATGGCCAACTCGCGCGGCTTTGTCGGCGGATACCGCAGCAGCTATGCAGGCGTTTCAGCCGCGCCTCTGGCCATGGATGCGAATGGGCAGATGCAGCGCGATGGATGGTGGAGCGGGGCAAGGCGGCTCAAGGATCTTGAGTCGCCGGAAGCGATTGGGAAAGAGGCGGCACGGCGGACGCTACGACGGCTGGGGGCGCGGAAGGTTCCGACACAGCGGGTGCCGATTGTGTTTGCGCCTGAGGTTTCGCGGTCGCTGATTGGGTCGGTGTTTGAGGCTGCGTCGGGCGACTCGATCTGGAGGCACGCTTCTTTTCTGGCCGGGAAGATGGGGGCGCAGATCGCAGCTTCCACGCTGACGATTGTTGACGATAATGCGATGATGCTGCCCAACGGCACGGGAGGCTTTGGCAGTTCACCTTTCGATGGAGAGGGACTGCCTTCGCTGCGCACGGTTGTGCTTCAGAATGGTGTTCTGCAGACCTATCTGCTCAACACCTACACCGCCCGCAAGCTCGGCTTGAAGTCCACGCACAATGCGTCAAGAGGTTTGGCGGGGACGCCGGGGATTGGCTGCGGAAATCTCTACCTTGAGGCGGGTGAGCTTACGCCCGAGGAGATTATTGCGCAAACGCAGACTGGCCTTTACGTGACCAGCCTGATGGGGTTCGGGACCAACATTGTGACGGGCGACTACTCGCGCGGCGCAACCGGCCTGTGGATCGAAAACGGCCAGCTTTCGCACGCCGTCGAGGAAGTCACGATTGCGGGCAACCTGGGCGAGATGCTGATGAATGTGACCGGCATTGGCAACGACCTGGTCTTCCGCGGCTCGGTGGCAGCGCCCACGCTGCGCATCGATGGCATGACCATTGCCGGAGCTTGAGTCCCGTGGCCGGAGACGCTCTTAATCAATCGCTGCCGTTTGACCCGGCGGACGCGAAGGCTGCGCTGGGGGAGTTGCCGCATTCGGCGGCCGTTTTCGCACTCTACGGGGCGGAGGCGCACGCTGAGCCTTACATCGGGCGCACACCCAATCTGCGGGGGCGGCTGGAACGGTTGCTGCAGCCTTCGGCCAAACATCCTCGACGGCTGCAACTGGCGGGGCGCGTACGGCGGATTGCATGGCGGCTAACCGGGTCGGAATTTGAATCGTTGCTGGCGCAGTTTTCTCTTTTGGAAGAGGTTTACGGGGCAAAGGCGCTTGACCGCATGCACCTGGGCGCGCCGGCATTTATCCGCTTCCTGGGCAGCAATGCCTTCCCGCGCATCACCGTGACAAACCGGCCCAGCCAGCGCGAAGCGGACTGGGCATATGGACCGTTTCAATCGCGGGCGGCTGCGGAACGCTTTGCCGATGAGGCGCTCAAGCTGTTTCTGCTGCGACGCTGCACGGACGAGCTGGACCCCAATCCCAGTCATCCCGGCTGCGTCTACTCCGAGATGAAAATGTGCCTGGCTCCTTGCTATAAGGGCTGCACCGACGAGCGGTATGGCGAGGAATCGGCTGCCGTGGAGACCTTTCTGGCCACCCGCGGGGAGAGCCGGCTGGTTATGCTTCGGGCGCAGCGCGAGGAGGCGTCGGCGCAGTTGAAGTTCGAGTCCGCGGCCGCGCTCCACGCACAGGTGCAGCGCGTTGAGGCTGTTCGCGCGCTGGCCCCGGAACTGGTTCTGCCGATGAGTCAGTTGCGGGCTGTGATTCTGCAAGGCTCGGCCAATTTGGATGAGGTGGCGGTTTTTCTGTATGAAAATGCAAGACTGCGCGGGCCGGCTCCGTTTTCAACGCTGGGTATGAGGATACAGAACGAGCAGTCGGGGTCGAGTTCGCTGTTCGCGCAGCCCATGGCGATCGAGCCGATACCGGAAGACGCAGGGAATAGCGAACAGGGATCAGGGAACAGGGAACAGGGAATAGGGAATAGTTCGAACCTTGGGGCGGAGATTGGACTGACACCTCAGGGGGCTGCCGAAGTGGGGATTGCAACGCCGGCTAAGCTGCCGCGGGGGTTGCTGGAGTCGCGAATGGAAGAGGCTTTGGCTGCGCTGATTGAGGATGGGCGGGTGCAGTCGGCGACTCTTCGGCAGGGACACCTGGCGCTGCTGAAGCGCTGGTATTACCGGCCGGAGGTTCGGCGAGTGGGGGAGATATTCTACCCTGACGTGGAAGGCCGGTGGCCGGTGAAAGCCATCCTGCGAGGAATCGGACGCGTTGCCGCGAAATCGCTGACGGCTTCAGCGCGCACCTGAAGATGCCCGCCGCTCCCTGCGGTACCATGGTTGCGGAATTGCTACCGCCATGCCGAAAGCTCCAACACTGCGCTCGGAACTCGCCGAAGGCAGGAATCCGATGGATCCGGGACGGGTGTGCGCACTGACCGAGACCTTTCTCTCGGAGCCAGGACAGGCCAGCCGGCTCATCGAGTTTTTGTGGGACGACGATGCGGGCGTGGCAAGCCGCGCCGCGGACGTGCTGGAGCGCGTAACGCGCGGCGACTCTGAAACCGGCAAGCGCATTTTTTCTCGATCGAAGGAAGCTCTGCTGGGATTGCTGCAGGAGGCCGGTCCGAAAAAGCTGCGCTGGAATCTGGCGCTGATGGTTGGCCGTTTGCCGCTTACACCGAAGGAAGCGCGGCGAGCCGCCATGGTGCTCGAGTCCTGGCTCGACGACGCCTCTTCCATTGTGAAGACCGCGGCGCTGCAAGGCCTCGCCGACCTGATCCGCCACGCTCCGGCATCGCTGCCCGGCGTCCTTGACCTGCTGCGCATTCAAGGACGCAGCGGCACACCCGCCATGCGCGCGCGAAGCCGCATTTTGCTGTTGGGGCTTGAAAAGCGTCAGAGAAGCAACAGGGGGGAGTCGAGGATTGAATAATGCAAATCGAGTGGTGGCGGCCCGTTTGGGAATTAATTCAGCAAGTTAGCCCCCGCTTCGCGGGGATAGCGAGTTAGCAAGTCAGCGGCAGTATTGAGGCGCCGTGCGGACGTGCAGTGTTCATCGCTGATACACTGACCGGGCAGGGTTTCGCCCTGAAAACGCCATGGTTGAACTGCTTCCTTCCATTCTGTCGGCTGACTTTGCGCACCTTGCGGACCAGGTAGCCGCGGCTGAGCGCGGTGGCGGCACGGCCATCCACGTGGATATCATGGACGGACATTTCGTCCCCAACATCACCATTGGCCCGCCTGTCGTCAGGAGCCTGCGGAAGGCGACCAGCCTGCCCCTCGATTGCCACCTGATGATCGAGAACCCCAACGAGTTCATTCCCGACTTTGCCGATGCCGGAGCCAACTGGGTCAGCGTCCATTACGAAGCCTGCACGCACCTGCACCGGACGCTGCAACTGATTGCCCACCACGGGATGAAGCCCGGCGTAGTCCTCAACCCCGCCACCCGCGTCGACCTGATTGTGGACATTCTGCCCATGGTGCACCACGTGCTCATCATGAGCGTGAATCCAGGCTTCGGCGGGCAGGAGTTTATCCCTTTTTCGCTCAAAAAGATCCGCAGACTGGTCGAATTGCGCCGGGAACTGGGCTTGGCGTTTAAAATCGAAGTTGACGGCGGGGTGGCTCACGATACCGTGGTCCAGGTCGTCCAAGCAGGAGCGGAGCTGCTGGTGGCTGGAAACGCCGTGTTCGGCGCAGGCCACCCGGAGCAGGATGCGCGAGCGCTGCTGGCTGCGGCGCGGCAGGCAGCGGGGGAATGATCGAGAAAAGCAGGTCCTTCGACTCCGCTGAAGTACGCTTCGCTCAGGATGACAGATTTGATTTGGTGTGAAGTTCAGGCTCAGGACACCAGGCGCGAGTAACAAGGTAAGATTCTAGAGTATTCGGAAAATGGCGCCGAGCCTGTATCCTTGCCGGCGCCGCAATGAGGTGGTATGAATCGGTTGTCCAACAAGATCGCGGCGGCTTCTCTTGCGTTTCTCCTTCTGGTCACAATTTCGGCCCATGCCGACAAGAAGCCCAAGAAAAAGAAGAATGTTGACCTGAGCGCCAACCCGCTGGCGGGAGTCAACTCCAAGCAGCCCGACAAGGAGCTTTTCGACAAGGCGATGGCCGCCATGAAGAAGGGCCGTTTCGACGTTTGCCGGCTCGACTTGCAGACCATGCTGAACACCTATCCTGAGTCCGAATTCCGCATGCGCGCCAAGCTGGCCGTGGGCGACAGTTGGTTCAAGGAAGGCGGCACCGCTGCCCTGGCCCAGGCCGAAGCCGAATACAAGGACTTCATCACCTTCTTCCCCAATGCCCCTGAAGCCGCCGAGGCGCAGATGAAGGTGGCCGATATTTATTACCAGCAGATGGAAAAGCCTGACCGCGACCCTATCAACGCCACGCGCGCCGAGATGGAATACCGCAACATGATTAACATGTTCCCGGACTCGACGCTGGTGCCGCGCGCCAAGCAGAAGCTGCGCGATGTGCAGGAGGTGCTGGCCGAGCGGGAAACCGAGATTGGCCTTTACTACTCCAGCCGCGAAAACTATAACGCTGGCATCGCCAGGCTGGAAACCGTCACCGACACCTATCCGCTCTACTCCAAGAGCGATCAGGCGCTGCTGGGCATCGGCGATGCATACGCCGGCGAGGCGCACAGCGTTCAGGTCACGGCGAAGCTCCCCGGCGCAGTCAAGGAGCGGCTGGCTTCCATCTATATGGACCGGGCTGCCCAGGCTTATGCCAAGGTAATCACCCGCTATCCGATGGCGCCCCACGTTGAGGACGCGCGCGACCGCCTTGTGGCGATGAACCGCCCGGTTCCCGAGCCAACCGCGGAGGCAGTCGCAGAGAACGACGCCGAAGTGCGCAGTCAGCAGCCACTACGGTTTACCGACAAGACCCTGGACATCATCAAGCACGGACCGATGGTGGTGGAAGCGGTCCACGTCGGCGAACCGTCCCTTGAGGACCCCAAGCGAACCCTGGCGCCGGATATTACCAAGCAGAATATCGCCATATTCAGTGAAGCTCTGAACGCCGGTAAGCCCCCGGCGGCGCCTGTCGGAGGGGTGACCCCCACCGGGCCCAATGAGCCTACTCGCAGCGATGTGCCGTCCACCGTGCCGTTGCAGTTGGCGCCGCCCTCCGGTGGAACAGGCGTCGGCGCTGAAATTGTCTCCGCTCCCGCAGGCGCTGCCGCTGCCGATCCTGGCGCAGGACTCAAGGCTGTGGGACCGGTGAACACCGTCCTGCCCGCGGCTGAGAAGCCGGCCGAGGCGCCCTTACCGGTCAATGAAGTGAAATCCACCGGCGCCACCGCAACCGACCTCAATGCCAAGGCCAAAAAGCCGAAGGTCGACTCCAAAGAAGAGTCTGACAGCAAGAAGAAAAAGAAGAAGGGGCTCAGCAAGCTCAACCCGTTCTAGCCCGGCTCTTTCAGTTGAGACCTGGGAGACCACCAATCCACAAATCAGAAAGGCCGCACCAAATCCGGGCGCGGCCTTTCACGTTTTGTGCATTGTCCTCTCCCGAACCTCGCCTGCCTAAACGCGCATCCCAAAGCAGAAAACGCTTGACAACGCTGCGGGGGGCGCGGTTCAATCAGGCGTTGTTCTCCCCCCAAATCTTTAAGCCTCAGCTTCCCCGGAGGAAAATTCACATCGTGAAGAAGACAGCATTGCTGCCTATGTTGTTGTTTGTGGGATGCCTTGGCTGCGGCCCGGCGCCCGTGGCGGATACCAGCGCGCAGGAACAGGCCGCGATCAAAGCCCTGGAAGATCGCTTTGTGGCGGCATTCAATGCCAAGGACGTGAACGCGATCATGGCTTCATACGCGTCCGGCGACGACCTGGTCGTATTCGATGCTGTTCCGCCGCGTCAATACCACGGTTGGGCAGCCTACAAGAAGGACTGGGAGGACACCTTTGCGGTGTATCCAGGTCCGGTGGATATGAAATTGGCCGATCTGGACGTAGCGGTAGGAGGAGACGTGGCATTCAGCCACTCGATCCAGTCCGGCACATACACAGACAAAGAGGGCAAGAAATTTCCGGTCACGGTTCGCGTGACCGACGGCTACAGGAAGATAAACGGGCAGTGGCTGATTACCCACGAGCATGTGTCGGTGCCTGTGGACTTCGGCACGATGAAGCCTGATATGTCTTCGCAGTAGACAAGCCGGGCGCCAAGCCCCGTCCGGAGCCCTGCATCTGGTAAAGTCAAGGGGTGGTCCCCAAGCTAAAGACCCTCTTTTGAAGACGGTTCCGCGCAGACCTCGGGGGCTCGCAGAAGACCCCCATGCCCCACGATTTGCCCAAAGCGTACGACCCCACCGGCCTGGAAGATCACTGGGCCGAATACTGGGTTGCCGAAAAACTCTTCGCGCAGCCTACGCCCAGTGCGGACGACGGTGCTGCGCACGGCAGCCCTTTTGTGATTCTGCTACCCCCTCCCAACGTAACCGGGCGCCTGCATATGGGGCACATGCTCAACCAGACGGAGATGGACATTCTGACCCGCTGGCGGCGCATGTCTGGCCGGCACGCGCTCTGGCTGCCCGGCACCGATCATGCCGGCATTGCCACGCAAATGATGGTCGAGCGCCAGTTGGCCGAGGAAGGTAAGACCCGCCAGCAGCTTGGCCGCGAAGCCTTTGTCGAGCGCGTGTGGGAATGGAAGCGCCACTACGGGGGCGCCATCCTGAGCCAGATGAAGCGGCTGGGCGCATCGGTTGATTGGCAACGCGAATACTTCACGATGGACGAAAACCTGTCTGTTGCAGTGCGCGAGGCGTTCGTACGCCTGCACGAGCAGGGGCTCATCTATCGTGGCGCGTATATCGTCAACTGGTGCCCCCGCTGCCAGACCGCCATCAGCGATCTTGAGGTTGTCTTCGACGAGCACAAGGGACATTTGTGGGAAATCCGCTATCCGGTTATTGGCGATGACGGGAAGGATTCCGGGGACTTTTTGACCGTTGCGACGACCCGTCCAGAGACAATGTTGGGCGATACAGCGGTGGCCATTCATCCGGAGGACGAGCGCTATCTTCATCTGCACGGCCAAAAGCTCCGCCTGCCTCTGGTAGGGCGTGAGATTCCCATCGTCCTTGATGAGTGGGTGAGCCGCGAATTTGGCACCGGCGCAGTGAAGGTTACGCCGGCACACGATCCCAACGACTTCGCGCTGGGCCAGCGGCACAATCTTCCTTCCATCAACGTGATGGACGAGACGGCGCATATCTACAGTGAGGGCGGCGCTTACGCGGGGCTCGATCGCTATGTGGCTCGCAAGCGCATCGTTGCCGATCTCGAATCTCAGGGGCTGCTGGCGGGCATCAAGGACCATACCAACAACATTGGCCACTGCGACCGCTGCAAGACAGTTGTGGAGCCGCGGCTTTCAACGCAGTGGTTTGTGAAGATTCAGCCGCTGGCGGATAAGGCCATCGCGGCAGTCAAAGACGGGCACATCCAATTCACGCCGGAGATGTACAAGAAGACCTACCTGAATTGGATGGAGAACATCTACGACTGGTGTATCTCGCGGCAGTTGTGGTGGGGGCATCGGATTCCTGCTTGGCACTGCGGCATCTGCGGGAAGATCACTGTGGCGCGCGTCGATCCTGCGGCTTGTGTGCATTGCGGGTCAGAGCAGATTACGCAGGAGACGGACGTTCTGGACACCTGGTTCTCGTCGGGGCTGCTGCCGGTGTCTGTGTTTGGGTGGCCAAATATTACGGCGGAAAATCGTTTGGACTTTGACACGTTTTACCCGACTAGCCTGCTGGTTACCGGATTCGATATTCTGTTCTTCTGGGTCGCGCGGATGATCATGCTGGGCTGCTGGTTTGCGGGCGACGTGCCCATGCCTGACGGCTCTGCGCGGTCGCTTGCGGAATCGGTTCCGTTTCGCGAGGTTTATATTCACGCGCTGGTGCGGGATGCTAATCGGGAGAAGATGTCGAAGACCAAAGGGAACGTAATCGACCCTATCGAGATCGTCAAGACTTACGGGACGGATGCGGTGCGGTTCACGCTGGCATCGATGGCGTCGCCGGGGACGGACATCGCATTCAATGTAGCGCGGACGGAGGGGTACCGCGCGTTCGCGAACAAGATTTGGAATGCGGCGCGGTTCCTGTTTCAAAACGTCGACCGTGCGGCGGAGATCGGGATTACGGTCGATCCGGCGGCGCTGGGTGGGATGCCAGTGGCTGCGGCAGATGCTCCGCTTGAGGCGCGGTGGATTGTGGCTGAACTCAATGCTACGGCTGCCAAGGTCAACTCGGCGCTGGAGAACTATCGCTACGACGATGCGGCCAACATTATCTACCAGTTTTTCTGGGGGAGTTTCTGCGACTGGTACTTGGAAATTGTGAAGCTGCGGCTGGATTTTGCGGTTGAGCAGGCCAGCGAGTCAGCGAGTCAGCAAGTCAGCCGGCTGGAGGGCGCGCGCGCGGCATTGACTACGCTGGTTTCCGTTTTTGAAGCGGCGCTGCGGTTGCTGTCGCCGTTCATGCCGTTTATCACGGAGGAGATTTGGCACGCGCTTTACGATGGGAATCCGCCGGCGAAGTCGATCGCGCTGACGCGGTATCCGACAGGAGTAGAGCATCTGCATGACGATGCCTTGCTCCACATGGCTGGGTTGCAGAACCTGATTACCGAGGTCCGCACATTGCGCAAGGAAATCGGCGTTGCTGAGAGGGAGATCATTCCGCTCGAGATATTTACTGGGCGCCACGTAAGAACGCTCGTCGAGTTGAACAGCCTGATCGTCCAACGTCTCGCGCGAGTTAGCGAGATTCGATTCATGGACTATGGAATCACAGATGGCTTGGCCAAGCATTCGACCTCTGCGTTTGATGTCGCCATTATCTATGAGCGCAATGTTGATGTACTTGCCGAGAGAGACCGGTTGACAAAAGATATTGCGAAGTATGAAAAAGGGTTGGCGGCGGCTGAGCGGCAACTTGGGAATGATGGCTTTCTCGCGAAGGCTCCGGCGCATATCGTTGAAGGGCTGAAGAAGCAGGAGGCGGAGATGCGGCTGTTGCTGGAGAAGGCTCGGGCGGCGCTGGATGCGTTGCCGGAAAGTTGAGATTTGAGGTTTCCCACCCATTTCACGATGACGCTGTGAAATGGATGGGGCACCCACATTTGTTGCTGGGGAAGAAACGAAGAGCAAAAGCAGGTCCTTCGGCTTCGCTCAGGATGACAGGGTTTTGGTAGCTCATGATGACAGCGTTGTCTTTAAGCTGAAGGCTGAAAGCTAGGAGCTAGAAGCTGACTTATGGATTGGAAGAGTAGCCGGATTGACGCATTGCTGGAGCAGGCACTGGTGGAAGACCAGGCCGTTGCCGACGCAACCACGAACCTGACCATCGACACGGAATTGCGCGCTACCGCCTCCATCATTGCGCGGCAGGAGATGGTGGTGGCAGGGTTGGGCGCGGTGCCGCGCTTCCTTGAGATCTTTGCGCGGCTCGATCCGCGACCGCAGGCACACAATCGATTTGAGGTCATCCACCATCCGGAGATGTTCGATGGGGTGCGCGTGCACAAGGGCCAGGTGCTGGCCGTCATACGCCACAATGCGCGTGTGCTCCTCAGTTCGGAGCGCGTGATCCTCAACCTGCTGCAACACCTGAGCGGCATAGCTACCTTGACGCGGAAATTTGTCGACGCGATTGAAGGTACGCGCGCAAAGGTGCTGGATACGCGGAAGACTGTTCCCGGAATGCGCATCCTGGAAAAGTACGCGGTGCAATGCGGCGGAGGGACCAACCACCGCATCGATCTGGCCTCCGGCATTCTGATCAAGAACAATCACATTTCGCTCGGCGGCGGATTGCCCGCGGCCCTCACACGGGCTCTTGAACGCCGCAGGCATCATCAACGCGTTCAGGTCGAGGTGCGCAACGCGCAGGAACTCGAAGCGGCGCTCAAATACGGCGCTGAAGCCATCCTGCTGGACAATATGACGCCGGAACAGGTCAAACAGTCCGTCGCCCGCGTCAATGAAGCAACCGCGGGGCAGACGATCGACGAAAAGCCCCGCTGGATTCCTACAGAAGCGAGCGGCGGCATTGTCCTGGAGAACATCCGCGCCTATGCCGAGACGGGCGTCGACTTCATCAGCGTCGGCGCTCTCACTCACTCCGCCAAGGCCGCCGACATTTCCATGAGCATCGCTGCCGAGTGAGCTTCGATTTACATACTCTAGAGTCCTTCCTCACCGGCACCATCTTCGCCGGCAAGCTTCACTTTTCTCCCGTCACGGATTCAACGAACACCGTTGCGTTGGCTGCCGCGCGTGCCGGTGCGGCGCATGGTTCGGTCTACTTTGCAGACGAGCAACTGGGGGGACGCGGACGCGGCGATCACGCGTGGCACTCGGCCGCCGGCGAGGGGCTGTATGTGAGCATCCTGCTGCGGCCTGCGATTCCAGTCGCGCGCCTGCCTCTGTTGCCACTGGCTGTTGGACTTGCTGCTGCTAGCGCTGTTCGCGAGACGGCAGACCTTGAAGTCGACATCCGCTGGCCCAACGACTTGCTCATTGGCTCACGCAAGGTAGGCGGGATCCTGGTGGAGGCGAAAACAGACGCTAGCCGCGTCGCCTTTGCCGTGGCAGGCATCGGCATCAACGTGCATCAGCGGGGTTTTGCCGCCAACCTGTCAACACCCGCGAGTTCTCTTGACCTGGAAGCCGATCGCCGCATCTCGCGCCAGCCGCTGCTTGTTTCCCTGCTAAAATTCTTGCAGCGCGAGACGCTGGAACTGCTCGATTCCTCAGCCACTGAAAGCATTCCGCGGCGCGTGCAGGAAGCTTCTACTTGGGTGTGCGGGCGCAGTGTCCAGGTGCATGGGCCGCAAGCGTGTACCGGCATAACAGCCGGATTGGATCATAACGGATTCCTGCTGGTGCGCACCAGCGTTGGCTTGGTGACTGTGCAAACGGGCGGGCTTCGCGCCGCTATCGATCCGGCGCACAAATCGTGTTGAGGTTTCCCATCCATGCGCCAGTAAAAGGGCGCAAGGATGGGGCACCAAGCTTAAGTGTTTACGGGCAGGAAGTATCTTGCAAATTGAGAAAAAAGAGCTGAAAAAACGATGCTGCTAGCGCTCGATGTGGGCAACACAAATACGAAGCTCGGCCTTTACCGGCTCGAAACGGAGCCTTTCGAGTTGGCCGCCAGTTGGCGCCTCACCACGCACCGCACGCAAACCGTGGACGAGTACGGCGCGCTGTTTGTGAACCTGTTCAACATGAAGGGCATTGACCCGGCGCAGGTGAAGCACATCGTCATTGCATCGGTGGTGCCGCCGATTGACACCACGCTGCGCCAGATGTGCGAGATCTATTTTCATATTGAGCCGCTGTTTGTGGAACCGGGCATCAAGACGGGGATGCCGGTGCTGGTGGACAATCCTACGGAGTTGGGCGCGGACAGGCTGTGCGACTCCATCGCGGCCTTCGAGAAGTATGGAGGCCCGTGCATCGTGGTGGACTTTGGAACGGCCACCAAGTTTGAAGTCATCTCGGAGCACGGGGAGTATCTTGGCGGAGTGATTACGCCAGGCCTGGGGCTGAGTGCCGAAGCGCTCTTCTCGCGAGCCGCGCGCCTGAGCCGTGTCGACATCAGAAGGCCCGCAAAGGTGATCGGCACCAACACCGTGGGCCATTTGCAGAGCGGGCTTTACTACGGCTACATCGGCCTGGTTGACGGCATCCTCGACCGCATTGTGGCTGAACTGGGATCGAAGCCACGAGTGATTGCCAGTGGCATAATGGCGCACTTGATTACGGCGGACTCCAAGTACATTTCCGAAATCGACGACACGCTCACTCTCGATGGCCTGCGCATTTTGTTCGAACGCAACCGGACGGCACGGCCACGCAGCCGGCCGCACTAAGAAGCAGCCGTGCTCAACTACTTCAATTACTTTACCGAGATCGAGGAGCGCTTCCAGCAGCGGCGGGGGGCATTGCTGCTGCTCTCAACGCTCGATTGGGCGCTGATTGAAACATGGCGCGAGGCAGGGATTCCGCTGGACGCTGCGCTGCGCGGCATCGACTCCGCGTTCGATAAATATGAGGCACGGCAAGAGAAGGGCCGCATGCGTCGCGTGAATGGGCTGGCATGGTGCGCACAGGCGGTGATGGAGGCGGCCGAGGAACTGCGCGAGGCGGCCGCCGGTACGGCGACGAAACCAACGGAGCCTCGTGAGTCGGGCTTTGAACACGAACGCGTGGCTGCACATCTTGAAACCGCCGCGGAAGCGCTTGATGCGGCTTCTGTTGCGCATGAGGCATGCACTGCGACCGCGACGAGGCTGCGGGAACTTGCCAGCACGGTGCGCGCGCCTGACGGACATGGATCGGCTCAGGATTTGGAAGCACTTGAAATCGAACTGACTGTACACGAAGGGAAACTCTTCGACGCCCTCCATGCTGCCGCTCCAGTGGACCTGCTGGTTCAACTCAAGAGCCATGCGGGCCGCGAGCTGGCGCCTTATCGAGCGCGCATGGGGGCTGTGCAACTGCGGCAGGTGGAGCGGCAGTTTGTGCAGAAGCAACTGCTCGTTCACTACAACCTGCCGCGCCTCAGCCTGTTTTATATGAGCCAGCAATGAAGCCTCCAAATCGCCCATCCGCGAAGGCAAAGGCCAAGGGGCAACATGATTCAGCCGCCGATGCGCCGAGCCTGGAGTGCGTGGAAATAGACAAGCCTGTGTACGGAGGCGCGTTTCTGGCGCGAGCGGAAGGCAAAGCCGTGTTTGTCCCCCTCACCCTTCCCGGCGAGCAGGCGCGCATCCGAATCACGCAGAGCAAATCGGGCTACTCGACTGCGGAAGCCGTCGAAATCGTCAGAGCTGCCCCTGAGCGCATCAAGCCTGCGTGCCCTTACTTTGGCGCGTGCGGAGGCTGCAATTATCAGCACACAGATTACCGGACGCAGCTCGGATTCAAGGAGGCTGTTCTTCGCGAAACACTGGAGCGCGGGGGAGTTTCGGTCCCCGGAAAAATCGTCGTGCTTCATTCCAACCCATGGGCGTACCGGAATCGCATCCGCCTCGCCTTCGATGCCGCGGGAAACCTTGGCTACAGGGGAAGGCGCTCGCATGACGTGATCCCCATTGCTCAATGCCCGATCGCAGCGCCGTTGCTGATGGCTGCCGCGCAGGCTGCGACGGATATACTTAGCCGCGTTCCGCCCAATCTTCGGCCTGCGGAGATTCTGTTGTTCTGCGATCCTTCCGAATCTGCGCTGATGGTCACCTTTTTTGCCGCGGAAACTGCCGGGGTTCGTCTTGAACCCCTGGCGCAGGCTCTTTTCGAGCGCATCCCGGCACTCAAGAGCGCGGAGCTGGCAGCCGATGGACGGCCAGGCCATCCTGCGCGCAATCTGGCCAAATGGGGCGGCGCTTCCCTGTCCTACCCGGCAGCCGGGTTCGACTATCGCGTGGACCATGGGGCCTTCTTTCAGGTGAACCGCTGGCTGGTGGATGGGCTGGTGGAATGCGTGACCGCGGGACAGAGTGGCGCGCTAGCCTGGGACCTCTTTGCTGGAGTTGGGCTGTTTGGCCGGAAGTTGACGGAGAGTTTTGCCAAGGTTGTTGCTGTTGAGTCCGCTCCACCGGCGGTCAACGCGCTCCAAGCCAATCTCATAGGAACGACGGGGATCGCTGTGCGCACCGGGACCTTCGACTTTCTTCGCGGCATAAAACCCGGCGAGCGTCCCGACCTGATTGTCGCAGACCCGCCGCGGACCGGCCTGGGAGCGGAGATTGCCACGCTGCTTGCCGCAATTGCCGCGCCTGCACTGGTCTACGTTTCCTGCGACCCGGCAACCCTGGCACGCGATTTGCGCGCGCTGATTGCTTCAGGGTACGCGATCGGCACTGTGACTCTCGCCGATCTGTTTCCGCAGACGTTTCATCTGGAAACTGTGGTGCATCTGCGGCGCGTTTGACCGGCAGGAGCGTTCAGGCACGAAGGTCCAATTCGATTGCGTCGATGAGAGGCACGAGCCATTTGAGAAGGGCCTGATGCGCGGGATGCCGAACATAAGCGTCGAGCGCCGGCTGGTCATTGAAACGCATGATGCCGCCGAATGTGTAGCCTTTGCCGCGGGGCGAAATGTTGGGGCCAACGTGAGTCTCAAGAAGGCCGGGAATCTGTCCCTGGAAGGCGGCGATGTCTTTCGTGGCCTTGGCCTTTTGCTCTTCGGAGGCGTCGGGCTTCCACTGGAATGCGAATACGTGGAAGACGGCCGTGGGCTGGTTTTCCGCTGAGGCGGCACTGTTGAGGGCGGCTGGGAGAAGGATTGCGGCCGAGGCTGCGAGGCCGGCTTTGCGTATGAGAGCACGCCGTGCGATCTTGGGCATTCAGGTTTCCTTTCCTACTGACCGAAGAACAGACAGGTCACGTCAAGATTATTGCAAAAGCTGTGTCAAACGTCCTTACATCGATGGCAAAAATGCATTACGCTTGACGCCCATAGCATTTCAACGTTCATTCGCGATGCAGACCGAATCCCCCAACTTCGGGCAAAGCTTCGACGACCCTGCCTCGGGATTGCCGAGCGGGGGGCTGGGGCAGGTCCCGCTGTTTCATGCCGCATGGATCTTCGCGGCCGGAATTGCTCTCACACACTGGTTCTGGCTCCGGCCGAGCCTGATGCTGGTTGCGATGATCCTGCTGGCAATTCTTTATTCCCTGGCTGCATTTCGCGCTCAGCGTGTTCGGTGGTTTGCGCTAGCCGTTTTGTTTTGCCTGCTGGGGGCGTGGTGTGGAGAGATGGAACCGCAGCCCGCAGCCGCGCCTGTTGTGGCCGCGCTGTCTGACGGGTTGCTGCGCACCTTGGAAGGAACGGTGGTGGATGCCGGCCCGGAGCGCATTGAGATCGAAGAGAATCTCGATGAGCCCACTGCCGCAACAGAGCGGCAGCGTCCGTCGCAGCGGATCGATCTCCGCGTGTCCACGCTCGAAGTGGTCACCGACGATACCGATGCGCAGATCGCGGCATCTGGCGGTGTGCGGCTCACTGTGCGGTGGCCGCTTCCAGGCATTTCAGATACGCATGCTCAGACCGTGCCGCAGCCGTTCCATTGCGGCGATCGCTTGCGGGCTGTCGCCCGACTGCTGCGGCCAGAGGTCTATCGCGATCCAGGCGTATGGAGCCGTCAGGATTTTCTCCTCGATCAGGGCATCACTTCGACGGCCACTGTGAGCTTCGATCAGGTGGAACGGCTGGGCGGCTCGCCGGAAGCTTCCGTCTTCTGCCGGTTGAGCGGCTGGCAGCACGCCTCAACGACACGGTTGCTGGCCTTGCCGGGGGCGATGAAGCGATTTCCCGCGGCCTTGCGGCTTACTCCGGAGGACGCCGCGATGCTCTCCGCCATGGTGGCCGGCGACCGCACTTACCTTACTCATTCCCTGCGCGTGGGATTTGAGCGGACCGGCTCCTTTCATATGCTGGTCGTGTCAGGATTTCATTTGGCTATCGTCGCCGGCTGCATCTTCTGGTTGACGCGACGGTTGCGCATCCCGCAGGTTCCGGCTACGCTGCTCACGATCGCCGGCTCCTTTGCATATGCGCTGTTCACAGGGTTTGCCACGCCTGTGCAACGCTCGCTGTGGATGGTCACTCTTTACCTGGTTGCACGGCTCGTGTACCGGGAACCCAGCCCGCTCAACACCATTGGCTTCGCTGGTCTTTGCTTGCTTGTTGTGAGCCCGCGCAGCGTGTTTGACGCGAGCCTGCAAATGACGTTGCTTGCTGTTGTCGCGATTGCCGGCATCGCCGCTCCCCTGTTGCAGAATACGATTCACCCTTACGTCACCGCGACGCGCGACCTGCGCCTCACTGCAATCGATGGCAAGCTGCCTCCAAAGCAGGCACAGTTTCGTGAAACACTGCGAATGTTTTCCACGGCATTCAGGGATACAGCGTTCGAACGGTTCGCCGGGCGAATGGTTCCTTTTTCTGTGCGGTCTTTTCTGCGCGTGGTCGAGTTGCTTACGGTTTCATGCGTAGTGGAGTTGACGATGACGCTGCCGATGGCCATCTACTTTCACCGCATTACCATCCTTGCCCTGCCCGTGAATCTGTTCATACTGCCACTTCTGCTTCTTCTCATGCCAGCCGCGCTGGTCACGCTTCTCGTTGCATGGGTATGGCCTGCCGCCGCCGTGGTTCCTGCCGTGTTCGTAGCTGTCCCGCTGCACTTCGGAACCGGTCTGGTGCATCTCTTCGGCTCCCTCACGCTGGGCGATTTTCGCATCTCCGCGCCGCTCCTCGGCCAGTCCGCCGCCTTCTGCGCACTGCTCGCGGCAGCCATGGTTTTAGCACGCGGCGCAAAGTGGCAGAGGCGCGCAGCCTGGGCCGCATTGTTGCTGGCGGCGCTGGCAGCCATAGCTCCGCGGCCCATCCAGCATCCACACGATGCGCTGCTGATGGAAGCCATCGATGTAGGACAGGGAGATTCCCTCTTGCTGATTACCCCTGATGGCAAGACTCTTCTGGTGGATGGGGGTGGATTTGGCGGCGGCCCCCATCAGGCTCCGCAGGATTTCGATATCGGCGAAGAAGTTGTTTCCGAGGCTCTGTGGTCGCGAGGTATCCGGCGCCTCGACGCGGTTGCGCTCACGCATGCCCACTCCGACCACATGGGCGGCCTACCTGCCGTGCTGCGAAACTTTCATCCGGCTGAGTTATGGGTGGGCAACAATCCGCGCTTCGGCGCTTACAACGACCTGCTCAATGAAGCCGCGGACCTGCATGTGCGCATTCGTTCTCTCCGCGCGGGAGATGCAGTTCAATTCGGCAGCACGCAAGTTGCGGTGCTGGCGCCGTTTCGCGACTATCGGCCCGGCCCCGAACCTACCAACAACGATTCCATGGTCCTGCACATGGCTTATGGCGCAACCTCGGTGATGCTTGAGGGCGATGCTGAGGCTCCTGTCGAGCAGGCTATGCTGGCCGAGCCTGGCCTTCAGAGCACGCTGCTCAAGGTTGGCCATCACGGCAGCGTTACTTCGACGCGGCCCGAATTTCTTGCCCGCGTCGCGCCGCAGTGGGCGGTCATTTCGTGCGGACTCCATAACCGATATGGCCATCCACGGCGGGAGGTGCTGGAAGCGCTGCAGGCTGCTAACGTGCGCACCTTTTCGACGGACATCAACGGCGCTGCCTGCTTCATGCTCAACGGGAAAACCGTCACCGCGGATCCGTTTTGTGGATGGCAGCGATCGCCATAACGCGTTCTCGTCCCATGGAGCGGCAATGCTGACAGATCTCTGCGGGACCTAACCTGATTCACGTCAACTCGACAGTTGCTTCAAGCACTTTTTTCAGCGGCCGTGCTCGCCTCAATCAATTCCACAATCACCTGCGACAGGTCTTCGCGCTTGCGCCTGCTCATCTCAGTGAATCGAATCTCAAGCATCTGGCCGCCGTACATTTCTGTCGTCGTCCCCGGAAGGCGAAAGGACAAGCCGCGCAGGCGAAAGTCCACCTCCGCATAGGCATTCATGCGCACGGGAATCGGTCGCGCCAAACGCATCAGGCAGCCATCCTGGCTTACATCGAGCACATTTCCCGGGAGGATCGAGTCTTCAGCGACAAGGTGCAATGCGGCGGGCGAGTCGCCTTCCTCCAGGCTCAACACCTTGTACTCGCTGCGGAGTTCGGGGCGCTTTGGCGGTGGCGGCGGAGGTGGCGCTTCTTGAAACTCCTCTTCCACGACCTCGCGAGGCGGGGACTGCAACTGAACCACGAGCGGATGCTCGAGCGCGACGATGGGGCTACCCGCCTGCGCCGACGCTGCCGCAAATGCCGCTTTCACCACATCCGTCGCACTCTCGTCCAGAAGACAGGTCAGAAGGCCGGCAAGCTGATTGCGCGTGCGGCCCGTGGGGTGGATGAAGCGGACTCCGACCAGTTGATCCCAGGTGGTCCATTGCGTCACGCCCCAAATGCTCAGCACCATGCCCTGGATGGGGAGAATCACCTTGACTGATTCCAAAGCACCAGCGGTAAATGGGTGCAGAGCGCGCAGGCGGCAACCGCTCAGGCTCACGTCGACCATCTCGCACGGAATGCTCACGCCCTTGTGAATCATGGTTCCCGGCGCGCGGTCAAGGTCAATGCGTTCATCGGCACGCCTATCGCGCCCGCCCGCATTCATGCTGGTGGCTGACCCACGATTGCTGCCGGCTAGCCCTGCCGTATCCACTTTACCTCTGCCGAGAGGAAAGATTCACTCCCTTATCTGTTCCTTCGGCCAAACCCGGAAGGACATTAGGGCACAACGGTTTTCTCTGCGCAGATGCGCCCGTTCGGCTCGAAAACACTCGCTGAGGGCGGAAGATTCGGGTGGTAGCGATCACGACTGCGAAGGCGAGGAAGCTGGCCGCGGCAATCGAATAACCTCGCTACTCCCAACGAAAGATCTTCGCGGAGAGAGCTGTGCAAAAGAGGAACACTAGGCCCAGCGCGGCTACGTCTCCTATGTGAGCCGACCATGGGTCGCCGATCCAGATCCCCTGAAGCAGGTTCACAGCGTAGGTTAGCGGCAGGGCTCTGGCTACGGCGTGAAGCGCCGGCGGCAGAATTTCAATGGGCACGAAGAGTCCCGAGAAAGCGAGCATGGGGTAGAGAATTACAGCGCCGATGGGCTGCGCAAAGCGTGCCGTGGGAACGATGCTGGCGATGACAAAGCCGATGGACAGGATGCTCCAGGTGCTGATGAGCAGTGCGATGGTGAACGAGAACCATGGGACATGGGCGCCGGCCGGGAAGTAGCGCTTGCCTGCAAGGAACATCAAGGCCAATGTAGCCGCGGCGAGCAGAAGCTTGACGATCACGTGGGCGGCGAGGATGGTCTGCGGCCGCAGCGGCGTGGCGCGAAGGCGCTTAAGGATGCCGCCCTCGCGGTAGATGGACACGATGGTGACAAGCGAGAGCACCGTGTTGATTGAGATGAAAAGCGAGATGAGAACAGGAAGATGAACTGGGGAAAAACCGCTGTTGGCAAAAGCGGGCGATGCCGGTCTGGAGGTGACGATGCGGCCCAGCACAACATACAACAGGACAGGGACACCGATGGTCCCGAATGCGCCAAGCGGCTCGCGCATGAATACCTTGATCTCAATCCACGTCAATTTCAAGAGGCCATGCAGCATCGTTGTCATGTCCTACTCGCGAATGGAACGGCCCGTGAGCTTGAGAAAAACGTCTTCAAGGTTGGGAAGAATTGTGCGGAAATCCGTGACACGAATCCGATTCTCCGATAGGCAATGAATGACCTCGGTCACCAGGTCCTCGCCGCGGCCGCGAATTGTGAATTGCTTGCCGGTACAGGCAACGGACTCAACTCCCGGCATCTTGTCGAAGGCGGCGGCGGCGTTTGTGTCCTCGGTGGCAATAATGACGGTGCGCTCGGGACAGTGGCGGGCGACAAGCTTTTCCGGCGTGTCGATGTCGATGATCCGGCCGTGTTCCATGATGGCTACGCGGTCGCACAACCGCTCGGCTTCTTCCATCAGGTGAGTCGTCAAGAAAACTGTTTTGCCTCGTTCGCGGATGCCGCGCACCAGTTCCCAGATTGCCCGGCGGGACTGTGGATCGAGACCGGTGGTGAGTTCGTCGAGAAACACCACCTCTGGATCGTTGATCAATGCAAGCGCGATAAACAGCCTCTGCTTCTGGCCTCCGGAGAGGTCCATGAACCATGCGCCGCGCTTTTCGGACAGGCCGAGCTGTTCGAGCAGGTGTTCGCCATCGATCGTTTTTTTCTTGTAAAGCGATGCCCAGAGGTCAACCGCTTCCCACACTTTGATTCGTTTCTGGAGTTGCGCTTGCTGGAGCTGAACTCCGATGCGGTCCTGCAGTTTATACACCTGGCGAAAGGGATCGAGACCGAGGACTGCGATAGAGCCCGTGTCGGGCTTGCGAAGGCCCTCAATGCACTCCATGGTGGTGGTCTTTCCCGCTCCATTGGGCCCGATCAGGCCAAAGATCTCGCCCTGGTTGACTTCGAAGGACGCTTCGGCGACGGCCACCGTCCGGCCATAGGTCTTGCGGACTCCGGATACTTCGATGACTGGACGCATGATGGATTTTGAGAATTGCAGAAACAGAGGACCTGATCCGGAGTGTATATCACGGGCTTGTATTGAACCGGGAACGTAAGTTGTTTGTTTTCGCAGCCGCTTTTGGCCAATATCAACGTAACCTCATTATTTTCATATGCATGGAACGAAAAGGGGGGAGGAGTGGGGTAAATCAAGCATGGAAAGACTGAATTGTCCGGGGGGAACTGGGAGATTTCGGGCGCTCTCGATGTCATGAATCGATTGTGCGCGTTCTCGCGAATTAATCTGCAAACTCCAGGAAGGGATTGGAGACTGTCTGCGTGGGATTGGGTACAGTGAAGGGACTTAACAAAAAATAGGCCCATCTCTGACCCGGAAAAGAAGCTACCCTGTCTTACTTGACGAGGTAGCTCCCTAGGTCAATTCGATGCTGCCGCTGCAATTAAGAGCCTCGTGGATTCTCTGGTCATTGGATCCCGAAAAGCAGGTCCCCTTCGGCTACGCTCAGGGCAGGCTTTCGACTCCGCTGAAGTGCGCCTCTCTCAGGATGACGGGTCTATTCCTTTATATGAACACTGGAGACGAGACACCAGAAACTATCTCAACAATGCACTTCAAATCGTCGAAGGCGCCCTCAGGGGCTAAAGCCCGCAGTTTTGTTGGGTCTTTTGCGGCACGGCTGAAGCCGTGCCCTTTCAAAGCCGCTTATTATATAGCTCTGGGGTCTATTAAAAGCGCACTCTGACTCCGACCTGGATTTGCCGTTCGCGATAGAAGCTGGTTGCGTTCACGTTCAGCGGCTTTCCGAAACTTGCGCTGGTTACATCGCCGGACAGGGGCGGTTTGGTGGTGAACGTGTTGAGGAAGTTCAGCTTCGGCGGGCTGGAAGCAGTGCCCGACTCAAGGTAATAGCCGGTCGTCTCCAGTTCCGTAACATTCTGGTGGTTGAAGAGATTGAAGCTCTCTACCAGCAGTTCCAACTGCCGCATACGTCCGAGGTCGATCTTCTTGCCCACACGCATGTCGGCCTTCCAGGTGGCGGGATAGCGATAGGTGTTGCGGCCAATGTTGTAGGCTACGTTGTCGTTGCCTACGCCGTAAACCCGGTTATCGCCTCCCGAGCCGTTCATACTCGGCCCGAGCCCTACGATAGCGTCGCCGATGGCCTCCTTCAGCCCCGTGTCCTGCGAAGTACAGGGAGTTACGCCCGCACTCACGACGCACTTTGGCAAAGAGCCTGAAACCCTCATGGTGTAGGGCAGGCCGCTGTGGAACTGCCCGATGCCGGAAACCATCCAGCCGTTCGCGAACTGACCCGCCAAGCCGTGCAGTTTCCACGGAGCCTCGACTACCGCCATCACCGCCGCCGAGTGCCGCACATCCAGATTGCCGGTGCCGTATTCCTGGCCGAAGTCGGCTGGATCAAGCACATCGCTTCCCGCAACGGTTGTGCTCTCGTTGGGATTCCAGTCCATGGCGTGCGCATAGGTGTAGTGCGCGTGCAGGCTCAGCCCGTGGCGGCCATAGCGTACCACTTTCAGCATTGCCGCTTCATAGGTCGAGTTGGCCCGACTCATGATTTCCGAGATTTGCTGGTAGCTCGGATCAGGTCTTCCGGAAGACCCGGTCGACTGCGACGATGAAGCGTAAAAGGGAACCGTGATTTGCGTGGCCTTGATGGGGCCGGCGCCAGTGCAGGTCACTACTACATTGGGGAAGGTCTCCGGGCAGTTCACCACGTCATAGGTTATTTTCCCCGCATCAGCGGGTGCGGTATCGATATTTGTGTCGATGGAAATGGGCAAACGCCGGCCCAGGCTGAGCAAAGCGCTGGCGGTCACTTTGACATGGCCCGGAAGGGATTCTTCTACGGCTGCCACGGCCTGGTGTACTTCGGGATTGCGGAAGGTTGGCGCGAACTCGACGGCGCCCGGCTTCACCATGCTGCCGGGAGGCCCTTTAAATACATAGGGAAACGGAGGCGCTCCGCCTCCGCCTGCGAGAAGGTCATCTGTCGGACGCATAAAGAAATTCAGGTCGCCATTGGGGCTGCCTGCCTGGGTGAGCGCGGTTTCAATGGTTGCGTTCTCGGTGCGGCCGAAGTACACTCCGTAGCCCAAGCGAAGCACGGGCCAGTGGGTCTCCGCGTTGCCGAGCGCCATGCCGATGCGCGGGCCCCAGTCATTCCCCAGGCTGGGCAGCTTCTGCGTCAGCGGCAGATACGTGAGCGGGTCCGTGTTGGCAAGGGCGGCGATGGGCGGCGGGAGTTGCTCGCGCTCCCACCGCAACCCGCCACTCACCACCATCAACTTGCCAGGCTGCCATTGGAAGGTCGTGAATCCCGCCCAGTCGTTGGTGCTCAAGTACCAGTTTGTTGGTCCAATCATCTGCGAGTAATAGGAGTAACACGGGAGATTGCCTAGCCCGCGCAAGCCGCCCGACGAGTCCCGCCACACCGTGCCTGTCTGGTCGCAGTTGTGCTGGATGTCAGCGTCGTTCGGGTTCTGGAGCCCATATTGGGCGAACACCAGCGCGTCGGAAGCGAAATTCTCCACATTGGAGTAGGTATAGGTGCCCGTCTGGTTGCGCAAAAGGCTGGTCGCATCCGCGTTGTGGCTCAGCTCAAACCCTCCCTTCACTAACAAGGTCCCGTGTACCCAGTCGACAGTCTCCTGGCCTTGGTACACGTGCTCGTCGGGATAGCTCCCCGTGCTAAATCGCGAGGGATTTCCGATGGTGAAGCCATAGCGATTGTCCACCACGATCTGCGGCAATTGCCCCCACGGATTTGGGGCGAGAAATAGCTGCTCATAGGCCGACGGCGTCTCAGCATGCGCGCTCTGGATGGTGCGGCCCGCCGAACCCTGCGAGACAGCGAGGAGGTTTGGTGTGAGAAAAGCCTCCCAGCGTCCGAGCAGCAGCTCTTCGCTGGCTTTGCTGGACCCAAAGCTGTTGCTTCCGTAGGGTTCCGACACTCGCGTCAACCCTCCGCCGGGAGAATTCCAGAGCGCGCCCGTCGCTTCCAACGTGAATCGGTTGCGTTCCGATGCGTCCCAATCCAGGCGGCCAAATCCAACCCACTGCGCCGCGGTACGCGGAGCCGGGCCAAGCAGACCGGCCAAGCTAGTGAGCAGTTGCGAATAGGCATTCAGGCCCTCGGCTACGGGATTCTTACTGGGCAACTCTAGGCGCGCACTCAGCACCTGCATCTGGTCGTTTGAGGGTTGGGCGAAGAACTTGTCGGGATGCTTCACCGTGGCCAGGCCGGGATCGTTGCGGCGGTAGCTATCCAGCGCTCCAAACCAGAACAGCTTATCGCGGCGGAGTTGATTGCCAATGCCAAAACCCCACACCGATTCGTGGTCTGGAGGTGTATATGGTTCGCCCGTAAAGACGGGCGGCGCGATCAGCGTTGCCGGGGCCGTCTGCTTCACCCATTGGGTAAATGGATTCTGTGCGCCCCATGTGTTTTGACGATCCGAGGCGAATCCCTGACCGTGCAAACCGTTTGTCCCGCGCGTGGTCTCGACGTTCACGCGCCCGCCGGCCGTGCGCATTCCTTCCGCCTCGGCATTCCCTGCGGCCATCTGAACCTCGCGAACGGCCGACTGCGCCACTTGGAGTCCGTGTCCGCCGGCCCAGGCCTGGCCCATTCCGTTCTGTTCGCTGCCGCCCTGGCCGTTGGAGCCCGGCCCCGAACTTCCCTGCCCGCCAAAGGCAATCCTGGTGCTTGAGCCGTCAAGGGCGGTCTCGGCCGGCTGCTGGCCGGCTCCGCGCAATGACGTCGCTGACGAACCGCCTGCCGCCGTCCCCGCCGTTGGCGAGTCGAGCACAAAATCCTGCCAGCGCCGTCCGACAGCGGGCAGCGCCTGTATTTCCGCCCCCGTCAGCGTCGAGACCACAACCGCCGTGACAGAATCAATACGCTCAGAGGCCGCATGAAGAGGCCTCGCGGGGAGCGGTTCGAATTCAAGGGCAGCAAGCACGGCAGAGGCCGCCGCTTCACTGACCACCAGGGTGCCGCCAGGCGCCAGCGCAGCGATCTGGACTATAGAGTTTGCGGAAGAACTTGAAGGTTCGGGTGAGACTGAGAGGAAGCGCCCCGCAGCGGCTGAAGCCCACATTGATATTGCAGGGTTTGCGGCACGACTGAAGTCCTGCCCTGTTGGAAAGCCCTCGAGAATCCCGGTTGAAGTGAGTTTTTCCGCAGTCGGTACAGCCCGAGTGTCTGAACTGGCTGGGCCCGACTCCAGATGGCCGCTCAGATCCAAAGTCTGCAACACCTCACTGCCTAGCTCGGAAGTCAACACCTGCGATGCAGTTGCCGGCATCGGGCGTGACTCGCGCCACAGGTCGCGGCCACTCAGGTTCAGTTTCTGAATCGGTTCCGCGGCCAGCGGTTCCGTAACAACTTCCGTCTCGGTCTGGGGGCTCTCAAGCGCTGATTCCGCAGCTCTGTATTCCAAAAGCGCCAACTCCCGCGGCGGATCGGCCGGCACTGGCGGCGCCTTCATCGCGTCCGCTGTAGGCGCAGCTAACGCGGCGTTGACCGGTTGGCCGGCAACTGCCTCGAACGCCATGGACGCTTGCACCTGCGCTTCGCGGCCCGCGGAGACGACTATGCCCAGAAGGCGACCCCGGCCCAGACTATCGCTCGCGGCTTCAACGGTGTACGAGCCCGGTTCCAGCCGGGTAAAGCGGAAGCTCCCATTCTTCTTGGTGACTCCCTGCGCCTCAACCCCGGTACCATCGTTGCGGACGATCACTGTCGCGCCGCTGAGCGGCGTCGAGTGCAAGTCCGTTAGTTTGCCTGCAAGCGATCCGTTTGTCTCGCTGGGACTGTTTGACCCGTTCGTCCCATTGGCTCCGTTGCCGAGGACCGTCCCAACCAGCGCCGTCTGCGCACCAGCGGCAGCGCCCGCGTTCACCAGCAGCACAGCCAGCAATGCCGGCCTCATCCAATTTCGTTCTGCCCTTGCCATCGCAGCACCCGCTCGCGACAGAACTGGTGGATAGGTTCAACGCCCTCACTTCCACGGCCTGCTCTCGTGACAGGTCCGGATGGGACAGAATCGCTGAGACAGGAGAGAATCCCGATTCCCGCGTCTCAAATTCCCAAAAGTGAAGTTGCAAACGATTGTAGGCCTGATTCGGTAAACTGGAAAGACGGCCTGTGCATTTCGTGGCCGACAGCGTATTCCGGTCCATTTGAAGACTGTCAACTTACAACCGAAGACTGGTTCCCCATGTTCATCGATGAAGCAAGAATTCGCGTCAAAGCCGGCGACGGCGGCAACGGCTGCATGGCCTTCCGGCGCGAAAAATTCGTCCCCCGCGGCGGTCCCTCCGGCGGCGACGGCGGTCACGGCGGCGACGTCGTCATGGTCTCCTCGCAGCGCCACAATACCCTCATCCACTTCCGCTACAACCCGGAACATAAGGCGCAGCGGGGCGAACACGGCCTGGGCTCCAACTGCACCGGGCTGGACGGCAAGTCTATTGTCCTGCAAGTCCCTGTCGGCACAGCGCTTTACGACCAGGATACCGGTGAGCTTATCCATGACTTCGAGACCCCGGACGAGCGTGTCGTCGTCGCCAAAGGCGGGCGCGGCGGACGCGGAAACCAGCACTTCGCCACCCCCGTCCACCAGGCGCCGCGCGAGCACGAAATGGGACGAGCCGGCGAGGAACGCAACTACCGGCTGGTTCTGAAACTCCTGGCCGACGTGGGCCTGGTGGGCTACCCGAATGCCGGCAAGTCTACGCTGATCTCACGCATTTCCGCAGCCAAGCCGAAGATCGCCGACTACCCGTTCACTACGCTTGAACCTAATCTCGGAGTGGTCACCGTGGGCGAGGAACCCGACCAGGAATCCTACGTCGTTGCCGACATGCCGGGACTGATTGAAGGGGCGCACCTCGGCTCAGGGCTGGGCACGCAGTTTCTGCGCCATATTGAGCGGACACGGCTATTGCTTCACCTCGTTGACGTGTCCGACGCATCGGGCCGTCCCGACCCGGTGGAAGACTTCAAAGTGATCAACAAGGAGCTGGCCGCCTTCTCCGTTGAAACTCCAGAGCAGCCCATGGACGACAATCCGGGGCCGCGGGTTGAATACCCCTTGGTGAACAAGACGATGATTGTCTGCGCCACCAAGATCGATTCGGCCAATCCGGACAAGCTGAAGAAACTCTCGGCGCATATCAAACGGAAGAAGCTGGAATTTCATGCGATTTCCGCGGTTACCGGGGAGGGGATTGAAGAGCTGAAGTGGTCGCTGGCGCGGCAATTGCGCACGGACGCGCCCAAATAGACTATTTCAACTATAACGACTATAATTCTGGTTGAAATGGGAGGTTCCCATGACCTGGCAGCTCCAACAAGCGAAAACCCGCCTCAGCGAGGTGATCGAAGAGGCCCACACCCGGGGACCGCAGATCATTACTCGACACGGCGCTGAACGGGCTGTCGTCCTTTCCATCGAGGACTACCGCGCCCTTGTGGCTCACAAGCCCAATTTTTTCGAATACTTACTCAGCGGACCAAAGGTAGACGACTTCGAGATCGAGTACAGCCGCGACACGGGTAGGGAGATTGAGTTGTGAGCGGGCTGGTCCGCTACCTTCTCGACACTAACTTTGTCAGCGAGACCCGCAAGCCAAGACCCGACCTGGGTGTGCTTGATTTCTTCAAATCAAACGACCCCAATACTGCGTTTATCAGTGTTCTCAGCATAGGCGAACTACGCAAGGGCGTCGCCGCCAAAAAGCTCAGAGATCCTGATCCCAACGCGGCGACTCGGCTGGCTGCGTGGGTGGATGGCCTTGAGTTGAGCTTTGCCGACCGGATTTTGGGCATCGACGCAGCAACTGCGAAGCTATGGGGAGAATGGTCCAGCGAGCGTCCGCGGCCTGTCGTGGACACGCTGCTGGCAGCAACTGCCGTGCTGCACGATCTGACGCTGGTTACTCGGAACGTTCGCGATGTTCGGGGGATTCCGGTGAAGCTGCTCGATCCGTGGACGGTGTAGCGATTGCAGGGTTGCTGGTCCGGCGGTCCCGGGGGTGTTGGTCTCCCACCCTTTCGCCGAGTGCGCGAAAGGATGGGGCAGACAGCCGGCGAGTTGCTCATGAACATTTTGTTCCGTCGGACAAATCGGCATACAATTATTCAGGTTGGCCTGCTACGGAAGGGCGGATTGCCGATGATTTTGAATGCCGGGGCGTTATCGCCTGCGCAGAAATCCGTGATCGAACAGATCCTGGGGCGGCAGATTCTGGAGGCCGAAGCCATCAGCCTTCGCGCGTTTGCGCCTCCAGTCGCCCTGCCGGAGCGGGAGGCCGCGGCAGAGAAGCTACGCATGTTTCTGGAGAAGAGCGATCGTCCACGCGCAGGCGTCTCCGATGAAGAACGTGAGGCCGCGCTCCTGGAAGCCCTTCGCAGTGAGCGGTCGGAGTACACGCCTGTTCCGTGAGAGTCGTCCTCGATAGCAATATTCCTGTGCGGTCCTTTGTGAGTTCCCAGGGACTTGCGCATGATTTGTTGCTGGCGATTCTATCCGGCGGCCACACGCTGATTCTCTCGAATGAAATGCTCTCCGAAGTGGCGAGGGTGCTTCGCTATCCCCGCCTTATAGCGGTTCACGGAGAGAGCGAAGAAACTGTCTACAATTTCACGGGCTGGCTGCGGGATGCGGCGGAGATCGTTGCGCTCGATCCTTTTACCCGTGCTCCCATACGCGACCGCAACGACATTTTCGTTCTGCAAACTGCATTGAACGGTGAGGCGGATCTGATTTGCACCGGCGATCGGAACTTCTTTACTCCGCCAGCTTCCATCTTTTTGGCAAGCTGCGGGATCGAGGTTCTGACGGATGCGCAGTTGATGCGGAGACTGAAAGGCTGATCGCGGTCGAGATTGGGGCGCGAACGGCTGGAGGGAGAAAGGGAAACGAACGGTTGAGGCTCATGGCAACTTACTTGGCGAAGAGTTCACTATGCGAGCCCATGCGGACAAACCGAAGAGTCGCTGCGTCTGGAAGTTGATAGATCAGCAGCAGGTCCGGCTTCAAATGGCATTCGCAATGGCCTTTCCAGTTGCCGCCCAGGCGATGGTCGCGGAGCTTCTCCGGGAGTGGCGCGTCGTCCACCAACAGGTCGGCAACTCCGGCCAATAGGTTCTCAAGGTCTTTGTGCCGGGGTGTCGCTTTGACTCGCTTATAGTCGCGTTTGAAGGCGGAAGTCCATTCAATCGTCCGCATTTAGCTCGGCCATCATTGCCGCTACGGTCGGCGCGCGGAAAACCTCACCACGGTCTCCAGCCTCCATCGCCGCAAGAGTGGCGCGGTTTGGTACGCGTACCTCAAACGGCATGGCCTTCTCAGCGGCGATGCGCGTCAGCAGAATTCGCACAGCGTCGGAAACGGTTAGGCCCATCGTCGCCAGCGCTTCTGCTGCCTGCTCCTTGATTTCG
>Ga0302275_10000158_pt1 | contig 73548 bp, 52 predicted proteins | sample III_Bog_N2_2_FD_200229 | JGI IMG/M metagenome (GOLD analysis project Ga0302275, IMG submission 200229) | Peat permafrost microbial communities from Stordalen Mire near Abisko, Sweden - III_Bog_N2_2 | ecosystem: Environmental > Terrestrial > Soil > Wetlands > Peat | place: Sweden: Abisko... | reverse complement strand
TGGGCCAAATGAACTGGCGGAGCGCGTTGCGGCAGCCGCGGCAGCGCGCGATTCCGGTAACTCAGTGGCTATAGCGAGAGCCAATTACCTGGTTATTGGTGCGGCTCTTCGCGAGATCGCCGAACTGAGAGTGCTGGAATCAGATGAGGCCAAAGCGATTGAACTCTATCGCAGCTCGCTCCAGTATGAAGATACTCCGGGCACGTATGCCGCGATGGCCTTTGCTGAAATTCAGGCCGGCGATTTCGACCAAGCCGTTCAGTTTGCGCAGAAAGCTCTCGCTGCCGAGCCCGGGAATCTGCGCGCCGAGGAGATTCTGGCCAGCGCCTACGACCAGAAGGGGAATTATGCCCAGGCTATCGAGCCCTTCAGTAAGGTTGCAGAGGCCGATCCTACGGTCGAAAACCTGTACCCATTTCTGGAATGCCTGTTGCAAACGAGGAAGCCGGAAGACAAGGCCCGGGCGGTAGCGGTATTCGAGCAGATGAAGAAGATCGCGGGCGACAGCGGTTCGCTGCATGTTCTGTTCGGCCGCGCGTACCGCGATGGCGGCGATATGAAGTCGGCCGTCAGCGAGTTTGAGCGCGCCATCGCGATCGATCCGCGCACCCCGCACGCGCATTATTTTCTAGGTCTCGCGCAGCTTGTTCTGAACGAGTGGAATCCCACGCCGGGCGCCGAAGCGGCGATCAGAACGGAAGCAGAATACTATCCGAACGACTATCTCGCCAATTACATGCTGGGGTTTCTTCTTTCGGGGGAACGCCAGTATGAAGAATCGACCAAGTACTTGGTGGCGGCTTCCAGGATTTCGCCTTCTTTGCCTGATCCATTTCTCTATCTGGGTTTGAACGCGTTTTCCCAGGAGAAGATGGACATTGCCGAGCAGATGTTGCGCAAGGCGGTTGAACTGACCGGGAGCGATGAGGGCCGCGCCAACTATCAGATACGCCGGGCCTATGTGGACCTGGCCCGAATTCTGTTTGCGAGCGGGCGCCAGAAGGAGAGCGAAGGTTTCGCCGCCAAGGCGCGCGCTCTGCAGAATAAGACAATGGTGGAGACCCAGCAGACTGTCTCCGCCATGATGCTCTCGGGCGGAGTGGGCGCGGCTGCCGCCGTGATGCCGCTGAGCCCGAAGCAGGAGAAGCAATCGGCGCCCACGGTAGAGGATTCCATGGCGCGCGGCAAGTTGACTCCCGAACAGGCAGCCGCGGCGGAAGCGCGCGAGAAGACGCTCCGGACGGTGCTTGCGCTGGCATTCAATGACCTCGCCACATCGGAGGCGGTTGGAGGGCAATATGCTTTGGCCCTCGACAACTATCAGCAGGCGGAGCGGTGGGACAACACACTTCCCGGCATTGAAAAGAATCTTGGCCTGTGCGCCTTCCGGGCCAAGGATTACGCGGAGGCCGTCCGCGCACTCTCGCAGGCCTTGCCGCTTGACGCGCACTCGACGGGAATTCGCGCCATGCTTGGCGTTTCCTATTTCGCCACGGACGAGTTTGCGGAGGCGGCCCGGACCTTTGAGCCCCTGGGAACACGCGCCATGCAGGACGGCGAGACGGGCTATGCCTGGGCAGCCTCTTTGGCTCACACCGGCGATCTGAAGAAGGCCACGGAAGTATTGACGGCGTTTGAAGCCGAACCGCGCTCGAACGATATTCAGCTACTTATCGGGCAGTTATGGACGGTGATCGGCGACTATGCGCGCGCGAACGCTGTTCTGGAACAGGCGCTTGCGTTTGATCCCTCGCTGCTGAAGGCGCACTTTTACAAAGGTATGGCCGATATTCACTGGGCGCACTGGCCGGAGGCGGAAAGGGAATTTCAGGCCGAGTTAGGCCTCGATCCGTATGACCACATTGCACAGTATCATCTGGGATTTGTGTACCTGCAGGAGTCGCGAATCGATGATGCCCTGAAGCTTTTTCAGCAGGTGGTTGCCGCGCATCCGGACTATCCCAATGCACAGTACGAATTGGGGAAGATACTGCTTGATCGCGGCCAACTGGAGGACGCACTCGGGCACCTTGAAGTTGCAGCGCGCCTGAGCCCCGAGGCGGATTTCATGCACTACCAGCTTCAGGCCGCATATCGCAAACTGGGCAGGACCGCGGAAGCGGATCGCGAACTCGAGATTTACAAAGGGCTGAAAGCCAAATCCCGCGAGCGCATCGCGGATAAGCTGAAGCAAATGCAATAAGGAAGGAAACGATCCGCTTGTTCACTCGCCACTTTCACGTTAACCTGCTGCGCTCCATGGCTGTCTTGTTCTGTGCTCTGAATGTCGCGGCTGCGCAGATGGGGTCGGGGCATAATACACCTGCTCCCCCGCCGCCTGGCGCGAAGATGACCAAATGCAGCGGCCGGGCGGTTCCGCAACTGGAGGATGTTACCGCGAAGGCCGTCATCACCTTCAAACACGACACTGCGCCCGACAAGAAATACATCCCGGAATCCATGAGCGGCGGCGTGATCCTGATCGATTATGACCGTGACGGCTGGCCGGATATTTATTTTACAAATTCTCCTACAGTTGATCAGGCCCTCAAAGGAGTGAAGAGCAGCGGAGCCCTCTACCACAACAACCACGATGGCACGTTTACCGATGTTACTGTCAAGGCGGGCTTGACCACGTCATGTTTTGGCATGGGGGGCGCCGTGGGAGACTACAACAACGACGGCTGGCCCGATCTTTACCTCACATGCTTTGGCGGCAATGTCCTCTATCACAATAACGGCGATGGCACCTTTACCGATGTTACGGCGAAGGCAGGCGTAGCCGATGGACGCTGGTCGGCAGGGGCTTCGTTCGGCGACTACGACCTGGATGGATTGGTCGATCTGATGGTGGTCAACTATGTCGATTTCCACCTCAATGACATGCCCGGTTTCGGGAGCGCTTCCTTCTGCAAATACCGCGGCATCGACGTGCAGTGCGGCCCGCGGGGACTGCGCGGGGCTGGGGACTCGCTCTTCCACAACAATGGCGACGGCACTTTCACCAATGTCTCGAAAGCTGCTGGCGTCGACGACCCGGATGGCTATTATGGATTGGGCGTGGTGTGGGTGGACTTTAATAACACGGGGCGCCCGGATATCTATGTTACCAACGACTCTACCCCAAAGTATCTTTACAAGAACTTAGGCAATGGTAAGTTTGAAGATATAGGACTTCAATCCGGCACCGCTGTCAGCGAAGATGGCTCGGAACAGGCTTCAATGGGAATTGCGCTTGGCGATTACAATCACACCGGCCGCCAGTCGATCTTTGTGACCAACTTTACCGACGAAAATGTTCTTCTATACCGCAACGATGGCGACTGGAATTTCAAGGAAGAGTCTTTTGCGTCGGGGGTGGCGCTGCCATCGCTGCGATATGTCAAATGGGGGACGGCTTTTGTCGATCTGGACAACGACGGATGGCTGGATTTAATCCTGGGGAACGGCCACGTTTATCCGCAGGTGGATGCCTTGCCCTCCGGAGCGGGTTATCGGCAGCCGACGCTGCTGGAGATGAACGAGAAGGACGGCACGTTCTGCGACGCCAGCGAGCAGGCTGGAAAAGCCCTGATGGAAAAGCGTGTCTCGCGCGGGCTGGCCGTGGGGGATCTGTTCAATGACGGAAATATGGATGTCGTCATCGAAGACCTGGACGGGAGTCCGATGATCCTGCGCAACCACGGCATTCCCGGACGGCACTTTGTGAGCTTTGAACTGGACGGCGCCAAGAGCAACCGGCTGGCGCTGAATGCGCGGCTGACGCTGGTGGCCGGAGGCATGACGCAGACCGCCGAAATTCACAGCGGCGGCGGGGGCTATCTGTCGCAGGACGACCTGCGCGTCCATTTCGGCCTGGGCACAGCTACAAAGATCGATAAGCTAGTAATCCACTGGCCATCCGGGCTGACGGAAGAGCTGAAGAATCTGGATGCCGACAAGTACTACAACGTATTGGAAGGCAAGGGAATTGTGGATGCGGCGGTCGCGAGGCCGAAGCCGGTCAAGCATCCTGTAGAGCCGGGACTCGCCGCGTCGCAATTACCTTTAGAAAAATCGAAAGGCGCTACGGGCGCTCACTGAGCCGGCTTCAGCGGGATGTATTCACGGCGAAACCGCAGCGTTGTTTTGGGAAACCGCTTTTGCGCGTCCCTGGTCAGCTCCACCCGGAGCTCATGCGTCTTGCCATCCAGCTTTGAAGGCTGAAAGCTGAGCGTATAACGAAGATGAAGCTGGGTAATGATGTAGTCGAGCGCCTGCGCGAACAACTCGGGTCGCCAGGTTGAATAGCATTGACCACCGGTTCTTTGACTGTAGTAATGCACGAGACCCCATGTTTTTCCACCCCTTATCGATTCCAAAGGGTCCTGATAGAAAGTCCCATTATTCAGGCCGAATACTACGCCGGATGTCTGTAGTAAGTCCACTACGATCGACGCCGCTTCCCCGGGATCCGTAGCACCGTGATCTCCGTACAAGAATAGGAGGACAGGCAAGCGTGCAGGAGTCAATTCTTGCGTCTTCTCAACAATGAGGTGAATCATGCGCTGCATCGCCAATTCGCCGGCTCTGTTGCTTCCAAAAGATGCTTCCGTACCGAGGGCTGCATCTACGCCTTTCAATGCGACATTTATATCTGTTCCAGGGGTGACGTCGGCCTTTGCCTGACCATCGTCACACCAATGCGCCACTCCAATGAGATCGGCCTTGTCGAGATGCTGCAAGGCAGGCTTGAGATTCTGCGTTTGCCCCCGCATAAACGTAGACCCCCAATCGGGAGGGAACCCCATGTTGCACTGGACAATCAGCCAGAGTGCGATTGGGCGAGTTGTGTGTTCAACGCCTACGTCGAAAGTTTGGACGGCCACTTCGCGCCCATTGTCGAAGAGACGAAAATCGTTCTTCTCGATGGTTGTGAGAATCATGGGGTTGTGAGTTATCGGGTTTTGCTGTTCGGCTACGCCATCGACAAGCGCCAAAGTCGTTTGCACGTGGAGGATGAGATCGGTCTCTGGAGCTTGCGCGCGCAGAGGCCTGGCGCCAAACAGTGATAGGGTAAGTCCGATGCAGACCAGGAGTGCGTACTCCGGGCCGATCTTCCAGTCGGGCCTTCTTGCGTTCTTCATATCAGTGCGCCGCCAAAGGATGTAACCAGAAAGTTCCAATGCTCTTGAATTGCGCAGTTTCCGTTTATGTGGCTTCCTCTACATTTGCGATGAAGAGATTCCTGGGGTTGGCCATAAGCTAGAACACGCCGTTCCCCGAAAGGTTGCGAATGCAAGAGAATCATTATACGTCTGGCGGTAGCTGAGTACCCAGCGGTGTGGGAGAAGCAGGGAATAGGGACCAGGGATCAGGGATCAGCTAATTACATCGAGGGGCAGCACGGTGTGAGACACAGCAAGTTAGCGAATGGGCGGGGTATGGGTTCGTGGTTTCCCACCCATTTCACAAAGAACGTGAAATGGATGGGGCACGGAGCATTAACGGCTGGTCAAGAGTGGGCTACCCGCCACCCTCTGTGTGGTGTGGAAGAATCATCGAGATGGGGGCCACCTGTTGGAGTTAGCGAGTTAGCAAATGGGCGGGGTATGGGTTCGTGGTTTCCCACCCATTTCACAAAGAACGTGAAATGGATGGGGCACGGAGCATTAACGGCTGGTCAAGAGTGGGCTACCCGCCACCCTCTGTGTGGTGTGGAAGAATCATCGAGATGGGGGCCACCTGCCCACCCGCCTCATGGTGATCTGATGAGCGGACCGCCTGCCCTGTTCCGGCGTGAATTCAATCGTTTATCCCATTTCCGTTGGCCATATGGGTTTTTTCCACCAGAAGCTGAAACGATCCTGAGCAAACTCGCACTATACCTTGTGCGGAGCCTCGGAGTTCCGGCGCTCCGCGGATGAAGGCAGATGCAATCAAGCGCGAGCATGGATTTGCCGAACCGGCAGAAGCGCGTGTTTGAGCCTATGGATCAAGCGCAAGCGTAATCGGGTTTTACAGACCAAGAGGCATGTTGATGACTACCCCAAGCGATGAGAGCTTGATCGAAAACGATTCCTGCCGCGAAGAGAATCTTCGGCCGGGCGCCGCCGTTCTGCCGTGGAAGAAGCAGACGGCAGCGAGTTCCCCGGAAGGATCCCGGATCTGGGGCAAGGCGCTGGCTGAGCAGGTCGACAAAGGCAGAATAGATTTCGTTTCGCTGCTTATCCGTCTGGATGAAGCGAAAGTCATACCCATCGACCAAGTCAGGCAGTTGATGAATCCGAGGAAATCTATCGAGGCGGCCAAGCCGAGGGTGCTGAGCCCCGGACAACTGCATCGACTCTACGCCGGCACACCGGTCCCGGAGCATCGCTACCTGGCGCCCTGGCTGGCCGTGGCGGTCAGTTCTCTGGAGATTGCTCTGAACCCAGCGAAATGGCTTGGTGAAATCACAAGAACCAACCCCTCCAGCGTGGTAAATGCATGGTTGAACACCAACTGCAATAACGATTACGAGCAGTTGCACGGCATTGGACTGGACCCGGATACCGGCCAGTTGACCGCTGCGCTCACATTGAGGCAGGGAAGCGGTTACTCCGGGGAGCCATGGACGGCGGGGAGCAGTGAATATGTAGCTTTTTGGGTTGACTGGGGTTCGGGATTTCAATACGAGGGGACAGCTTCGGCAGTGGTATACGACTTCAGCAGCCTTCCGGCTGACGGACTGAAGTACAACGTCTCCCTGCCGGGTGATTTTCGCACGCACGCGCAGCATTGTGGCGAGAAGGAAATGACGGTCAGGGTGCGGGCCGTGCTCTCGTGGAATACGCCTTCTTCGGCCATAGATCCGGACGCTCCGGTTGTATGGGGGAACAGCCTGGAGAGCATGATCTTGATACCGTTCGTCAAGACGTTTCACGCGGGCAATTGGATTTCCAGCTTATCCGCGCCCGGCGACACGGATATCGAAGGGAGTGGCTGTGTTACAGACCACATGCGGCCATCAATTGGCTTCCCCTAACGCAGGCGGAATCTGCATTTCGAGGCGGGTTCCGTCTGCAGCCATTGAGGAGCGGAGTTACTTTTGAATGATTGAAATCAGTTATGCCTTGTGTTTCTTTTGATGCGCGCTCGCCAACTGGCGGGTAGCTCATCTAGAGCGAGACCACAGTAAGCGTAACCTTGTCAAGAGTATTCAGAGTGGCTTTTTCTTGATGAAATGGTCACTTGGCGGACGTGCTTCCGAGATATACCTACTGTGGTTTCACTATGCTGGCGAGGGAGAACGGTCCCTTGCGCCTGATTGCGCGCCGGCTGGAAAGAGCGGCGCAGAGGCCGCAAATACGACTCTGCGCAAGTCCTGTTTCCAAAGAGTATCTGGATAAAGTCATGCGTGGAGTGTAAGGAAAATGTGGCAGGAATTACAGGCATCACAGGCGAGCACCGAAGAGCATGTCCAGGAGACCAAGCAGGGGCTGTCCCTCGGCCAGATGGAGCAGGCGACTCGCTGGACGGAGAGATTGTCTTTGCGCGACTTATGCAACCCGAAGCCAGGCAAGGGACGCCGATTGGCGCGGCTCGGCCTGAAACTGTGCAGTTGCCTCTTCCACCGGTGGTTTAACCTGTACGATCTGGGCATAGAAGAAGATTTGTATGTGCCGCCAGTGCTGCGCCGCCTGGCAGGAATGGATTTGTGCCGTGCTGGCGCGCCGCATCAGATGGCAACCGTTCCTTCTCGCGATCTTGCGGGGCGGGATGACTTCATGGAACAGGAATACTCCGAGGCCTTGCCTGAGAGAGAGTCGAAGTCCGGCATTCCATGGAAATCGCCCTGGTTATACTTGTCGGCACTTCTGCTGGCGTGGTTGTTTGTGCTCTGACACAGTTGCGAAAAGGCTGGATGGAAAACTGGCAGATGCAAAGCATCCGGCTTGGCCGCGAAGTCATCCGCGCCGTTTTTCCTGGCTCTCACAATGATCCATAGAGGGCGCGAGGAATCCGGCAGTTTGCAGCGAGCATGTAATCCTGATTGACGGGCACGGGATTATCTAGAGCGAGACCACAACAGACGCAGCCTTGTTAAGAGTCTCCAGTGTGGCTTTATTTCCACCTCGGCGAACAAAAATCCCTCGCTGGGAACACGGAGAGGAAAAGCCGCTTGGCGGGCGTGGTTTCTGGATACACCTATTCTGGTTTCGCTATAAGAGGCCTGTTCGCGAGTCAGCTTCCAAAACGCGCACCAGATGGGTGACCCATCCGCGAGGATAAGTGCGCATAAAGTTGCACACCGACTTCCTGAATTCCGTCTATGGGGGAGCCAAGACAGTAACATATTGAAAGAATATGCCTTCAGGTGTTAGCAATCCTCATGATAAACTCATTTTAAAAGTCAGTGCAGACATTTTACGAGTTAGTGCAGACGTCGTCTGATCCCTCGGCTGCGCGATGCTTCATTCGTGAAGGATCGCATTAGGCCCGGCCGGTGTTTGTGGTTACAAGCAGGGTGTCTATTTCGCATTCACACTGATTACTGATTGTGGAGGAAGAACGCATGGTCTTTCCTATCTCAAGCGCTCGAAGCTGGATCTTTGTCCTGGTTTTATTGGTACTGTTGCCTGCCGTTGCGATTGCCCAAGCAGTTCCTGCTGTGAATGGGGCTCCTTCAGTTGATCCCGTGCCGAAGTGGAACCTCTTCCTGGGCTACAGTTTTCTTTCGCCCCATGGCACAGTGTATTCGTCAATTGACCGGAATTCGATACTGCCAGCCAACTACCATCACGTCACTCTTGGCGGAGACATCAGCGGTTCGTACTTCTTCGGCCGCCATCTGGGCGTGCAAGCGGAAGTGGGTTTCCATGAGTGGGGCGTAGAGAACTCGAAGCCAACTGCGTACGATGGGACGGAAGGGAACAACGACGGTTTTACAACACTGTCTGGCGGTCTCGTTCTTCGCGATCCACGGGGCGCATTCACGCCCTTCGTCCATGCGCTTGTGGGGACAGCGGTTGTTGACGGTCCAGCTCACAATCCCTATACCTGGGGCCCGGACATGACACTCGGCGGCGGCCTGGACTACAACACTCCGCTGTTTCATCATCATCTGGCGCTCCGTCTCTTCCAGGTCGACTATGAATATATGCATATCGCTTACCCTGCGAACAACGGGGGGACCGTCGGGATCAATACGGCGCGGGTGAGCACCGGCATTGTGTTCCCAGCTACCGGCGAGCGGCCCACGCCGGTGTTCCTGGTATGCTCGGCGAGTCCGGCCGTGGTCTATCCCGGCGACCCGCTCACGATCACCGCGGATGCGGGCAATCTGGATCCCAAGCTGAACGTGGTGTATTCCTGGTCGGGAACAGGCGTGACGGGAAACGGGACGGCGGCGACGGTGGCAACCGCGGCGCTGGCTCCTGGCAGCTATACGGTTAATTGCGGAGTGAAGGAAGGCAAATCCGGCAAGGAAGGGCTCAAGCCCTGGCAAACGGCCGAAGCATCGGCGAACTTCACGGTGAAGGCGCTTGAACCTCCTACGATCGTTTGCTCGGCCAATCCCAGCACCATCAAGCCGGGTGAAACCAGCACGGTGACGTCCAGAGGCGTGAGCCCGCAGAACCGCCCGCTGACTTACAGCTACTCGGCAAGCGCCGGCTCAATCAAAGGCAGCGGCGCTACCGAGGCCTTCTTCTCGACCGGCGCTCCGACCGGCCCGGTGAAGATCACCTGCAACGTGAATGACGACAAGGGACAAACGGCAACCGCGAACACCAGCGTGACCATCACGGCGCCGTATGTGGCTCCGGTTCCTCATACCCAGCCACTGTGCTTGATCAGCTTCTTGAAGGACAAGGCACGCCCGGCGCGCGTGGACAACGAAGCCAAGGCCTGTCTGGATGAAGTGGCGCTCACGTTGCAGAAACAGCCGGACGCCAAGGCTGTTGTTGTGGGCGAGGCGACGGCAAAGGAGAAGGCGAAGGCCGCGAAGGAAGAAGAGGCGGCGAAGAAGCACAAGCACTTGAACGCTGCGGATCTTGCTGCCGAGCGCGCCGTCAACACGAAGAACTACCTGGTGACCGAGAAGGGCATTGACAGCGCCCGGATTACCGTGGAAACCGGCACGGCGGATAAGCAGGGTGTGGAAGATTACCTGGTCCCCTTGGGCGCTACGTTTGGGGCCGATGTGACCGGAACGACTCTTGTGAATGAGGACGCGGTAAAGGTGCAGCCTCGCGCGGCGCTGGCCGTGAAGCATACACACAAGAAGGCAGCAGAAAAGTAGTTTTCAACCCTCTTCGCGGCGGGCTTTCAGGCCTGTCGCGAAGGGGAATGCAAGACAGCGCGGATTCTCCAGCAATCACAAGAGGGGCTGACCAGCAAGCTGGTCAGCCCCTCTTGAGTTTCTTTGAGATTGTTGTGGAAGGGTGACCAGTTCTTTCCGGTTGCGGTCGAGTCAAGGGCAATGCGGGGCCGAAGCGTGATCACTGCTCCTGTATGGTTAGGTTCGTGGTCTCCCACCCATTTCACAAAGAACGTGAAATGGATGGGGCACGGAGCTTCCTACACGATCCGTGAAGCAGTGTTGCAATTCATAGCGGGCGGATCAATAAAAAGCGGCGCTGCCAATGAAGGCAGCGCCGCTCTTTTTCATTTGCTCCGAAACCGGTTTACAAATCTTGCTATCCGGCTTCCGGGCGGGTTCTCTGTCAGTTTGCTCTAGAACTGGTTCCAGAGCGACTGGTTGTAGACCGAGTGGTGGAACTGCACTTCGGAGCTCTTGACGATCGATCCCAGTTCGCGGGGCGAGCGGTTGGCCACGGCCTGCTTCAGTTCGGCGTAGCGGCCCTGCACGTCGGCGCCCAGAATGCTCGCGACCCACTTGGAGCTTTGGAAGTCCGCGATTGCCTGCTGGATGTTGTCGGGCAGGAACTTCCCGCCTTCGCGCAGGCCCTTTTCGTGAGAGATCTGCCCGTCGATGCCGGTCTTGAAGATCGAGTAGAGCACCAGGTAGGGGTTGGCGTCCGGAGCCACGGCACGCACCTCGGTGCGCATGGAGCGGCTGTTGCCGATGGGCACGCGAACCATGGCGCCGCGATCGACAGCCGAAGCGCGAATCTGGTTGGGGGCCTCAAAGTGCGGGTCCAGACGGCGATAGGCGTTGACGCTAGAGTTGAAGACCAGGCAAAGATCGAGCGCGCTGGTCAGGATGCGGTCCAGGAAGCTCCAGCCGAAGGTTGAAAGCTGTTCCTCGCCCTTTTCGTCCCAGAACAGATTCGTCTTGCCCTTGGAGACGGAGACGTTGGTGTGCATGCCGCTGCCGTTCACGCCGACGACGGGCTTGGGCAGATAGCTGGCCGTGAAGCCCATATTGTTGGCGATCTGCCGGGTCAGCAGCTTGTAGAGCTGAATCTGATCGGCCGCGCCGACCGCTTCGGCGTAGCTGTAGTTGATCTCGAACTGGCTGGGCGCCACCTCGGGGTGGTCCTTTTCATTCTCGAAGCCCATGGCGCGCTGCACTTCGGCGGAGGTGTCGATGAACTGGCGCAAGGGGTCCAGCGGCAGGGAGTGATAGTAGCCGCCGGTGCTGATGAGCTCGAACTTCTTGGTTTCCGGATACCTCTGCTCGGCGTCCTTGCCCGCGAAGAGGAAGCCCTCGATCTCGGTGGCCGCGTTGAGCGTGTAACCATTCTTTTTGAACTCTTCGTCGGCGTAGGCCTTGAGCACGCCGCGCAGGTCGCCCGAGTAGGTGGAGCCATCCTTGTCGATGACGTTGCCAAAGACCACTACCTTGCCGGTGCCGAAGACGTCGGCAGGAACCCAATAGAAGGCGCTCCAGTCAATGCCCAACCGCAGATCGCTCTCTTTCTGCGCCGTAAAGCCGCGGATCGAGGAGCCGTCGAAGGTCAGATTCTCATAGGACTTGAGCAGGAACTTCTTGTCGTAGTCGAGCAGGTGAAGGCGGCCCTCAAGGTCACTGAAAAGCACGGTGACGGCCTTGATCCGCTTCTCGTCGGCCAGGTACTTCAGCCGCTTTTCGCGAATCTCATCGGCCGCAACGCGATTGGCGCGGTCTGCCTTGGCTTGCAGGTTGAGCTCTTCCAGCTCCTCGTAGGAGAGTGCTAGAAAATTGCGGTAGTCAGTGGACATGTATCTCCTTTTTTGGGACGCAGATAAAGGCCTAAGCCATTCAACCAGATTATAGAATCCGCGCATAAGGAATTCGTGAAGATTCTCGCGGCGAAGCGGCAAAAGGCGCCTACCGCCGATGGGCAACCAGGAACATCAGCAAGAGCGCCGCCACAGGGATGAGCGCCAAAGCAACATAGTAAAGGATTTTGCGCGACTGCTGGGACTTGCGCTTGTTCCAGTTGCGGAATTCCTCGCGGTCCTCGATGCCGACCTTGTCGAGGTTCTTCAGATCCCCGGCGAAATCCGCGGCCTTGCCGTAGCGGTTGCGGGGATCCCTTTCCAGCGCCCGGTAGAGGACCTCTTGCAGTTCGGGCGAGATGGAGGGGTCGGCGACCTGAGGCGGGACGGGATAATTCAACAGCCGTTCATTCATCACGGCCATGGGCGATGGGCCGGAAAAGGGCAGCTTGCCGGAGAGCATTTCATAGAGGATGACGCCCATGGCATAGAGGTCGGTGCGGGCATCGCCGCGCTTGCCCTTTACCTGCTCGGGAGCGATGTAGTCCGGGGTGCCGAGCGCGGCGGTGATGTTCGCATAGGTCAGCCGTCGCGCGGCCGAGTCGCCGGCAATGCCGAAATCGATGAGCTTGATGTTGTCTTCCGCGTCGACCATGATGTTTTCCGGCTTCAGGTCGCGGTGCACGACGCCATTGGCGTGGATGTACTCCAGGGCCTCAAGGATGCCCAGGGCGATGCGGATGGCGCGGTCCTGAGGCATTCTGCCCTCGGAGAGGATCTGGCGCAGCAGGCGGCCCTCGCACCACTCCATGACCATGTAGATGCGGGAGCGCTTTTCGTCGCCGAAAACGCGCATTACCTTGGGATGGTTCAGCTTTTCGCCAATGGCGGCTTCGCGCTTGAAGCGGTCGAAGAGGATGAGGTCGGCTTCCAGGTCGGGGTGGGGAATCTTGAGGGCGACCTGGCGGTTGTTGCGCAGGTCGGTGGCGCGATAGGTGGTGGCCATTCCGCTGCGGGCAACAACGGCGTCGATGCGGTAGGAATCGATCTGTGAACCGGTTTCCAGCGTGTCAAAAAATCCCATTGCGCGGTTACTCCGTCTGAGGGTTATCTTCAAGTCTATAGAGAAAACCGCACAAGGGCAGTAAAGGTTTCGTAAGAGTTCTGCCAGAAAAAACTCAAGCGAGTTTCCGGTATGGCCGGCCGCGCGGCATGCTGCCCATCCGTTCGACCGAGCAGATACGGATGACTTGCGCTGTGGTGTTGTCGTTTCCGTCCTGTTCGACCGCGCGCGCCACCAATTCAGTGGCTATCTCGTCGATCTTTTTATCCTGCGAGACGATTTCGGCGATGGCGGCCTCGCTCATCTCGTCGTGCAGCCCGTCTGAGCAGAGAACCAGCGTGTCGCCGGCGTGCACGGTGAAGGTGCTGGTATCCGGAGCGACAAACATTTCGGGGCCCAGGGAGCGGATCAGAACGTGCCGGGATTCGGATTCAGCCATCTCGCTGGCCGTGATCAAGCCCATCTTCCTTTGCTGGTTCACCCATGTGTGGTCTTCGGTAATCTGCCTGGCATGGCCGCTGCGAACCAGGTAACAGCGGGAGTCGCCGACGTGGGAGACAGTCGCCTGGTCGTAGCGCAGGGCGCAGGCCACGACGGTAGTGGCCATGCTCTTACCCCAGGAATCCGGTCCGACGGTGCAATCGTGCACCGCGACATTGGCCTCCTGGATGAGGCGCGGCAGCAGGCGATTCAGAAGCGCGCCGCCGGCTTTCTGGGCAAATTCCCTGATCAGCACCGAGATAGCCGTGTTGGAGGCGACCTCACCCAGGTCGTAGCCCCCCACTCCGTCGGCCACCGCGAACAGATAGCCATGAGTAAAAGCCTGCTGGCGCGATGCGGGAATAAACGATCCCATCGCGTCTTCATTGTTGGTGCGGATTTTCCCGGCGTTGCTTGCCTGACCGAACTCAACTTCCAACATGGCTACAGCTCCCTCGAAAATGAAACAAGTTAGGCAGAAACTTTCATACTTGTCGAGTATCTGATTGAAACCGCCGCTGGGCGGCTTTCCGCGCCGGTCTTCAGTAGAGAAGTTCCAGCAGAGAAGCCGCCCAGCAGTAGCATTTAGCCTGGTTCGTGCTCGTCACGACCTATTCTGCTTCGAGCAGGATTGCCTTGCCCTTCGCCTTGGAAGTGCGAAGGAAGTAGATGGCGCCGTAAAGGCCCCAGAGGCCGGAGATGATCAGCGCCAGAACCGGTTCCTTGGAGGTTCCCAGTCCAAAGGCGGGGCTGATGACGTAAAAGGCCATCAGGGTTACGTTGGCCAGAAATCCGAAACCTGGAATCAGCAGGTGGCGGACCACGCTGAAGTCCTCGCGCTTCCAGTAGGCGATGATGCACAGAAGGCAACTCAGCGCATACAGAATGAAGGTGCCAAAGTTGGAGGTGAGCGTGACGGTTAAAAGCGAGTTGGGCAGCGCGGCCAGTTGGTCATGAGAGAGATAGCCGACGTTGGAGAAGATGCCGTGGGGCAGAGCGGAGATGGCGGCATCGGATGGAGCTCCGGCATCGGCGAAGACGAGCGAGACAGCGATGACGCCGATGACCGCGGAGATGGTGGCCAGCGTCCAGATGGCCCGCCGCGGGGAGAGCGATCCAGCGTGAAGAATGCCGAAGTGCTGAGGAGCCTCGTCGTCCTTGCCCATGGCGTAGGTAACGCGCGCGCCGGTGTTCATGCAGCTCAGCGTGGTGCCGATCAGCGCCAGGAAGACGGTGAAGGCCTCGGCCAGCATGAAGTAGCGTCCATTGCCGTGGCCCAGCAGCGTGTCGCCGACCATGATCATCATGTCGCCGATGGGCGCGGCGGAGGTGGAGGCGCTCTGCATCGTGTACCCGGAGTTAAGGAAGTAGTTAGCCGCGAAATACTCTATCAGATAGCACACCAGCCCCTGAATGAGCAGCGAGGAGATGACGGCGATAGGAATATGCTTGGTTGGATTCTTTGCCTCGCCTCCCATCGAAGTTACCGATTCGAAGCCGACCAGGATCAGAATGGCGACGGTGGCCTGAATGAACAGGAAGCTGAATTTGTGGGGCGAAATGACGGAGGCCGCGGTGGGATGCGTCAGGAAGCTGCCGCTGGCGTCCTTCTCCGGATAGCTGATGGTGAAGGGAACCTGCTTGCCGGCCGAGTCGAGCAGCGGCAGAGGCGCGCCGCTGGAATCGCGAAGCGTGGCGCCGGTCTTGTCGGTGGCGAACTGATAGGTGTAAGTGGCCAGCGTTTGACCGTCGTACTGGAAGGCCTGCGTGCCCGCTGGATGACTGGCGCGATAGCCGATGGCCAGCACGCTGAAGACCAGAAGGGCGGAGATTTGAATGATATTGATCGCCAGATTGACGGCCGTGGAAGCGCCCGCGCCCTTCGATGCGATCCAGCCAACGAAGAACGAGAAGACAATCGCGACCAGCGCCATGAAAACGGGTCCCGGATTCGAGCCGCTCATGATGCTGGGATAGAGGAAGCCGACGACATATCCGCAGAAGATGCCCGTGGTGGCCACCATCACGCCGGGATAGACCCAGTAGTAAAGGTGCGAGCCCCAGCCAACGATGAACTTGGCAATGCGGGAGTATCGGGATAACTTATCTTTGGACAAGAGAGCCTGCTCGGCGTAGTAATAGCTGGAGCCGGTGCCGGGATAGAGTTTGGAAATCTCCGCGTAGGAGACCGCCGTCGCCAGGCAGAGCAGCAGGGCGCCAAAGATGCCCAGCCACATGGCCGGCGCGGTGGTTCCCGTGGTTGCCTGGATATAGAAGGTGAGCCAAAGAAAGGCGCCAGGAGCGATAAGAGCCATTGCATTGCTGGTCAGCCCGGTCAAACCCAGGGTGGCTTGCATCTGAGGTGCTTTTTGTTCTGCCATGAGCATTCTCCTGTGATTAAAGTGGTATGACTTTTTCCGCTGCTGGAGCCCGGATTAACAGCTTTTCCCGTCCGACTTCAAACTCCAAAACGATACGGATCATCCGTATGAGTTATTTCAAGGTTAGGGCCGGACCAATCAGGATGGAATGAAGAACGAATCAGGATGGAATAAGGAACAAGTGAAAATGAAATAAGGGAATAATAATAGTGTGAAGAAAAAACATGAAAGGCCAGACCGCAGAGAGCAAAGTCCCGCACTGACCACCTGTGATGGTGAGTGCGGGACTGTAAGTGTGCCTTGCGCTGGTACTTGGGGCCAAGGCAGGTAATGAACCCTGCGAAGCGACGCCCCAATTCGGCTATTTCTGGATGTTGTTGCCAAAGATGAAGCCGAACTCAAGTACGGCCCGGAATTGGTTCTCATTCGTTCCCGTCTTGCCAAAGACAGATCCTGACGCATAGTCCGATGCGTGCACCACCGCGAGATCGCTGCGAACGAACATGCCTCCCTTTTGGTAGGTTGGCGTTGCGGTGAAAGTGACGCCCGAACTGCCGGCGCCAAAGCCCAGCAAATTAACCGATCCGTCTGCTGCACTTCCCGAACTCGTGAGATATTCCACGCGCGCCGGAAGCGAGAAGCCGCTCTTAAATGCGTAGCTGACATTCAATGCGCCGCCGGTTGCGGATGTGCCCTTGGCAACGCCTACCTTCGTATTGGTCGGCAGCTTGCCGTACTGGAAGTACGGCGAAATGATCCATGGGCCCTTGGTGTACGTATAGATCACCGCGTGCATATAGCCGTTGTTCTGCACCGGCGTCGCATAATGGGAGGACGTCCCGGCATAGGCGGTTTGTCCCAGGTTCCCCATGCCGTCGTACACCAGAACATGAGGCCCCTTCGTGAGGGTCACCGAGCCCGAGAGCCACGAGTAGCGGTTGGAATAGTAGCCGTCGTTCCAACTCACCGAGGCAGCCAGGTACTTACCCAGGGCTTGATTCACCTGGAGGCCGCGATTGATGGCATTTTCCTGATTCCATACGATGCCGCGCTCGATGTTGAAGTTCTGGTATGTAAAGGTGGACTCCGCGCCCATCAGCGTGGGAAGGGAGCCAATTTCAAACGACGTGGTCTTTCCTACCGGCAACTTCAGAAAAGCAACTGGAACAGGCCCGTAGAAATCGCTCACGGTTTTTTGGGCGTCAAGAAACGGCACGCTGAGCGTCGGCATGGTATAGACGCCCGCCTGGATGTAGTACTGATATTTTCCGTCCGGCTTCTGAATGAATACCTGGCCGTTGCTCAGAGTAGCCTGCGCGCTGTCGTCTCCGGTCACGTGATTGTTCTGGAACTGCGAGAAGCCGGTCAGGATGCCGTTGACGGAGAGCTTGCCCAGTGGTCCGGCATCGAAGATCGCCGGCGGCAGCCATTGCAGGGGACCGGTGAGAACGAACGTGGAAAGCGGAGCCGGGGCTGTTGCCGGCGCCGGCGCGGCTTGCGCCGCGGGAGCCGCCGCGGGCTGATCTGCCGGTGCTGGCGCAGGCGTTTGCGCGCCTGCCGCGAAGGCGATTGCCAGGACTGTTCCGGCCATTGTTTGCAGTATGCGATTCAAGTTCGTAACCATCGGCACTATTCCTCCCAAGAAAAGATTTGCAGCATGAAGAAGAATGAATCCGGCCAGAAAGGAAGCCCAGCGAGCGCCTTGCCTGACACAGTTCTCCCCTACCCCCATCCAAGCCTCCATGTTACATAAGCGAAGGCGCGGAGCGAATTCGAAAAAGCTGAATGTGCGAGTCGTGTTGCCTGCTGATGTGATACCGCGTTTGAATACTGATATTAGTAACGCCGATAAGTCATAAAGAACGTGTCAAGATAGAGAAAAAGAATTGATTAGTCGCCGGAAAGTGTTGCCTGTACTCTATTTCGCGTAAGGATTCGATAAGGAAACAGGTTGATACCGATGCGGCAGGCAGTGAAGCGCTGCTGCTTCAGATGGGAGTCAAGAACCTGCTAGAATTCTCTCAAGCTTCACCGCGTCAACAGTTGGGACGGCGAGAGGAATTCTGTTGCATAGGTTTTGCCCCTCGGGTTTGGAAGAGCAATGGAGAGGAACGCGTGCTCCATGGCTTTGATTCAGGCCGGCGGCGCTTTCTCGAATTCTGTTGGAATGAAACGGTAAGAGGCCGCTTTCCTTTGAACTACATTCCAGTCCGTTCTGCTTTCGGCGTGAGGATCGGCCCTGCAATGCGGGCTCTCCTGTTCACGCTGGAGTGCGCGCTTGGAGTGCTGGCCGTCGTTCTTGTGTCGGCGCTGGCGCATTGGTTCGGAGGGCTGCTTTCCGTCTCCGTGCTTCTCTACCTGCTGATTGTGGTGCCCACGGCCTTGCTGAGCGGATTCCGGCAGGCGGTCATTGTGTCGCTGTCGGCGGTCATCATGCAAGGCTACTTCACGGCGCATCAGCCGCCGGCGAATCTGGCAGTCAATCCGGCCAGCTGGGTTGTGCTGCTGGCCTTCGTGCTGGTTGCTTTGGTGATCAGCCGGCTCTCGGCGCGCGTGGCGCGGCACGCCGAGGAAGCCGAGTCCTGGAGCGAACAGGTGCGCGACCTCTACGAGTTCACGCGGCGCACACTGGAGATGAATCTTCACCTGGAGCCGGGCGGGCAGTTGGCCGAACTGGCGCATGAAATCTTCGCGCTGGAAGCGGTGGCGGTTTTCGACGCGGAGCTGCACAAGGTGTATTCGGCCGGGTATTGGAGCGTGGACCCGCAGGAACTGGCGCAGAACGCCTACTACTTCGAAACCTCGGATGACGATCCGAAAAGCGAAATGGGCCGGCGCGTGGTGCGGCTCGGAGCGGCGCCGATTGGAAGCCTGGTGGTGCGCGGCGGCACCAGTCCGGTGACCAACGACACAATTGCCTCGCTGATTGCCATCACCTTTGACCGGTACCGGGCCTTCGCCAACGAGAGCCGCATCGAGACCGAACGCCGCACCGAACAGTTGCGCTCCACCGTGCTGGATAGTCTGGCGCACGCGTACAAGACGCCGTTGACGGCCATTCGCGCGGCCTCGACGGGGCTGAGCGAGATGGGGCATCTGACGGAGGCGCAAGCCGAGCTGGTAGCTCTGATCGACGAGCAGTCCGGGCTGCTGGGGACCCTGACCACGCGGCTGCTGACAACGGCGCGCCTGGATGCCGGCGAAGTGAAGATTCACGCCAGCCCTGTCGGCGTCGCGTCGCTGGTTGAGGAGGTTGTGGCCAGCCTCAGCGATCGGCTGGCAAGCATGAAAGTGGTCCTCGATATTCCAGACGACGATCTGGTCTTGCCTTGCGACCGGCAGTTGATGGTCATGCTGCTGACGCAGTACATTGACAACGCCTGCAAGTACTCGATTCTGGGCACCTCGATTACCATTCGCGCCGTGAAAGTTCACGCGGAGATCATCTTTTCGGTGCACAGTTACGGTTCGGTGATTGCTTCCGGCGACCGTGAGCGCATCTTCGAGCGCTATTATCGTTCCGCCTCTCGTTCCAACCGCGCAGCCGGCACCGGAATCGGCCTTTCGGTCGCCAAGCGCGTCGCCCTCATGCACGGCGGCTCAGTCTGGGTCACCAGCGATGAGGTGGAGGGGACAACATTTTTCGCGGCCATTCCTGCCTCCGAGCAGAAGAGGGTTTCCTGATGACGCAAAATGCCATTCGCATTCTTCTTGTTGACGATGAGTCGGCCATTCGCAGGGCGCTGCGGCCGCCGCTGATTGAGCTTGGCTTTCAGGTGGCCGATGTGTCGCGTGGCGAAGAAGCCTTGCAGACGCTGCGCTCGGGCGCCTTTGACGTTGTCCTGCTGGACGTGAATATGCCGGGCATCGGCGGCCTGGAAACCCTGCGCCGCATGAGGGCCCTGGCGCCCCGGCTGCCCATTATCATGCTCACCGTGCGCGATGCCGAGGAAGAAAAGGTGGAGGCGCTGGAACTGGGAGCGGACGACTATGTGACCAAGCCCTTCAGCACACGGGAGCTGATTGCGCGCATCCGCACGGCGGTCCGCCGCGTCCAGGCGCCGGCGCGCGCCGAAGACGCGCCCATCGAGATTGGCCAGCTTTGCCTGGACCCGGTGAAGCACATCGTGACCAAGCGCGGCCAGCCGGTGCATTTGACCCGCAAGGAGTTCGACATTCTGCATTGCCTGATGAGCCGCGCCGGCCGCGTCATCACCTATGCCCGGCTGCTGACAGCAGTATGGGGAGCCGATTGCCGCGAAGAGGTCGAGTACCTGCGCACCTTTGTCCGCCAGTTGCGCAAGAAGATTGAAGACGATCCGTCGAAGCCCCTCTACCTGCTCACCGATGTCTACGTGGGGTACCGTTTTGCCGACGCGCAGATGTTTATCGAGGAAACCGAGGAAGGCGCGAAGCTGCACAGGACGCCGGAGGAAGGGTACTGAGCGGTTCATTCAGTATTAGAGCGAAACCACAGTAAACGTAACCTTGTTAAGAGTATTCATAGCGGCTTTTTCTTGATGAAAAAGCCACTTGGCGGGCGTGCTTCCGAGAAACACCTACTATGGTTTCGCCATAGCGCATTATCACAGTTCCTGCAGAATTGAATTAGTGGTTTCCCACCCATTTCACAAAGAACGTGAAATGGATGGGGCACGGAGCTTCCTAGCACTATCCGTATCCATGAAAATGCTATAGCGAACCCGCGGTCTGAAACTCTCTACTCGTCGTAATGGAGCAGGCTGAAGACGTCGTACTCCGGGAAGCGGTCGCGGCCCTTCAGGAAGTCCAGCTCGATGGCGAAGGCCAGTCCGGCGATTTCGCCGCCCAACTGCTTCACGAGCTTGATGGTGGCTTCCATCGTGCCGCCGGTAGCCAGCAGGTCATCGACCAGCACTACGCGTTGTCCGGGCTGAATGGCGTCCAGGTGAATCTCCAGCGTGTCGGAGCCGTACTCCAGATCATAGGTCACGCGCGCGACGGGCGCGGGCAGTTTGTGCGGCTTGCGCACGGGCACAAAGCCGGCGTTGAGCCGGTAGGCCAGGGCGGGTCCGAAGATGAATCCCCGCGCCTCGATGCCGAGCACCAGGTCGATTCTCTCTTCGATATAGTGCGCGGCCAGCGCATCGATCAGCTTGGCAAAGCCGGTCTTGTGCTTCAGGAGCGTCGTGATGTCGTAGAAGAGAATCCCTGGCTTGGGATAATCCGGCACCGTGCGCACCAGCGCCTTCAGGGCTTCCACTTCGACGGGTTTGATTGCTTCGGGCATGAGGCGAGTCCCTTCCTGCATAAGGCTTGAATGAATTTTGGGGGAAGGGAACGGATGAGAGCGGTTCGCTTCCCTACAAATTATAGAAGCAGGGGCAGGGGGCGGAGATCAGAGATCAGTGAATAGAGATCAGAGGGCAGAGAACGGAGAGCAGAGATCAGAGATCAGAGATCAGAAAACCGTTGCTAGTGGAACCGGAGTGCTGTGAACGCGCCAAGAGCATGACGCTGGGAAACAGCGAGCCAGAAACTGACCCCTGATCTCTGTTCCCTGCTTTTACCACGCGCCGTCGATCCGGAAGGAACTCAGGTCTTCGGCCTCGCTGTCGTCGAGATAGTGCTCGACGAGGCGATCAACGCGGCAGCCGCGGGGTCCGCCGCGCAGGCTGCTGCGGAGTTTGGCCAGTTCTTCGGCCGTGCCCGAGGCTACCACCTCGACCTCGCCCTCATCGGTATTGCGCACCCAGCCGCGCAGATCCAGTTGGCTGGCCACCCGCTGCACATACCAGCGGAAGCCCACCCCCTGCACGCGACCCTGAACCAGAAAATGAAGAACCATAGGAAGGAACCATGGTAAGTTTTGCAGATGCGCCGCCGTGGCGCAACCTGGAGCACTGCTTTAGTAGGGCGAACGCCGCAGGGTGCTGGGCCGCCGAAGCCTGTGCGAGCGGTCAGCGAGCAGATGGCCCCACCGCAGGTGGTGCGCTACACTGGATTTCACCATGGTCTTCGTCCTCGACAACTACGATTCGTTTACCTACAACCTTGTGCAATACCTGGGAGAGCTGGGCGCGGAGGTTGAGGTTCATCGCAACGACGAACTGACGGTCGACGAGGTTGAGGCGCTGCATCCGGAGCGCATTCTGCTCTCGCCCGGCCCCTGCACGCCGTCGGAGGCCGGCATCCTGGTTCCGCTGGTTCGCCATATGGCCGGCAAGACGCCCATTTTCGGCGTTTGTTTGGGCCATCAGGCCATTGGCGAGGCCTTTGGCGGCCAGGTGGTCCGCGCCAGGCATCTGATGCACGGCAAGACCAGCGTGGTCACGCACGACGGCAAGGGCATCTTCGCCGGACTCGACTCGCCGTTGACCTGCACACGCTACCACTCGCTGGTTGTGGATGAGGAGTCGCTTCCGGAGGATCTCGTGGTCACGGCGCGCACGCCGGAGATCCGCGGCGGATCGGTCGTGATGGGGCTGCGGCATCGCACGCTGCCCATCGAGGGCGTGCAGTTCCACCCGGAGAGCGTGCTGACCGAGTGCGGCCATGAAATGATCCGCAACTTCCTGAAGATGTAGGGGACGAATGGAGAGAGCGATGCGCCGCACGAAGCCGATCTCCAGCGTAATTCCGGCCGGATTCATTTGGCTGGCGGCTTTGGCGCTTGCGCCGGTTCTGTGCGCGCAGGCTCCGGCCAGTTCATTGGTTTCCACCGGCCCCATCGCCATCGTCTCGCTCGACAGCAAGAACCCCGATGCCGCGGCCAAAGTCACCGGCGCGCTGGAAGTCTCCCAGGGCAAGGCCATCATCGCCGCCAGCGGCACAATCACCTCTGGCAGCCAGACCACCGAGGTTGTGCTGCCCCGTCGCGGCGTGCTGCGCGTCTGCGCCTCCACCACCGTCAAGCTGGCCGCGGACACGAGCGTTCCTGCCGGCGAAACGCCCGGCCTGCTGATGGCCATGGATCATGGCGCCATTGAGGCGAGCTTCGCCACCGGCCGCAACGCCGACATTCTGATGACGCCGGATTTTCGGATTCTGCTGGGCGCTCACGGCGCGGCGGAGGTCAAGATTCGCCTCGGCCAGCACGGCGACACCTGCATTGATAATCCCGGCGCGAACGCTCCCTATGTTCTGGTCACCAGCGTTTTCGATGGCGGCGACTACCGCGTGCAGCCCGGCCAGCGCGTGATGCTCGAACACGGCAGCCTGCACGAGGTGGTGGACAACGAGAAGGAACCCTGCGGATGTCCGCCGCCGGCAAAGGGAGGCAACGAATTCCCGCTGGCCCAGAGCGAGGGCCTGGAGCCGCTGCCCAAGCCTGTGCCCAGCGCGGCCGGGGCAGCTTCATCGCAAGTGGTGGAGCCGCTGGTCTACAAGGGCGCCGATCATGTGGCACAACCCGTGGCGGCGGTCCAGGATGACGGCTCTGCGGCAAAATCCTCCGCGCCCAAGCCCGCGGCCAGGGAAAAGGCCGGAGTCTTCTCGAAGATTGGCCGCTTCTTCAAGCGCATCTTCGGTGCGGAATAGAATTTCTTAATCGATGCTGCTCTGGAGAGGCTGCGCATAGCCTATGGGACGTTTCTTGCGCAGCCTCTTCTGAGAAGTTTTTCATGCGGTTGCGCTAACCAGCGAGCCGGAAGAGAGGCTCGTCAGAAAGCTGTCCAGGGCGCTCTGCGCGCCGCTGACATTGCCGGAGCTGAGCGCTGAGCCGATCTCCGAGAGCATGCTGGTGAACGACGTCGCGCCGGAACTGCTTGATGTGCTGCTGGATGAGGCGCTGCTGGTTGTGTCGAGCAGGCTGGTCAGCGAGTCATAAGCTGACTGCGCGTCTGTCACGTCGCCCGAATTGATGGCGCTGAAGAGGCTCAGCACATCCTGCCCGAGGGCGCTGATGCCGGAACTGCTGGAGCTGTTACTGCTGGTGCTTGATGTTGAACTGGCGTTTGAGGTTGAGTTCGTGGCCGCGGTGCTGGGAACCGCATAGGTCTCCAGAGTGGTCAGCGCGCTTTGGGCCCCGGCGATGTTGTTGTCTCCGAGCGCGGTCGAGACGCTGGAGAGAAACTCGCCCAGCGGGCTGCTGGAATCGGCGTTCGCGGGAGACAGCTTTTCCACCTGGGCCAGGTATGTTTTCGCATCGCTGGTGTCGCCCGACTTGATAGCCGAAATCAGACTCGTAAGTGCGCTGTCGAAGGCGTTTGTGCTGCTGCTGGAGGAATTGGAGACTGAGGACGTCGAGGACGCCGAGAGCTCCGAAAAGAGGGAACTACTGCTTTGCAAACTTGAAATCAGCATGAATCGCAATCCTTTTCGCGTAGATTTCTCGAGGCTCCAGTTGCGCTGGTACTACAGTTGTACTTGCTTCAGATCGTTCCGATCCGGGCCTAAAGGCCCCGATATTTGGGCCATTCTTCAGGGGGCTGAAGCCCCCTGCTCCCTCCGGAATCAGCGATCTACAGTTGTAGTCCTAATGCATAGGCTCCCCGAGTTGCCAGTGTGGGCTGCATTTCTGTGCGCAATGAGGACGATGGAGGGTACGAAAGAAACAGGCCAATCCCACAAAGGGACAGCAGACGAAATCCGTTCTGAAATGGAACAGCTTGCGGCCTGGCGTCCGCTGGATGATCTGGATCGGCAGCGGGCTTGTTGGGAACATTTGGGTTGAAGAAAACAGCATTCCGAAGCATTCCGAAGCGATGCGCTGGATAAGAAGGAGCCGATTCCTGTATGGTAAATTCGATAAAATGAGTTGCCTCTGGAACAATCTCAGTCTTGCATTTGCAGTTATCCTGCCCGTCTCGGGCATGGTTGCGGCCGCGCAATCGCTCAGCGGCCAGAATGGCGTCTTTGCCGGATCCACGGATATTGGCAAGACGCTGAAAGGCTCAACCATCTACGATGCGGCGAGCGCGAGCTACAGCGTGACCGGCGGCGGGGCGGATATGTGGGGCAGCGAAGACGCCTTCCACCTGAGCTGGGTCAAGCTCACGGGAGACGCGGCGCTGACCGCGGATGTGCAGTTTCCCGCGAATGTCTCCGTTCCGCTGGAAAAGGCGGTGCTGATCTTCCGTCAGAACCTGGACCCAGCATCCGCTTATGCAGACATTGCGATCCATGGCGACGGGCACGTGACCATTCAGTACAGGCTGGTTTCCGGCGGGGTGACGGGCGATGTGACTGCGCCGCAGCACGCGCCTGCGCGCCTGCGGATCGAGCGCAAGGGCAATCTCTTCACCGCCTACACTGGCTCCGCCGATGGGAAGCTGAAGGCGTTCGCGTCGCAGACGGTTGTGATGGAGGGGCCGGTCTATGTGGGCATCGGCTTCTGCGCGCATAACGCGGACGGGCTGGCTTCGGCGACATTTTCGAATGTGAAGATTGAGAAGACGGGGCGGTAGACATTTCGGAATTGTTGATGCGGGCTGGTCGAGGGGCGTGGTTTCCCACCCATTTCACAAAGAACGTGAAATGGATGGGCACGGAGCATTTGGGGAACTCGGCGCCCGGCCGGTCGAGGGCTGTGGTTTCCCACCCATTTCGCAAAGAACGTGAAATGGATGGGGCACGGAGCATTTAGGGAACTCGGCGCCCGGCTGGTCGAGGGGCGTGGTTTCCCACCCATTTCACAAAGAACGTGAAATGGATGGGGCACGGAGCATTTGGGGAACTCGGCGCCCGGCAGGTCGAGGGTTGTGGTTTCCCACCCATTTCACAAAGAACGTGAAATGGATGGGGCACCCAAGCGTTGGGGGCACCCGACCCCCAACTGATCTCTGACCCCTGATCTCTGATCTCTGCCCTACATCTTCCGGGCGCGCTCGACGGCGCTGATCATCGCCATTGCCTTGTTGATCGATTCCTCGTTTTCCGCCTCCGGCACTGAATCGGCTACGATGCCCGCGCCGGACTGGATGTAGCCTTTGCCGTCGACGGCAAGCATGGAGCGGATCGAGATGCAGGAATCGAGATTGCCGGAAAAATCGGCGTAGATCACCGCGCCGCCATAGCTTCCGCGCCGCGCCGGCTCCAGTTCCTCGATGATTTCCATGGCCCGCACCTTGGGCGCGCCGCTGAGCGTGCCGGCAGGGAAGCAGGCGCGCAAGGCATCGATGGCGGTCAACTCCGGCCGGAGTTTGCCCTCGATGGCGCTGACAATGTGCATCACGTGGGAGTAGCGCTCGATGTACATCAGCTTGTCGACTTTCACGCTGCCATACTGGCTGACACGGCCCACATCGTTGCGGCCAAGGTCCACCAGCATGACGTGCTCGGCGCGCTCCTTCTCGTCGTGGATCATCTTGTGGGCCAGCGCCTCGTCTTCCGCCTCGGTGGCTCCGCGCGGGCTGGTTCCGGCGATGGGCCGGTACTCGACCTTGCCCTGATGCACGCGCACCAGAAGCTCCGGCGACGAGCCTGCCAGCTCTAGGGTCTCCGACCCTTTTTTCTTTTTGGAGGAGTGTTCGGGCTTGCCGGGCGTTCCTCCCAGCGGTCCCTCCGGCGTAGCTCGCAGGAAAAACATGTAGGGGCTGGGGTTCACCGTGCGCAGGGCGCGGTAGACCTGGAAGGTGTCAACCTCCGGCTCCACGTCGAAGCGCTGCGAGAGCACGGCCTGAAAAATGTCGCCCGCGACAATGTACTCCTTAATGCGATTGACGCCGGCGATGAAGTCCTTTCTGGCGGTCCGGTGCTTCACCTGCAGTTTGCCCTTGTCTCTGGGCTGGGGCAGTTTGGGCAGCGCCTGGTCCGCGCGCTTCTCCATCTTGTCGAGACGTTCGATGGCCTTTTCATAGGCGTCAGCCGGCTTGCCGCGCGTGACGTCAGCCGTGGCCACCAGCCAGATTTCCTTGCGCACGTGGTCGAAGGCCAGCACCTCGTCGAAAAACAGCAGGCAGGCGTCGGGCACGCCTAGCTCATCGTTGGCCAGTTCGGGCAGCCGCTCGATCTGGCGCACCGCGTCGTAGGCGAAATAACCCACAGCCCCGGCGGTAAACGGAGGCAAACCAGGCAACCGCGCCGGTTTGTGTCCGCTGAGCGCACGGCGCAGCACGGCGAAGATGTCGTCCTCGATCTGGACGACCTTCCGGCCCTCGGTGATGGTGATCTCGCGGCCCCGCGCCACAATCCGCTTGAACGGCTTGAGGCCGATGAAGGTGTAGCGGCCCACCTGCTCGCCGTTTTCGACCGACTCCAGCAGGAAACACTCCCGCTCAGGCCAGGCGGCGCGCAGAAACGCTGAAACCGGCGTTTCCAGGTCGGCGGTCAGGATGCGGCAGACGGGAACAAGCGTGTGCTCCCTGGCAAGAGCCAGGAACTCCTTGCGGCTGGGCAGAACGGGATTCAAAGAAGTTTTCACAGCCCCAGTGTAATTGCTGGGGTGGTTTCGCCGCATCGCGAGTTGGATCCACGTCGATCTACGGCGACTGTGCCGGGAGGGTCAATGCGTCAGCCCGGAGCGGTAGGTTTCCAGCCAACTCACCAACTCTGCCGGGGGAAGCGCTCGGCTGAAGAGGTATCCTTGCGCGCCGTCACAATCGTACAAGCGGAGGATTTCCAGTTGTTCCGGAGTCTCCACCCCTTCCGCAATCACGCGCATGCCAAGTTCGTGGCCCATCTCAATCGTCTTTCGGACCAGGATGCGATCTTGATCGCTGCCCTGCAAGTTCTGAACGAATGATTTGTCGACTTTCAACTCTGTTGCCGGTATATTTTTGAGTTGTTGCATGGTGGCGTAGCCGGTGCCAAAATCGTCGATCGACAACTTTACGTCTTTCAGGCGCAGCCTGGCCAGAATGTCCAATGTTCTCCCCAGTTCTTCGATCAAGCCAGTCTCTGTAATCTCAATCGTGAGATTCGCGGGTAATACGCCGTACTTGTCGGCGAGCGATACAAGAGTGTCCGGGAACTTCAGATCGTGGAAAGAATACACCGACGCGTTCAAGGACAGCGTAGGAACCTTTCCGCCGCCGTTGGCAAACTGTCCCACTTCGCTCATCCCGCGGTTGATCACCAACCAGCTAAGTTCGTCGATCAGCCCAAGCCCCTCGGCGCGGCTGATGAAGTTGTCAGGGAAGATAAGCCCTCGTTCAGGATGCTGCCACCGGACCAGGGCCTCTACGCCAGTAACACGGCCGGTGGCAATATGGATCAGCGGCTGATAGTGAAGCACGAATCTGTTGCGCTCGATCGCGGTCCGCAGTTCCTCGTTTTGAGGGAACTGGTCTTCCGGAGGAACAACCGGCCATGTTGACGAGCGCGCACTCCTTGCGAGTATCTCCTCCAACTCTGCCAGGCGGAATGGCTTCTGGAGATGGCCCACGATGGAAAGGCCAAGGATCTGCGCCAACTGCGCCGCGGTCTCGCGGACGCGTTTGCCAACGCCGCTCATCAGGACGATGCCGGCCTTGCATTTCTGTTCGCCGAGCAGCCTCAACAGCTCAACGCCATCGATCTCAGGCATTAAAAGATCAAGCAGAATGAGAGTCGTATCGGGCGTAAGCGACTTCAGGAAGGATTTTGCATCGGTCGTCGCGGTGCAATCGAATCCCATGCCATGCGCTGCCGCACAGACGAATTCGCCCACGTCGCTTTCATCGTCGACAACCAAGATTTTCGGGCTAGCTGTCATTGTTCCTCCATCTGCTTCGAACCGGTCAGTTTGTCAACAGCGCCAGAATGGGAAGAGTTCTCGCTTGTCGATGTGGAGTCATTGCCTTCGATGACGCGGCGAACGATTGCCGTGAATTCGGCGCGTTGATAAGGCTTGTGCAGCAGGGGACCATTAATGAGCGGCATGCTTTTCTCCGCCAGCGCTTCGGCAGGAAACCCGGAAGAGTAGATAATTTTGAGGCCGGGGCGCAGGACAAGGGCCCTTTTCACAAGTTCCACTCCGTTCATTCCACCCGGCATAACGATATCCGTCACCATAAGTTCAATTTCGGCGTGCTGCGCGATTACATTAAGCGCGCTGGCGCCATCTATCGCATGATGGCCTGCAAGGCCCATATCAGCCAGATAAGAAAGGGCTACATCAACCAAATCCACTTCGTCATCCACCACCAGCGCCGCACCGCCGGGCTTTGCACTGAGAGGCTTCAGCGGACTGGCTGGAACCGACGGCGAAAGATTGGCTACCAGGGGCAGATAAATCGACACTGTAGTTCCTTGACCAAGTTCACTGTAGGCGCGGGCGATGCCTCCCGACTGTTTCGCGAAGCCGTAAACCATGGCAAGTCCCAGCCCAGTGCTCTTGCCGCGCGGCTTGGTGGTAAAGAACGGCTCAAAGGCTCGCCCCAAGGTCTCTCGCGACATGCCTTGTCCTGTATCCGACACCGATACACGAACGTAACGGCCTGCTTTCAAGTCGCCTGCTTGTACCGCCGGATGACCTTCGTCGATGCTCAGCACCTCTGAAGCAATGATGATGGAGCCGCCCCTAGGCATCGCATCGCGCGCATTGACCACCAGGTTGAGCAGCGCGCTTTCCAATCCAGTGGGATCGACAAACAGCGGCGGCACGGACTTGTCGACGCGGGTCGTGATCTCGATCTCCGCGCCAATCGCATGACCGGCCAGTTCGATCATGCTCTGAATGGAATCTTTCAGCAAGACAACGGACGGCTTCAACACCTCGGTGCTGGAGAACATGAGCAGACGGCGTGTGATGTCGGCGCCGCGCATGGCTGCCTTTTGTGCAATTCGCACCCGTTGAATGGCGGCGTCATTGCCCGCGACAAGACGGTCAAGCAGATCCAGATTTCCAATGATGACGCCGAGCAGGTTATTGAAATCATGAGCGACTCCTCCCGTCAACTGGCCGATGGCCTCCATCTTCTGGCTTTGGCGCAACTGTTCTTCCAACTGCTTTCTCTCGCTGATGTCGCGGATGGCCGAGGTCACCAGGATGCCCTCGGCGCTTTCCAGCGGGCTGAGCATGATCTCGATGGGAAACACGGTTCCATCCCTGCGCCGCCCAAGGAGCTCAATTCCTGTTCCAATCTGCTGCGCCAGCGCTTCTGCCGTGGTCCGGAGAGAGTCGGCGGCCAGCCGCTCCGCAAAGCCCTCCGGAATGACGTTCGTCACCTTCTGGCCCAGCAGTTCATCGCGGGAATATCCAAACTGCTTTTCTGCCTGCACATTCAGCAGAACGATCTCTCCGCTCTGATTCACCACCACCATTCCATCCGGAGCCGCCTCCAGCAGCCCACGGTACCTGCCCTCCATCTGCGCCAGATGTTCTTCCGCATCCTTGCGCACGGTAATGTCACGGATGGCCGCCGTCACCAGGGTTCCCTCGGCGCTTTCGAGCGGGCTGAGCATGATCTCGATGGGAAACTGGCTTCCGTCCTTGCGCCGTCCGTAGAGCTCAATCCCGGTGCCAATCTGCTGCGCCAGCGCCTCGGCTGTGGTTCTGGTTCCGTCGGCGATCAGCCGCTCCGCGAAGCCTTTCGGAATGATATTGGTGACCTTCTGGCCCAGGAGTTCATCGCTGCGGTATCCGAAGTGCTTCTCCGCCTGTGCATTCAGCAGGACGATCACCCCGTCCTGGTTCACCACCACCATCCCATCCGGAGCCGCCTCCAGCAGCCCCCGGTAACGGGCCTCTGTAATTTCACGCGTGGAACTGTTGCGGATGGAGGCCCAAACCGCAGCGGCGGCGATCAAGATTCCCAGCAGGGTTCCGAAGAGAAGAATGGCCTTGGTCTGGCTCGCGTAATGCTTCGTGGCTGCCACCCGCTGAGTTCGCAAACGCACTTCTTCGTTCTGCAACTTGCTAACGAGCGCCTGGAACTCAATGTCCTGTTTGTCCGGCGCGCTTCCAAAGGCATCTACCGCAGCCTCCAGTCCCTCGTTCCGGCGCAAATTGATGAGCATATCCGCGCGCTGAATCCTCTGATTGGCCAGGAATTCAAGATCGGGGAAATGAATCTGCTGCGCGGAGTTATCGGCCGTCAGGGCGCGAAGGGTCGCCTGATCCAGCGCTCCCCTCGATATGCTGGCCCGGTAGGCGTCCAGATCGGATTCGTCGCCCGTCAGTACAAATCCGCGGCTCGCGGATTCGAGACCCTCCATCGCCAGAGCCAGATCCTGAATATTGCTCATAACCTCGTGGGTATGGTGGACCCAGATGTCGCTTTCATCGGAGGCCACCATCCAGCGATAGGAGAACAACCCCATCAGCAGAAGGGTCAGCATGGCAAGCCCGAATGCCAACTGCACCTTGTGGCTCAAGAGATATTTCATCTTCTTTTCACCTGTTTTTTTTGCGCGGAGCAGGTGTTGCAGAGTTCACAATGCCAATAAACCTATATTAATGGCCCGAGCGCATCAGTACCCAAGTTGTTGGGCATCTGCGTTACAAACGTAACAGGATGATGGAGCTGAGTCTGTTTCATTTTGTACAAATCGGTTGAGGGTTGAGGGGGCGCGCATCGGAATCCCAGCCCCCGGTTTTGAGCAGGGTTGCGCAGGCACGGGAAGCGGCTGAAACTGCGTGCCGGAGGAGTTCTCACGGCGTCATTCCGGCTCAATGTCGGCGGCGCAGCAGGGCTTTGAGCGAAGTTCTCTGATTCCGCAAAAAGCGCGGAAAAGGATGGGGCACCCTGACACTATTAAATTGCCGGATCAAGAGCGATCTGCGTGCAAAAGCCCATTGCCGAAAGCGGAGGCGGGTGGTAGAAGGAGGTCATGAACTCTGACATCTTTGACGCCTCCCGCCGCGCCTTCCTGAAGACTGCCGCCGCCGTGCCCCTTGTCGCCTCACTTCCCTCGCTGAATGCGGCTCTGCCTGGGGTCTCCGAGCAGAAGATTGGGGAGTGGTCCGACGATGCAGCCGGCCTTCCCTGTTATCGCTACCTGGGCGCGCTTCCGTTTGTCCCGCCTTCCAGCCGGATCAGCGCATCGTATCTGCCCGAAGACCCCTTCTTCCTGCTGGGCAACTACCGGCTTACGCTCATCGTTCACGCCAGCGGCCACTACCAGATTCTGAGCGGGGAGCGAGCCTGGGGCAAGCTCAATCAAGGCCCGGAGGAGTGGAGCGGGTTGAACGACGCGGCTGTCGAAGTGGCGGGAAAGCGGGTCGAGCTGGTAGGGCTGACTTGCCCGGCGGCGCAGCAGGCGGAGAAGCGATTCGGCGTGGGATACGCGCGGTACCGGTACGCTCCGCTTCCGGATTTGCAGGTGACGCGGACCCTCTCCGTGCTGCCTTCCACGAAGCCCGGCGATGGCACTTCGGCGTTCCTGGTCACGGTGCGCCTGCGGAACACAGGCAAGGAGCCGATGGAGGCCGCGTACCTGGAGAATGTGGGCGCGGCGTACGCGCAGATATTTGCCGAGTGGGATACGGATAGGAATCTCGTGAAGTACAGCAGCCGGGTTGTGCGCGAGGCTGAGCATGTGCGCTGCATTGTTGAGGCGAAGGAGCCGCGCCCGCTGCTGTTTTCGCGCGGTGGCAGGATGTCGCGCTTCGAGGGCGCTCCACCCTCGCTTTTCGTCAATCTGCTGGCGGGGCAGAAGGAAGCCGGGTCAACGCTCACGGTGGAGAAGGACTCCGCGGGAGTGGATCGGCTGGGCGTTCGCTCGGGATGCACTCTTGCGGCGGGCCAGGAGAAGACGGTTCACTTTATGGTGGGCTATGTCTTCGACGAGGCGGAGATTGAGCCGCTTGCGGCCCGGCTGACGGCGGCCATGGGAGAGTCGGCGGCGCCCTGTTTTCAGCAGGAATGGAGCCGCGTGGTTCCCGTCTTCAAGGGCGAGACGGACGTCGAACTGCGGCGCGAGATGCGCTGGAACGCCGCCGTGCTGGAAGAGATGGCTACCTGGCGCGAGTATTACGACGAGACGGTCATTCCTCAAGGCATGGTCTATGACTACGAGTGGGGAATGATGGCCAGCAGCCGCGATCTGGCGCAACAGGCGCTGCCGCTTTGCCACACGAATCCCGCGCTGGCGCGATCCACTTTGCGCTTCATCATGAAGCGCACGCTGCCCGATGGCGAAATCAAGCTGGACGATCTGGGCTTCGGCTGGTGTCCGCACAGCGGGCGGCTGACCAGCGACCAGCAGCTCTACTTCTTCATGCTGCTGAACGAATACCTGCGGGTGACGGGCGACAAATCCATTCTGACCGAGAGGGTTTCGTACTATCCCGCCGAGCGCGCGGGGCAAGGAAGCGGGCTGGAGCACGTTCGCGATGCATTTCTGTTTCTGCGCGACCGCATCGGCGTGGGACGCCACGGGCTGATGAAGCTGTGGAACTCCGACTGGAACGACATGTTCTTTTTCTGGCCTACGACGGAGCCCTACAACCGGATATTCGATAGCTCCGAATCGCACATGAACACCGCCATGGCGGTGGTGATTCTGGGCGACCTGGCCACAACGCTCGAAGGGCAGGGCATGACGGCGAGCGGCGATGGAGCGGAGCTGGCGGCCGGATTGCGGCAGCATCGCGAAGGGCTGCGCGAGGCGTTCATGCGCGACTGGGGCGCGCGTCCCTTCCCGCGGCGGATGTACTTCCAGGGCGGGCAGCCGGTGGGGGAAAACGACATGTGGCTGGAGCCGCAGGGCTTCACGCTGCTGATTCCGGAGCTTGCCGCCGAGCGCAAGCGGGCGCTTTACGGCGAGATTCAGCAGCGGCTGATGAAGGGCGAAGCGTTGGGAGCAAAGCAGATGGAGAAGCCGCTCGACAACCTGGATACTCCGCCAGGAGCGCGCGAGAACGGCGGATTCTGGTACGCGCTGAATGGCCCGCTGGTTCTGGGCGTGGCCGGCTTCGATCCGCAGGAGGCGGAGAAACTGCTGCGGCGCATGACATTTGCCAGTTACCAGCGGCGTTTTCCGGCCTACTGGACGGGGCAGTGGACGGCCAGTGACAGCCTGGACGCGGCTTCGCTTGCGACCGAGGGGCTCTCGGTTTACCTCACGTATTGCGCTCACGCTCACGCGTGGCCGCTCTACCTGTATCTGCGCTTGCAGGAGGGGAATGGCGGCGCGGGTGGGGTTTAGAGGATTATCGCTGTTCCTGCAGGGGTGAATTCGTGGTTTCCCACCCATTTCACAAAAATACAAGAAGCAGGTCCTTCGACTCGCTACGCTCGCTCAGGATGGATGGGGCACGGAGCTTCCTTAGGTTATCCGTGAAACTGCTCCAGGACTACAGTTGTACTTACTTCAGATCGCCCCAATCCGTGCCTAAAGGCCCTGATATTTGGCCCATTTTTCAGGGGGCTAAAGCCCCCTGCTCCCTCCGGAATCGCCGATCTACGACTGTAGTACCAGGACCCGTCCGCAGGGGCTCCGGACTTCCATCCCGCGGACCAAGACCCGTCCGCGGGAGCCCCGGTGTCGATTTCGAGAGCTGTGAGCCGGGGATGCCGGGAGAAAAAGAGAGTTTTCCCGTGTTGACGGATCAGGTCCATTTAGACCAAAGTTTTTTGGCCGATGCGATATACGAGGCAAGAGGCGGGGCCTCGACTATTATGTGATGGGCGCCTTCTCCGGGATTCATGCCGGGATCGCAGGCGGCCGGAATGGGGGGGATGTATGGCAACGGTATCCCTTGAGCAGGAAATCAATCCCTGGGAAGCCCAGGAAGCACGATTTGACTTTGCGGCGCGCAAGCTGAACCTGGAAGAGAACTTGTGGAAGCTGCTACGCACGCCCCAACGGGAGATTATTGTTCATTTCCCTGTAACCATGGATGACGGACAGGTGGATATGTTCACCGGCTTCCGGGTACAGCACTCGATTGCACGCGGCCCCGGCAAGGGCGGCATCCGCTACTCGCCGGACGTAACGCTGAACGAGGTGCGGGCGCTGGCCAGCTGGATGACGTGGAAGTGCGCGGTCGTCAATATTCCCTTTGGCGGCGCGAAGGGCGGGGTCATCTGCGAACCGAAAAAAATGAGCCAGGGCGAACTGGAACGCATGACCCGCCGCTACACATCGGAGATCATCGACTTCATCGGGCCGGAAAAGGACGTTCCCGCTCCCGACATGAATACCGACTCCCAGACCATGGCCTGGATCATGGACACCTACTCGATGCACATGGGGCACACGGTCACCAGCGTGGTGACGGGCAAGCCCGTGAACATCGGCGGCTCGCGCGGCCGGGTCGAGGCCACCGGGCACGGCATTCAGGTGATCTGCGACGAGAGCATGCGCTACTTGAAGATGAACATCGACGGCTGCCGGGTGGTCATCCAGGGCTTTGGCAATGTAGGCTCCAATGCTGCGCGGCTGATGATGGAGCGGGGCTACAAGATCATCGGCGTCAGCGAACTGGAGGGAGGCCTGTCGAATCCCAACGGCATCGACATTCACCAACTGCTCGAGTACAAGAGCCGCAACAACACCATTCTGGGCTTTCGCGGCGCCGAGCCCACGCCCAGCGAGGAGTTGATGGTATCGGACTGCGAGATTCTCATCCCCGCGGCCACTGAGAACATGATTACCAGCCGCAACGCAGACCAGATCAGGGCGCGCGTTATTGTTGAGGGCGCCAACGGCCCGACCACCGCGGTGGCCGATGAAATTCTGGCCAAGAAGCGCATCTTCGTTATGCCCGACATCCTGGCCAACGCCGGCGGCGTCACGGCCAGTTATTTCGAGTGGGTGCAGGACCGCCAGGGCTACTTCTGGAAGGAAGATCTTGTGAACGAGCGGATGGAGGACATTCTGCGCGAGAGCTTCGACGACGTGATCCGCTATGCCGAGGCTCACAACGTGAACAACCGCATCGCCGCATACATGCTGGCCATCGACCGCGTGGCTTACACGATCAGGCAGAGGGGCATTTACGCATAGCTCGGCCGCTGAAGGCTGGTGGCTGCAAAGGCGGGATGGGCCATCGGCCCATCCCGCTTTTTATGTTTGCGCGGCACAACTATTCCTGCATGTTGCGGTTTACACCACAAGGGGAGCCATAAGCCCGCCTGAGGGAGAGTTATGAAAATCGCCATCATTGCGCTGCTTTTTGCCGCATCCGCATTGGCCCAGGATCCGTCCACACTGGCAACTGCGGCCTGCGGCCAAACAAATGCGGCTTTCAAGGTGAAGCTGGATGACACCGAGCACACAGTGGCTCTGCCCGAAGCGGGGAAGGCGCTGATTTACTTCATCCATGACGCCGGGACATCGGCGGTCTTTGCCTATCCAACGACGAAGCTCGGAGTGGACGGCGCCTGGGTTGGCGCCAATCACAGCAATTCCTATTTCGCGGTCTCAGTGGAGCCGGGAGAGCACCACGTGTGCGCCAGATTGCAGTCCTCACTTGTCGATGATCGCTCGGAGTTTGTGCATTTCACTGCGCAGGCGGGGAAAACATATTTCTACCGCACAAGGCTCGTTATGTCGCGAACTGTGGAGTTATTGGAGCTAGAGCAGATCGATAGCGATCAGGGCAGGTATCTGATATCTGTCTATCCGCTGAGTGTTTGGAAGGCAAAAAAATGAGATGCGGCTTCTCCGTTTAGGAAGAGCCATTTCGGTTGGATTTTTTGGCAGGCTCAGGGGGCGCGTCTTGCGGTAGCGGGGTTGGCTGCTTGATAAGCAGGCCTTCGAGCGGGACGGTCGAGAGGACGCGATTGATGGTGGCGGCGGCGGTTCCATCGCCGTATGGGTTCGCCATGCCGCGCAGGGCAGCGCGGAACTGCGGACTCAGAGCGCGCTCGATAGCGGCGAGGATGGCGGCGGTTTCGGCCGGGGCGTCGATGATATTGCGGGCGCGCTCGCGGCCCTGCTGGCGCATGCCGACATTGACCACGGGCAGAGCGAAGGAGGCAGCTTCCATGATGCCGCTGGAAGAGTTGCCGGCCATCGCGTCCACCTGGCCCAGCAAGCCCCAGTAAGTGACTGCATCGAGATTGACGAAGATGCGCGTGTGCAGGCGGTTGGCGGCGAGAGCCCGCGCGCGCTCGATGAGCGCGTAGCTGCCGGCGTCGGCGTTGGGATAGACGAAGAGGAGCTGGCCGGGCACCTGAGCGAGTGCATTGAAAAGGGAATCAGCTTCCGCGTTGGTGTCGCGGAGAATGGTGACCGGGTGCCAGGCGACCAGCAGCGTGGGCGGCGTGAGAGCGAGGCCGAGGCGGGATTCGAGAGCGGCGCGATTGGGAAGCGCGGAGCGGCGCAGGTGGTCGAGCGAGGGTGCTCCGGCGCGGGTGACGCGCCAAGGCTCCTCGCCCAGGGCGATGACGCGACGCCGGGCGGTCTCGGTGGAAGTGAAGTGGATGTGCGCCATTTTGGTGATGGCGTTGCGCACCTGGTCGTCGATAGCTCCCTGGCTGATTTCTCCGCCCTCGATGTGGGCGATGGGGGTGCGCAGGGCCAGAGCGACGGAGGCGGGCGCGAGCATCTCATAGCGGTCGGCGATGAGCAGCAGCAGGTTAGGACGCCAAGCGGTGAGCGCGTCGGCCAGACCGAGGATGGCCAGGCCGATGGTTTTGGCCATGCCGGTGTCGGTGTCGGAGCTGAGCAGGCATTCGATGCGCGCATGAATTGGGAAGCCGTCGCGCTCGATCTCCTGGATGGTCAGGCCGAACTCGGGCGAGAGATGCGCGCCCAGCACGAAGACGCCGAGGTCCACGCCGGGGTTCGCGGCCAACTCGCGCAGAGGCCAGTAGAGGTGGGAATAGTCGGCGCGTGAGGTGGTGACGACGGCGATGCGGCGACGGGTGCGGCGGTCTTCGATGGGCGGAGTCACAGGAGAAGTATAAATTGGGGCGGCTGCGGCATCCCACATTTTGGGCGATGAAGGTGCGCCAGATGTGGGGCACCCAGGGTTCGTGGTTTCCCACCCTTTCGCCAGAAAAAAGGCGAAAGGATGGGGCACGGGGAGTTTTGGTGGCATACGCCCCGGTTCATTTCCGGGCGGAACTCTATGCGGCGGGGATGGCGGCTCGCTTACACTGGAAAGGTTCAGCGAGTTTTTCTGGTGGGCAGCTTTCAGGCTGCATTGGGGATGAGAACCATGAGAATGACCGGGCAGTTAGAGCAAAATCAGAGTAATCGTGCCTTTGTTAAGAGTCGAGAAGGTGGCTTTTTCTTGAGGAAAAAGCCACTTGAGGTCATGGCTTCTGGATACAGCTACTCTGGTTTTGCTATAGCCCTTGCTTTTCTTGTTGCCGCGGCGGCAGTGGCGGGAGCGCAGGCGCGCTTTGACGCCGATGCGGTGCGGATGAACAATCGCGGCGTGGCGCAGATGGGCCAGCAGACGACCGAGCGCGCGGCGGCGTCGTTTGCCGAAGCGTTCAAGAAGGACCCCAGGATGGCGCAGGCGGCGATCAATGAGGGCATTTCGCTGCTCTATCTGCAGAAGCTGGACGAGGCGAAGAAGGCTCTTCGGGCCGCTCTTGTTTTGGACGAGAACAATGCCCAAACCTGGTACGATCTGGGCCTTGCGCAGCACGCGGGCAATGAGCTGGAGCCGGCGCTGAAGAGTTTTCAGCAGGTGGTGAAGATCGATCCGCAGGATGCGGATTCCTACTATTACGAGGGCGTCTGCTACCAGGGGTTGAAGGAGTACGACAAGGCGATAGAGGCTTTCAAGGAGACGCTCAAAATCAACGGGCTGCACGCCTCGGCGGAGTTCGCCTTGGCGCACGCGCTGCAGCACTCCGGCCAAACCGTGGAGGCGAAGGCGCACTTCAAGCTCTTCCAGCACATGACCAGCACCAAGGTTTCGACGCCTGTTGGGCTGGCCTATGGCGAGCAGGGGCGCTACTCGACGGTTGTGCCTGTTTCGGAACCGGAAACGGGCGGGCGCGCGATGATTCCAGTGAAGCTGGTGGCGAGTCAGTTGGTTTCCCAGGTCCCGAAGACGAAAGCTGGAGTGCCCGCATTCACGACGACCGGCGGGGCGTGCATGTTGGATGTGGCCGGCTCCGGAAGCATGGACCTGGTGCTGATGCAGGCGGGCGCGCAGGCGATTCGCGTGCTGCACAACAAGGGTGATGGGAGCTTTGAGGAACTGGACGCGGCGGCGGCGGGGCTGAAGGCCAAGGGGCACGCGGTGGCTTGCGCCGTGGGCGACTATGACGGCGACGGGCTGAATGACCTGGCCGTGGCGCTGGACGATGCGGTGCTGCTGTTTCACAACCTGGGCAAAGGGAAGTTTGAGGATGTGACGGCCGCGGCGGGACTGACGGCGAAGAACCGGCCAAGCGGAATCACGTTTGTGGACTACGACCACGACGGCGATCTGGATTTGCTGCTGACCGGCGCTGCTTTGAAGCCGGGCGATACGCCGAATGTGTTGTGGCGGAATAACGGAGACAAGACGTTTACTGATTGGACCGAGCCGACGGGATTGGGCGGCAGCGGGAAGACCAACGCAGCGATTCTCACGGACTTCAACAACGATAAAGCGGTGGATTTGGCGGTGACCGGCGACGGAGCCGCGCCGCTGATTTATGTGAATCCGCGCGAGGGGAAGTATCCGACGCAGGCGCTGTATGAGCCACCTGCGGTGGGGCAGACCCCGCTTGCGCGGCCACAACAGATGGGGCTGGACGAGAGCAGGCTACCGGCTACTGTGGGCATTGCGGTGCTGGACTACAACAAGGACGGCTGGATGGACATTGCCGTCACGCATGCCGGAGCGCCGGGGCTGACGCTGTGGCGCAATGTGGCCGGGCCGGAGAATGTTGGGCGGCGGTTTGAGCCTGTGGAACTGCCGCTGCACGGGGCGCTGCGCGGATGGGGCGTGACGCCCATCGACATCGACAACGACGGCTGGATCGACCTGGCGGCGATTGTGGAGACGAAGGCGGGGCTGCGGGTAAAGGTCTTTCGCAACCGAGGCGACGGCAGCTTTGAGGATGTAAGTCAGGCGCTGGGGCTGGACAGCGTGAAGCTGGTCGCGCCGCGCGGGTTGATTGCGGGCGACTTCACGGGCAGCGGCGCGGCGGACCTGATTGTGACGCAACTGAACGCGCCGCCGGTGCTGTTGCGCAATGTGGGCGGCAATAAGAATCACTCTGTGCGCCTGGACCTGAGCGGCTATGCGGACAACAAGACGGCGCTGGGCGTGAAGGTGGATGTCTTCGCCAACGGCCACTGGCAGAAGTGGGAGCTGGCCGGAGCCACAGGCTATCAGACGCAGGGACCGCCGCAGATTCTCATCGGCCTGGGCGATGCGGAAGGCATCGACCTGCTGCGCATTCTGTGGCCTACGGGCGTGCTGCAGGATGAGATTGATCTAAAGCCTCAGCCGGTGATCGCCATGAAGGAGGCCGACCGCAGAGGCAGTTCGTGCCCGGTGCTGTTTGCGTGGGACGGGCATAAGTACAAGCTGGTAACGGACGTGATTGGCGCGGCGGTGGTGGGCCACTGGTTCACGCCGCAGCGGCGCAATATTCCGAATCCCGGCGAGTGGATCAAGGTGGATGGCGACAAGGTTGCGCTGGTGAAGGGCAAGCTGAGCCTGCGCTTCATGGAGCCGATGGAGGAAGTCAACTACATCGACCAACTGCGGCTGGTGGCGGTCGATCATCCCGAGAATGTCGAGGTCAATCCAGATGAACGGTTCCTGGACGATCCGCCCTTTGCCTCAGGACGCGTGGTGGCGTCGGCGGGTGCGCGGAGGCCAGTGGGCGCATGGGACGGCGAAGGCCGCGACGTGCTGGACGAGGTGAGCCGCCGCGATCACAAGTTCGCGAGCGGATTCACGGCGCTGCCGTATGACGGCTTTGCCAATCTGCACGCCTTGACGCTGGATTTGGGAACGGTGGACGCGCAGTCTCCGCTGCGGCTGCTGATGACGGGCTATGTGAATTACTTCAGCGCGACCTCGCTGTATGCGGCGTGGCAGGGAGGCATCAAGCCGATTTCGCCGTATGCCGAGGCGCAGTTGCCGGATGGAAGCTGGCGGAGCATCGCGGATGATGTGGGATTTCCCGCGGGCCTGGAGCGGACGATTGTTGTGGACCTGACGGGCAAGCTGCCGGCTGGAGCGCACCGCATTCGTCTGGTCAGCAACCTCGAAATCTACTGGGACCAGGTGCTCATCGATCAGAGCGCCAATGCGGAAGCAAGAACAGCGGAGCTGCCGCTCGGGCTGGCCACGCTGCATTTCCGCGGCTATCCGACGCAGATTGATGGCGCCAGCCCCGGTGATCTGGACTACGACTACGACCGCGTGAGTTTGACCGGGCCGTTCCAGCATCAGCGCGGCAACTACACGCGCATGGGCGATGTGACGGAGCTGGTCAAGGGCATCGACGACCGCTATGTGATCTTCGGCAGCGGCGAAGAGATTGCCGCCGAGTTTGATGCGGCCAGGCTGCCCGCGCTGCCCTCGCACTGGAAGCGCGACTACTTCTTCTATGCCAACGGATTTGTGAAGGACATGGACTGGTGGGATGCATCGCCCTTTACCGTGGCGCAGTTGCCGTTTCACGCGATGAGCAAGTATCCGTATCCAGTCTCTGAGGAATTTCCGCAGGACGCGCAGTCCTTGGAGTACCAATTGAACTGGAACGACCGCTTTGACTCGGGCGAGCCGGTGCGGTCGTACCGATTTGACTACAAAGTGATGCCGTCCACTCCGGCAGAGGACACGGCGGCGCCTGCGGCGCAACCACCTGCGGTGGGGCTGACGGCGCCTGCGGCGCAAGGGACAGGGAAGTGATGAATGATCTTGTCCTCAGTCCTGCGGCGCGGCAACTGGAGTTGTTGCGCGCGGGAGAGATTTCTGTGGCGGAGTTGGCTGAGGCGCACATAGAACAAATTGCCTGGCTGAATCCGCGGTTGAACGCCTTTGCAGATTTTGATGCGGAGCGCGTGCGCGCCGAGGCTCGGCGGCTGGAGTTGACGAAAGAGCCGCGAGGGCCGCTGCACGGATTGCCTGTCACAGTGAAGTCCTGCATTGCAACGGCGGGCTATCGCTGCGAGATCGGCAGCCTGCTGCACAAGGGCGAAGTGCCGCGCGAGGATGCGCTTGTTGTGGCGCGGCTGAGGGCTGCGGGAGCGCTGATTCTGGGCACGACCAACTGCCCGGAGTTCCTGATGGCGTACGAGACCGATAATCTGTTGCACGGGCGCACGAATAATCCGTGGGATCTGGAACGCACGCCGGGCGGATCGAGCGGCGGCGAGTCGGCGGCCATTGCGGCGGGGCTTTCAGCGGCCGGTCTGGGCAGTGACAGCGGCGGCTCGGTGCGCGTGCCCGCGCATTTTACCGGCATCTGCTCGCTGAAGCCGACGCCGGGCCGCATTCCCGGACGCGGACACCTGCCGCCATGCGTGGGACCGTTTTCGACCCTCGGCTCGATTGGGCCGATGGCGCGCACCATGAGCGACGTGGCGCTGATGTTTCGCACGCTGAGCGGCCAGGACCCGCTGGACCCCGTGAGCCCGCCCGTCGCGCTGCGCGAACCCAGCGCTGATGAGCTGCGAAGCAATACGATTGGCTACTTTGCGGATGACGGCCTGGCCCCGGTTACGCCGGAGACGCGAGCGGCGGTCGAGGCCGCGGCTGCGGCGCTCGGCAGCGCGGGATTCCGCGTGGAGCCCTTCAGGCCGCGCACGCTGGAGCCGCTGCGCAAGCTGTGGTGGAGGTTTTTTGTGCAGTGCGGGGCCATGTTGTTTGAGCCGGAGTATCGCGGCCGGCGCGAGCGGCTGAGTCCCGTCTTCAGCGGCTTTCTCGATATTGCCGAAGCCGCGCCGCCGCTGACGGCCACGGAACTGCTCAACGCATGGTGCGAATTGGACCAGATGCGCTCGAAAATGCTGGCGGAGATGAGCGAGTATCCGGTGCTTTTGTGCCCGGTGGCGAGCATTCCGGCCTTCCGTCACGGCGAGCGCAAGTGGGAGATCGATGGCCAGACCGTGGAGTATCTTGACGCCGTGCGTTACACGGAGTGGTTCAACGCGATGGGAGCGCCGGCGGCAGTGGTTCCCGTGGGCCATTCGCCGCAAGGGCTGCCCATCGGAGTGCAGATTGTGGCGCGGCCCTTCCAGGACGAGACGGCCCTGGGCGTTGCGGCGGTTGTGGATGCGGCTTTCGGCTATCACGCGCCACCGCTCGCACAGGCGTGAGCGCCGCTGATCCGTCAAGTTCATCCATCACAGAATGATGATCCCATCCGTGCTGGAAACGTGACCAAAGGCATAGGCAGGAGTGCTTCATCTCCACCTTTTGGTTGAGGCGAGACTCGGCTTCATGCAGTAGCCTGATCTTTCCTCAGAATGGAGCGCGGAAGTGCGCGAGAACTGGCGTAAGAAGTTTGCCGAAACCCCAGATGTGCTGAAGAGCGCGCGGCGCCAGCAGACAGTGGTGCCGGTGCTGGATTTGGAGATTGGCGGCGGCGATTTCATTGCCATGGCGGGGCCCTGCTCGGTAGAGACGGAGTTCCAACTGATGGCTACCGCAGAGCGTGTGCGGCGGGCCGGAGCGCGCGTTTTGCGTGGCGGCGCATTCAAGCCGCGCAGTTCTCCCTATTCGTTTCAAGGGCTTGGCCTGGAAGGGCTACGGATGCTGGCGCGCGCGCGCGAAGAGAGCGGCCTGGCCATCGTGACCGAAGTCATGTCAGAGACGGACGTGCCGATGGTGGCCGAGTACGCCGATATTCTGCAGATCGGCACGCGCAACATGGAGAACTATTCGCTGCTGGAAGCGGCGGCGCGCTCTGGCCGGCCGGTGCTGCTGAAGCGGGGCATGGTGGCTACCATCGACGAACTGCTGCATTCAGCGCAGTTTATCCTCGACAATGGCAACCCGAATGTCATTCTCTGCGAACGCGGCATCCGCACCTTTGAGACGGCGATGCGCAACACTTTCGATGTGGCCGCGATTGCGCTTCTCAAGGAGATTTCGCATCTCCCGGTGATTGCTGATCCGAGCCATGCGGCAGGGGTTAGCGATCTGGTTCCCGCACTGGCGCGCGTGGCAGTGGCAGCCGGCGCGGATGGGATGCTGGTCGAGGTGCATCCTTGTCCGGACAAGGCGTGGAGCGATGGCGGGCAGTCGCTGGACTTTGCCGGATTCGACGAGATGATGGCGGATCTCGAGCCGTGGATCACGCTGCGCGAACATGAGCGGTCGCGGCGCAGGCTGGGAGTTACGCGGCGGCGCGAGACGGCTGAAGTGCGGACGATGGAGGCAGTAGGATGAGTCCTGCTGCCAGGGTGCTGGCAACTGCCGCGTCGTTTGCGTTGCTGATTCCGGTTTGCGGGTTTGCGCCCAATGAGGCGCAGAACGCGGGCCCGGAGATTGGCGCAGATTTCATCGTCACGGCTGCGCAGGCTTATCAGCCGCTGGCCGCTTTGCGAGGGGCTGAGCGCTTTCCCAAGGGCGCGCAACTGCTGCTGGTTCACGCAGGCAAGGCGGAGCCGCTGGTGGCGGGCTTTGCTGCCAGCGCAGACGCCAACATTTCCTTCGATGCAAAAACGGTGCTCTTCGCGGGCAAGCAGGCAGCAGGCGATCCGTGGCAGATATGGGAGCTGACGCTGGCTGATCGCTCCGTGCGGAAGGTGATTGCAACCGCGGGCGACGCCGAGCGACCATTTTATCTTCCGGGCGGACGGCTGGTCTGGGCCGGGCGCACGCCGCAGGGATTTCAACTGCAATCGGCGGAAGACGGCCGCCTGCCGGCACAGAGTTTTGCGAACCCAACGGCGGGGCCGGGCATCGTACCAGTCACTTACATGCAGGCGAGCGCTTTTCCCGCGGACGTGCTGGCGGATGGGCGGATTTTGTTTGAGGCGGGATTTCCGCTGGGCGCGGGCGCGACGCCCGAGCTTTATCTGGTTTATGCCGATGGGTCAGGCGTCGAGTCTTACCGTTGCGATCACGGCAAGGCGCGCTGGGGCGGAAGGCAACTGGCCTCGGGCGATGTGGTGTTCACACACGGAGCAACGCTCGGGCGATTCACTTCGCCGCTGGCCCACGAGGAGCCGGTTGCGGCTCCCCATGCGGAGTACGCGGGCGCGATTGCCGAGACCTCTTCGGGCGAATGGCTGGTGAGCGCGCGGGGCGCGGCTGGAACGCGCTATGCGTTGAAGTTGTGGAAGTCCGGTTCGCCGGAGTTGCAGAGTGTGCTGGCTGTGAGCGGCGAGGATCTTGTCGAGCCGGTTCTGGTAGCGCAGCGCACGAGGCCTAACCGGCATCCCTCCGGGCTGCATGATTGGAACTACGCCAATCTGCTTGCTCTCGATGCGCGCCAGTCGCGCGAGGGCGACCTGAAGGTTGCACCGGCTTCGGTGCGGATGGAGACGATGGACGCCGCCGGCCACGCTGTTGTGATGGGCACTGCGCCGGTGGAGGCGGATGGCTCCTTCTTTGTGAAAGCTCCGGCGGACAAGCCCATACGCTTTGCGCTGCTGAATGCAAAAGGCGCGGTGCTGCGGCAGGAACATGGATGGTTCTGGGCTCGCCAGGGCGAACAGCGCATTTGCGTGGGCTGCCATGTGGGTCCGGAGCGCGCGCCGGAGAATCGCGCGCCAGCCGTGCTGCTGCGCTCGACCACGCCGGTTGATCTGACGGGCGCAGCGCGGACAAAGACGATGCAGCGGAAAACTCCGGGAGGCAATCAATAAGATGTTTGCTCGCTATCTTCTCATCTTCGCTGGTGCTGTCTCGATGGCTGCGGCGCAAACTGTTCCTACGCCCCCCGCTGCATCCGCGCCGCAGAGTGCCGTTGCGCCCTCCAATGCTTCCGCGCCGCAGGCGCCTGTCATTCGCTTTGAGGACGCCAGCGACAAGGCGGGCATCAACTTTACGAGCAGCTTCGGATCAAGCCAGCTGGGATCGCTGCTGGAGGGGACAGGCTCAGGCTGCGTCTGGTTCGACTACAACAACTCCGGACGGCCCTCTCTTTATGTGGTTAACGGAAGGCCGCTGGATGACTCCATGCATCCGCATCCTCTCAAAGTGAAGCCCAATCCACCGCCGCACAATCATCTTTACCGCAACGACGGCAACGGACACTTTACCGATGTGACGGCGGAGTCGGGGCTCGATCCGGATCTTTATTCGGTGGCCGTGACGGCGGCGGATTACGACAACGACGGATTTGTCGATTTGCTGGTTACCGGCTACGGGAAGACCATTCTCTACCATAACGACGGCAACGGCCACTTCACCGATGTAACCGAGAAGGCCGGCCTCAAGGTGGACGGCTGGGGCATCAGTTCGACCTGGCTGGATTACGACAAGGACGGATGCGTCGATCTGTTTGTGGGCCGTTACGTCAAGTTCGATCCGAAGTACCGCGCCTTCTACGCGGCGGACAACTATCCGGGGCCGCTGGACTACGAGGGCGAAACCAACAAGCTCTATCACAACAACTGCAACGGAACATTCACGGACGTGAGCGAGAAGTCCGGGATTGGCGCGTACGTCGGCCGTACCATGGGCGTGACGGCGGCGGACTTCGACAACGATGGATGGGACGACATCTACGTAGCCAACGACCGCACCGAAAACTTCCTCTTCCACAACAAGCACGATGGGACCTTTGAGGAGATTGCCAACGAGACGGGCACAGCCTACGGGCAGAATGGCGAGTCGACTTCATCGATGGGACCTGTCTTCGCCGATCTGGAGGGGCGCGGCGTGCTTGACCTGTGGGTGACCGACGGCCACTATAACCGGCTGCTGCACAACGCCATGGCCCCGACCTCCTCCGAGGGATGGAAAGCGGGCAAGCCGGGCTTTGAAGACATGGGCGCGACCAACGGCGTCTCGCAGGCCAATGCGCAGTACGTGAGCTGGGGCACGGGCGTCTACGACTTCGACAACGACGGCCAGCTCGACATTCTCATTTTTCACGGCGGGCTGATTCACCTGATTCCGCAGGAACACACGCTGTTTCGCGGATTGGGGAATGGAAAATTCGAGGATGTTTCGCGTGATGCCGGCCCGGTGCTCAGCGTGCGCACCACGGCGCGCGGCGCATGTTTCGCGGACTACGACAACGACGGCAAGATGGACGCGTTTGTGGTGAACCTGGGCGGCAAGGGAACGCTGGTGCACAACGTCTCTACCAATACCGGACACTGGATCGGCATCAAGCTGGTGGGCACGAAGAGCAATCGCGACGGCATCGGAGCGCGCGTTGAGGTTTTCACTGGGGGCAAGCGCCAGACGGCGGAGCGCGTGGCTGGTTCCGGCTATCTTTCGCAGAATGACGGCCGCCTGCACTTCGGATTGGGCGCGGCGACGACAGTGGACAAGCTGATCGTTCACTGGCCCAGCGGGCGCGATCAGACTCTTGAGAAGCTTGGCGTGGATAAAGTGCTCACGGTCGAAGAGCCGAAATCAGGAGACGCGAAGTGAACGGACGCATCCAAGCCAAGTGGTGCGCGGGAGTCGCGGTTTTGACTGCGGCGTTGCTGACGTTCGCCTTCTGGCCGGCCGTGAATCATCCGGTGCGCGCGGACGAGAGCGATCAGAACTACGCTTCGCCGCTTGAGGTTCTGTTGTCGCCCGATGACGCGCGACTCTACGTGCTCTGCCAGGAGAGCGAAGAGGTGAGGGTGCTGGATGCCGCCAGCCATGCCGTTCTGAAGAACATCGCAGTGGGACGCGTGGCGCGCGGCTTTTCGCTGTCTTCTGATGGCGCGCGCCTGTTCGTGGCTAACTCCTGGGACGACTCGCTTTCGGTGATCGACACAAGGACGCTGGCCGTTGTGGCCACGTGGCCGGTGGGCGCGGAGCCGTCGAGCGTAGTGGAAGATCACGCGGGCAAATGGCTCTTCGTGGCCAATCGCATCTCGAACGATGTGGCCGTGCTGAACGCGCAGACCGGGGTGGAAGAGAAGCGCCTGGCGTCCGGACGGGGCACGAGTTATCTGGCGATTTCTCCGGATGGAAGCCGCATCTACGCCACGCACGTCTATCCGAATCCGACGCGGGTGCGAAGCGAGTTGGACAATCGCACGGCGCCGGAATCCGAGATCACAGTGATCGATGCGACGCGCGCCGTGGTCGTGGATCGCATTCCGCTGCACGGCCTGGCTGGAGTCTTTCATATCGCGATTTCTGCCGATGGGCGTCTGGGCGTGGCGGCAGGGTTGCACCCCAAGAATCTGGTGCCGCTGGCGCATCTGGAACACGGGGGCGGCTTCGCCGATACGCTCACGCTGTTCGGCGCGGATGTGGGTCAGCCGGTCGAGGTTCCGCTGGACGAGCTTGAGCGCTATGCCTCAAGGCCCTTCGGCGTGGCCATTGCGCCGGATAAGTCGCGCATCTACGTCACCAGCAGCGGCTCGGAGATGGTAACGGTCATCGATGTGCCGCGCCTCATGCGCTTCATTCACGCGCAGCCTCACGCGCAGCCGGTGTCGTTCGCGCGGGACCTTTCCGCCAGCGCCAACTATGTCGTGACGCGCATTGCCGTTGGGCACGATCCGCGCGGACTGGCGCTTGCGAACGACGGAGGCAGGCTGTTCGTGGCCAACCGCCTGGAAGACACGGTGAGCGTGATTGATACGCGCGCCAATCGCGTGGCTTCCACCATTGCGCTGGCCGGTCCGAAGACCATTTCGGTGCTGCGCCGGGGAGAGCAGACTTTCTACACGTCGCGCTATGGATTCCAGGGACAGATTGGCTGCGCCAGCTGCCACATCGACAACACCTTCGACGCTGTTTCGTGGGACCTGGAACCGGATGGTATGGGCCGCGACATCGTGGACAACAAGACGCTGGAGGACATCAAGGGCACCGAGCCCTACAAGTGGAACGGCGGCAACCCGGACATTCCAACCGAGTGCGGCCCGCGGACGGAAAAGTACTTCTGGCGCTCGGAAAACTACGACAACGCCACGCTCACGGCCCTGGCTGTTTTTGTCCGCGGTCTGCCTGCCCGGCCCAACCGCTGGCGGCAGGCAAACGGCGAACTGACGCCGGCGCAGGATCGCGGCAAGGACTTGTTCGAGCGCGCGCAAGACCAATTTGGCAAGCCGATTCCGGAGAGCAACCGCTGCTCCTATTGCCACAGCGGCCCGAAGGGAACAAGCCAGAGGTCGTTTGATGTAGGGACGCGCAAGCCTACTGACAATACGGGGCTTCTGGACACGCCGCAGCTGACCAATATTGCCTTGACCGCGCCCTACCTGCATGACGGCTCAGCGCGCACGCTGGAAGAGATCTGGACGGTCTACAATCCCGACGACAAGCACGGGCGCACAAATGATCTGACCAAGGACGAGCTCAACGATCTGATTGAGTACCTGAGGACACGATGAAGAGATCCGTATCCAACAAATTCGCACCTTACGTGATTTTGACCATCGCATTGCTGCTGGCGGCTGCGCCGCTGACATTTGCCGCGCCGCCGCAGATGCCGCGCTTTCGCTTTGAGAATTTCACCACAGCCAACGGACTGCCCGACAATCACGTGTATGCAGTGCTAGTGGACGGGGATCGCATCTGGGCGGGCACGGAAAACGGCCTGGCGGTCTATGAGAACCATGCGTGGAAGACCTACACCACCAAGGATGGGCTGGCGCACCGCGCAGTGCTTTCGCTGGCGCGGGACTCGCGCACCGGCGATGTGTGGGCCGGGACGATGGGAGGCTTGAGCCGCATCTCCGGCGGACGCATCGACAGCTATACGCAATTGACTTCGGGTTTGAGCAACGATGTGGTTTATGGAGTATCGGTGGAAGGCGAGAACGTGTGGGTGGCGACGGCCGCGGGCGGCTGCCGCCTGAATACGCGCACCGGCCAGTGGACACTCTATAACGAGCGCAATACGCCCATGGTCGAGATTTGGGTCTACGGGGTTTCCGCCACGCCCACCAAGGTTTATTACGCGGTGTGGGGCAGCGGCATTCTGGAGTACGACCAGAAGACCGGACGCTGGGACAAGTACGATGACCCGGACAGCGAAAACGAGATTGTGCTCTTCAAGGATCAGGGCCTGGTCCACGAAATTGTCACTTCTGTCAGCTTTGTAGACAACATTCTCTGGGTGGCCACGTATTTTGGCAATAGCCGCTATGACGGCCGATACTGGCACAACTTCCTGACTAAGGACAGCGGACTGCCCTCGAACTTCACGAATGTTGTGAAGGGCGTGGACGCCAATCGCGCATGGTTCGGCACCGACAAGGGACTGGCCTACTACGACGGCGCGAACTGGGCCGTCTATAGCCCGTCGCTCACGGACGGCAAGCCGGAGATGACGGTGCGCGACGCGGAGGGCAAAGTAACGCCGGTTGCTGTTACGACCGCACCGGCCCACAACTACATTCTCGGCATCGACCTCCAGGGCGACGACATATGGGTTGCCACCGCCAAAGGGTTGAGCCACGGAATTCGTCAACGATAATAACAATAAGGACACAAGGAGCAGCATCATGAATGCATTTGCAGATATTCTGGAAGCCATCGCACACGCGCCCATCCAAAAGCGCGCCATGACAAATCTCGGCGTGCTCAACGAGGCTTACGACTACGAGAAGCCCAGTTCGTTCTCCCGCGGCATGAGAATCGATATTGGAGAGGTCACCATTCTTCTGATCTCGGGCACTGCCTCGATTGATGACAAGGGCGTGACCGTTCATGTGGGCGATTTCCGCGCCCAGATGAAGCGCACGCTGGAGAATCTCACGGGCCTGCTGGAGGCCGAAGGCTGTACCTGGCACGACATCGTGCGCACCAGTTGCTACCTGCGCGATATTGACCGCGACTATGACCTTTTCAACGAAATGCGCACCGCCTTCTTCAAGGCTCAGGGGCTCGATCCGCTGCCCGCGTCCACCGGCATCCAGGCGCACCTTTGCCGTCCCGACCTGCTGATCGAGATCGAAGCCATCGCGATGTTCCGCACGAAAAAGGCTGCCGCCGGCAAGGAGTAGTTCTTATGCGCAAGGGATGGTTGTTGGCGGCTTGCTGCGCAATGGCGGCGGGCTGCGCGTTGCAGCTTGCCGCGCAGCAGTATTCGAGCCAGTACGCAGATCAGGCCGCAGGTCAGAATGCGAGTCCGATTGTGGTCACGGGCAAGGGAAAGTGCGAGTGCGGCGCGCATCCGCCTGGCCCGCCCAAGGACCGCGTTGTCATGCCTTATGCGGGCGAACCGAAGGATCTGAGCCCCTACGAGAAGTTTGCGGCGCCCTACGACTACAACTACATCCGTCCCAACATCTACACCGGCGCGGCGCGGGATATACCCGAGCCCAAAAACCTGACCGAAGTCCGCATCGGATTCTTCGGGCCGATCGAGCACAATCCAGACTCGGTCTTCGGCCTGCGCATGATGCACGGCGTGCAATTAGCGATCGAGGAGGCCAACGCGCACGGCGGCTACGGCGGCAAGCCCTTCCGGCTGATGCCGCACAACGACTACGACAACTGGCAGGCGAAGGCGGTCTACGGCGAAGACCGGCCCACCGACCCCACCATCTGGGGTTCGTCGTCGAACGAAGCCGTAAAGATGATCTACGACGATCAGGATTGGGCGATCTTCGGCTCCATAAGCTCCGAGGCCACGCACATCATCCTGCGCGTAGCGCTGAAGGCAGAGATCCCCATCGTCAACTCGGCCTCCACCGATCCGACCATTCCGGAGACTTACATTCCGTGGTACTTCACCGATCTTCAGGATGACCGCGTGCAGAGCTTGACGCTGGCCCGCCGCATCTTTACCGAGTCGGGCCTGAAGCGCGTGGCGATTCTGCGCGTGAACAATCGCTACGGGCGCTTCGGGGTGATCAAGTTCCGCGATGCCGCGCGGCGGCTGGGTCACCCGGTGGTCATTGAGCAGAAGTATTTGCCCGGCGACACGGATTATTCAAAACAGTTACAGGTGATCCGGGGCTCGCGGGCAGACGCCATCGTGCTGTGGACCGATGAAACGCAGGCGGCCTTGATCCTCAAGCAGATGCGGGCGGCGGGGATGAAACAGCGCGTTTTTGGCGCGTATCGCACGCTGGGCCCCAGGATGCTGGCCGAGGCTGGCGATGCAGCGGAGGGCTTTGAGGCCGTTTTCCCCTACGACCCAACGCGCAAGGATCCGAAGTGGATCGACTTCAACCAGCGCTTCGAGAAGCGCTTCAACGAGAAGCCGGAGCAGTTTGCCTCGCTGGCCTACGATGCGATGAATATGCTGCTCGACTCGATCTGCAAGGCGGGCCTGAACCGGGCGCGGATTCACGATGCCCTGGCCAACATCCAGGAATACGATGGCGTGACCGGGCACATGGTCTTCGATCCCAACCTGAAGAACGTGGCTCCGATGTACCTGGGCACGGTTCATCACGGCGTGGTCAGCTATCGGGTTGCGACGATGGAGCCACCTGCGGTGGGGCAGACGCCGCTTGCGCGGCAGGAGCCATCTGCGGTGGGGCAGGCACCGCTTGCGCGGCAGGAGCCAACGCCGAAGCCCTATGCGCGCGTGGGCGAGGATGGCGTGGATTATGCCGGGCCGCATCGCGCAGACGTTCCGGCTGGTCCTGTGAGCGTGGTTCTGTTTGGACCTGATGCGGTCAAGATTTCACAATCGCCGGAGATGCAGGCGGAGCTGGCGGCCAGCGCAGCCAGGGGGCGCGAGTGGAAGCTGTTGCCCGTGGGCAGCGATAAGAACTGGAGCGCGGCAGGCTGGCAGGTGTGGGCAGCTTCCGGCGATCTGGTTCGCGCCATCATGGACGAGCACGCGCTGGCGATTGTGGCGCTGAATCGCGATGCAGCTCACCTGGCCGAGCAGCTGGCGCTGAAGACCTTTGTGCCAGTGGTGGCTCTGAGCAGCGACAAGACGCTGACTTCCATCAATGTTCCCTGGATCTTTCGCGTGCCCGAGCAAACCACGCCGGTGGAGGCGCTACGGCTGCTTGAAGCGGCCGCTGACCGCAGCGGGCTGAATCCGGAGCGGCTGAGAAACGTGCTGGCATCGGGAAATGAGATTACCGGGGTCGCTTTTTTGCCGACTGGCGAACCGCGCAGCCACAATTGATTTCTGCGGCTATAGCGAAACCACAGTAGGTGTATCTCGGAAGCACGCCCGCCAAGTGGCTTTTTCACCAAGAAAAAGCCACACTGAGTACTTCTAACTAGGCTACGGCTACTGTGGTTTCGCTCTACTCCTCGCCCAACTCGTAGGAAATGCCGAAGCGCCCAATCTGAATCAAGGATTTGTCGGCGGGAGGCCAGATGTGAAGACTCTCGACGCGGTTTGACCCCGCTATGCGATGCGCGACCGCAGTGCCTACCAGGGCGCCCGTTGCGGCATGGTGGAAGTGAACGCTCAGCGCGTCTCCGGCCTGCGCCCTGGTCCATCCAAAAACATATTCTCCTGGCCTGAGCGCGATTCCGCCGATGCGCACGGGTGTCTGCACAATCAGGTAATGCGAATACTTGCCGTCGGCGGAGTAACCGGCCGTCAGCAGCACGACCCCGGCGATGAAGCGGCCGCGGCCATTCACGATGCCGGAGGCGGTGCGCATCTCGGTCTCGATGTGCTCCCTTTCGACCGGCGCGCGAGCCGGCAGCAGGGAAGCCAGTTCCCCATCCGTGGCTTGCCGCCACGCCCCCTTCTGCGCCTGCGCAAGCGGCGCAAACAGAGTGAAGAACAACAGAAATGATCCGGAAAGAAGCCGGTTTCTGGTCAGATTGGGGCTCATGGTTTTGGCTTTCTGAGGGATTCGAGTGTGACAATGCCGCGCTGGATAGCGGCCGTGGCGGCCTGCGTCCGGTCGGTCACGCCCAGCTTGCCCAACATGCTGTTGATGTGCGTCTTCACTGTGGCTTCTGAAATCTCCAGTTCGGTCGCGATCTCCTTGTTGCTCTTGCCATGCACAATCTGCTCCAGCACGTCGAACTCCCGCGGCGTCAGTTCTTCGGTGCCCATCCGCTCGGCCAGCTTTTCGGCAATGGCCGGAGGAATGTAAGACCTGCCGGCATGAACCGTGCGGATCGTGGCGATCAACTCGTCTGAAGTCATGCCCTTCAGCAGATAGGCGCGCGCGCCGGCCTGCATGGCGCGATAGATGTCCTCGTCGCCGTCGTAGGTGGTGAGCACGATGAAGCGCGCCTGGGGCGTCTCCATGCGGATGCGCTCGATGACCTCCACGCCGCTCAGCCGTGGCAGCCGCAGGTCAACCAGCGTGATATCCGGCTGGTGCTTGCGAAATTGCACGATGGCTTCCACGCCGTCGGCGGCTTCGCCCACCACTTCCAGGCCGTCCACCACGTTCAGCAGCGCAACCAGTCCCTGGCGCACCACGTGGTGGTCTTCAATAACGAGTACGCGAATCGATTCATTCGTCACGATTGCTCCTTTGCTGCTCCGCGTCTACTATCGCGTCTCTGTCTGGGCTGCTGCCTGCAGCCGGACCGTGGTTCCCACGCCCGGCTCGCTTGTCACTTCCAGTGATCCACCAATGGCAGCGGCGCGTTCTTTCATCCCGGTCAATCCAAAGTGCCCGGTCCCGTCGTGCTCGGCAACAAGTCCCTGCTCTTCGCCGGCGGCAAACCCTCGCCCGTCGTCCCGCACTTCCAGCGCCACCGCGTCCGGCCTATACTCCAACTGGACAAAGAGGTGTTTCGCTCCGGCGTGCTTCTTCACATTGTGGATGGCCTCCTGGGCCACGCGCAGAAACTCCTGCTCCGTGCCTGGAGGCATGGGCCGGTACGCGCCAAAGAGGCTGAATCTGGCCTCCAGTCCGTGGTTGCCTTCGGCCTCCACCAGGCGGCGCAACTTCACCGGCAAGGTCGTTTCGCCCGAGTCCTGCGAGCGCAGCGCCCAGATGGATTGGCGCGCGTCAGCCAGCCCTTCGCGAACATAGTTGCGGATCAGGTCCAGATGCTTCGTCGCCGCCTCTGGCTTGTTGTGGCGCAGCAACTCCGCCAGCACCTCCAACTGCACCGAGATGCCCACGTAGCCCTGGGCCAGCGTGTCGTGAATCTCGCGCGCGATGCGGCTGCGCTCGCCCAGAACGGCGCGGAACTCGCCTTCCGCACGGCGCAGGCGCAGACGCAGCAGCAACACAACCAGGCCCACCATGGCCGCCAGCAGCAACGCATAAAACCAGATTGTCTGGTAGAAATGAGGCCGCAGCTCAAAGGCGAGCGCCGCGCCCGCGGTGTTCCAGAGCCCGTCGTTGTTGGCCGCCTGCACGCGGAAGGTGTAGCGGCCGGGCGGAATGTTGGTGTAGTAGGCGGTGCGGCGCGTGCCGGCCTCGGTCCAGTTGTGGTCGAAGCCCTCAAGCATGTAGCGGTACCGCACCTTCTGCGGCGCGGTGAAGCTCAGTCCGGCAAAGTCGAATTGAAAGTGCACATGCCCCGCAGGAACCACCAAAGAAAAGGCTGCTGCATGCAATGCCTGGTCGACGTCGTCCACGGCAAAGCGTTCCAGCGCGACGGGCGGCGGAACATTGTTGACCGGGAAGTGGGCCGGGTCCACTTCCACCAGCCCTTTGGGCGTGGCGAACCAGAGATGCCCGTCGCGCGAGCGCCAGGCCGAAGGGTGGCTGTTGGTGGCTGTTTCACGGGTGCGGAGGCCATCGGCGGCGCCGAACTCGATCCAATGCGAGCATCCGGCCCCTTGCATGGCCTTGCCGCTCGCGGCGCAGTCGCAGCGGGCGATTCCGTTCGCGGTAGCGAACCACAGATGGCCGACGCCGTCGTCCAGAATGGCGCGAATGGTGGTCTGATTCAGGCCGTTCTGTGTCTCGGCGGAAAAGCGCCGCCCATCCCACAGGTTCCAGCCGTGGTCCTGCGTGCCGATCAGCAGAGTGCCGTCGCCGCGGGAGAGGAGGGCCGTAATCACGTTGCTGGAGAGCCCGTTCGCGGTCGTGTAATTGGCAATCCTGCCGCCGCTCAGCCGCGAAAGGCCGGCCAAGGTGGCCACCCACAAGCTGCCGCTGGCGTCGCGGGCCATTGCGCCCACCAGATCGCTGCCCAGGCCGTTTGCCTGCGTAAAAGTCTCCATGCGCATTCCGGCCAGCCCGCCAGCCGCGTTCTCCCAATGCGTCAGTCCGCGCCGGGTGCCAACCCAGAGCGAGCCATCGGCATCCGCCAGCAGGGAACGGATGAAGTCGTCGGGCAAGCCGTCGGCGGAGGTGAAGGAATCGATTCGGTTGCCGCGAACCCGGCTCAACCCGTCCGGCGTGCCCACCCAAAGGTCGCCGTTGGGGGCCGCGGCCAGCGAGAGAATCACGTCGCTCAACAGGCCGTTGCGAACAGAGTAGGTACGAACGGAGTCTTTCCCGGTTGCATTGTGGCGAATGGCATTCAGGCCGTTCCCGCTGGTTCCCACCCAGAGCGTGCCCGCATGGTCTTCGACGACAGTGGTGGTTGCGTCAGAGGAAAGATTCTCTCGCGCGCCAACGGTGCGGAAGCGCTGATCGCGCAGAATGTGCAGGCCGTCGGTTTCGGTTCCCGCCCAGATGTTTCCTTCGCGGTCTTCCATCAGCGTGAGCACTGACGCCGTGGCCAGAGGATCGGTGACTGGCAGGCGCTGGAGCTTGCCTTCGGCCCACCGAGCGAGACCGCTGTTGGTGCCGATCCAGAGACTGCCTTCGCGGTCGGCCAAAAGTGCTTGAATGCGGCTGCCTGGAAGTTCGTGGCCGACGGTGAAGCGCTCGATGGCGTTGTCGCCTCGTTTCGTGTCTCCGTCCAGCATCGCTACGGTGCTTTTGTCAGCGGAGGCCACTCTGCCACCACGGAAGGTTTGAATGAAATCAATAGGCCCAGCCGGAATCCACGGAAACATCCCAGCCTGAGGCTCAGGGAGTGTCCAGCGGCCGTCCCAGTAAATCGACGCTTTGTCTTGCGTCCCAACCCACAATTTGCCTTGACCGTCCGATATGACATTGGTGATAGCACTGGCCGGAAGCCCAGTCATGGCTGTGACATCAACAAACTGTTCTTTGCCATTCAGCCGCGCCAGCCCCTGATCGGTCCAGGCCCACAAGTAGCCATTCGCGGACTCCACCAGAGCCCGGACGCCGTTTCCCGGTAGTCCTTCCCGCTCTGTGAAGACCGTTACTGCCCCATCCTTCCAGCGTGCGAGTCCGTCGCTGGTACCGATCCAGAGCGCCCCGTCGCGGGTCTCCAGCAGGCAACGGATGTCGCTGCTCGGCAGGGGAGGGCTGGAGTTGCGGTCGAAGACCTGAAAGTTGTTGCCGTCGAAGCGCACCAGGCCAACCTCGGTGCCCAGCCACACAAAGCCGTCGCGGGTCTGCACCAGGGCCTGCACAGTGTTCTGCGGGAGGCCGTTCTCCATCACCCACGTCTGGCGGCCGTAGTTGGCCAGCGGCGTGGCAGGCTCCAGCGCCAGGCCGGAGAGTCCGCAGCCCAGCAGCAATGCGGCTGCCAGCAGGCCGCATTGCGCAGCCGGACGATGAGTTGTTCCGCCATGCAGAAACAAGCGCCGGGAGCTATTTCCCGCAGTCTTCTTCGAATTGGTATGACTTTGAGTCACTCAATCGGGTGGAAATCGCTCAGGATGACTTCAAACTGCACAAAAACTGCGCACCTCCACAGTAATTGGAAAGATGCGGGAATGCACAGGAGTATAAGCACACTATCGCAAGAAACACCCGGAACCCGTCTCATCCTTTTGATGGAGGGCGGACTCGCTCGAATGGGCCAAGACATAGTATTTCTCTGCCGATAGTCTGTGTATGCCTCTTGAATGGTCACCTGGTAACTTTCTGTAGGTTTGACTATCGAGTGGCGGCCTAACTGAAGGGCCGCCACTCGATTTCCTTTTTCAGAGCCAAAATGCCGTCCTAGAGCGAAACCACAGTAGACGTAGCCTTGTTAGGAGTATCCAGTTTGGCTTTTTCTTGAGGAAAAAGCCACTTGGCGGGCGTGCTTCCGAGATACACCTACTGTGGTTTCGCTATAGCCAATTCGGCCTTCCCCCCAAAGATGGAGGCTAAACTCAATCGAATAGGCCAAGACACGATCTTTGCCTGCCGATAGCCTCTGAACGTCTCTTATTTGGTTTCCTGACAATTGTCGTTCAATAGAATGACCTCCGGGCGGCTACCCACTTCGCATTGGGTTGCCGTCCGTTTTCTTTTTAAGGGCAGCAGAGCAGCCTTCCCGATTCTGCCTTTCCCACCCATGGCGCGGTCTATCCCGAATCGCCGGTGCTAACACGCCCTGGCATGTTTCAGGGCTTGCTCGTGTTTGCCGGCGCAACTGCGGGAGCCGCAGCCGCACAGGGCGTGCCGCCGCACAGCGCGCCGGTAATTCCCTGGCCCTCGGTGACGGTATAGATGCGGTTTACGGCGGGGAGCTTAATAAACTCTTTTGCGCCGGAAGGCCAGTGAATCTCGGCGGTCCCGGCATCGGTTGCATCGCCAAGGCCGAAGTGGACCCGCATGTCGTTGGAGGAAAGATAGCTGCCGCCGCTCAGCACGTCTTCCCGCTGGCGAATGCCGGCCGCGGCCAGATAGACCGTTGCTCCGACCGCATCGCGGGGGCTCCTGGGTCCGCCAACGAGCCGAAGCTCAACCCATTGATGGTGGTTGGGATTCACGTTGCGCAGCAGCGCCGGAACGCCGTCCATATTATTGATGACCACGTCCATCTTTCCGTCGTTGAAGATGTCGCCAAATGCCGCGCCGCGGCCGACGCTGACAACGGCCAGCCCGGTTCCCTCGACCGCGGGAATCAGTTCGAACTTGCCATTTTTCAGGTTGTGAAAGAGCAGCGGGCGCTGGGCATAGGTCATGCCCCACTCCGGGTGCTGATCCACCTGCGGATAGACATGGCCATTCACAATGAACAAGTCCTTCCATCCGTCGTTGTCGTAGTCGAGAAATCCGTCGGCAAAACTGACAAACGGAATGGAAGGCTCGGCGATGCCGGCCTGATAACTGACATCGGTGAAATTCCCGGCTCCGTCATTCTGGAAGAGGATGTTGTAGTCGTCGGCAAAGGTGGTATTCACGACGGAGAGACGGCCGTTGTTTTCGTAGTCTCCGACCGCAATGCCCATATTCGAGACTTCGCGGCCGCCTTCATTCAGAGCATATCCGCTGGTGTAACTCGCGTCCTCGAAGGTTCCGTCGCCCTTGTTTATGTAGAGATAGTTGGGAGTGGAATCGTTGGCCACCAGCAGATCGGGCTTGCCGTCCCCATTCACGTCGGCAAACAGAGCCCCAAGGCCGTAGTATCCGTTGGGATCGTCGACGCCCAGCTTCTTGCTGACATCGGTGAAGGTCCCGTCTCCGTTGTTATGAAAGAGATGGTCGTGTTCGCCTTTCAGGCCGCGCGGGCCGCATAGCACCGTTACTCCGCGATACTGGCAAGAGGCGTAGCCCATCGCCTTCGAGCCGGAAACCGGAGGATCGTTCAGGTCAATCTGAGCGTAGCCGTCCACAAAAAGGTCCAGCCGCCCGTCGCCGTCGTAGTCGCCGAAGGTTGCGCCCGCGCTCCATGCGCCAAGAGCCACGCCGGCCTTTTCCGCAACATCCGTGAAAGTCCCGTCGTGGTTGTTGCGGTAGAGGCGGTTCTTCCCGTAGTTGGTTACATACAGGTCCGGCCAGCCGTCGTTATCGTAATCGCCAACCACGCATCCGTATCCCCAGCGCTCGTTGGCCACGCCGGCCTTGGGCGTTACGTCGGTGAAGGTTCCGTCGTGATTGTTGTGGAAGAGAGCGGCGCGCGGCGCGGCGGCCTTGCCGGCCAGCGCGTCGTAGGTCGAGCCGTTCACCAGATAAATGTCGAGCCAGCCGTCATTGTCATAGTCCAGAAGGCAAACGCCGGGGCCTTTTTCTTCCAGGATGAGGCGTTTCTCAGGCGTGCCTGCCGTGTGATGCCAGCGCGCAATCCCCGCGGACTCGGCAACATTCTGGAAGACAATCGGGCCTGTCTTCACAAAGCCGCCGGCAGTGATCGGACGGTGCTGGCTGTCGAAATCAGCCTTTTGCGGACCGGCGCTGGCCATTCCGCCCGGCGATTGCGGTTTTATGCCCGGCGGCGCCTGCCGGGGGGCCTGCGCTCCGGAAAGCGGGCTGGAAACCAGAAACGCACAGGCTACAAGGGCTGCGAACAAACCGGATGGGTGCGGCAAACGAGATTCCTCCACGGCATGAAGTGTATCGCGATCTGAGATATTTAACTGACGAGTAGAAAAGGATTGTTCGGACGGCAAGCAAGGCAAAAGCGCAGGCAATGGCGGCATCATTGGCGATCAGCCGACATGCGGCAGGTTGGATGATTGGCCGAGAGTTTCCTCGCGCGGATTGTCTGTGGCCTGCGACCTCTTGCGCGTGCCCCGCGCTCTGAGCAACTGCTCTGCGCCGCAAATGGAACATTTCCAGGGGAAAAAACCGAACAGAGGAGCCACTCTCACGCGAAAGAATCCGTTTCTCGCGATCCGGTGCATTCTGTCGTGATGACACTTCTTGCACACCATGCGCGCTCACTCCCTGAGGCCCAATATTAGGGAAACATGAGTTTAATTATGCATCGAGTCAGACCGATATGTCTTGGGGGCCAGGAGAATCTGCCGCTCAAGGGATTCGTAATGAGCATATTGGCCGAAATGTGGCTTTGGAGTAACGGCGTGCTATCTTGACGCGTTCCTGGCATCTTTGCTCTACTACATAAAGGTCATGCATATTTCCTGCGCCAATTCGGAGTTCTCAATGGCCGTCTGCATTGCCCTGTCGATTCCCGCGATGCGAATGAGCGTCACCAATGCGCGCGCGGGAAACGAAGCCTGACGAACCGGATTTTCTAGATTTGCAGCACCCAGGCCACCACCCGCAAGCGCGGTTGGTGGCTTTTTGATTTCCAGCGAGTTTTGAGGTTCTTCATTTCATGCTTTTTCTAGCCAAGGAGACCTATTTTGGAGTCAGTTACTCTTGCCAGCATCCAGGCGGCGCGCGCACGCATTGGCGAGGCCATCTACGTTTCTCCCTGCCAACTCTCCAGCGATCTCTCCGAGTTGACTGGCATGTCTCTGCATCTGAAGCTGGAAAACCTGCAACGCACGGGCTCCTTCAAGGAGAGGGGCGCGCTGAACAAACTGCTCACCCTCAGCCAGTCTGAGAGTGATCGCGGCGTGATTACCGCCAGCGCGGGCAACCACGCCCAGGGCGTCGCGTTTCACGCCGCCGCCCGCGGGATTCGCGCGCAGATCGTGATGCCGCTGGCCACGCCGCAGATCAAGGTGGACGCCACGCGCGGCTTCGGGGCCGAGGTCGTTCTCTATGGGGCCGGTTACGACGAGTCCTGCCAGGAAGCCTTGCGGATTTGCCAAGATGAGGGCCGAACCTTCATCCATCCCTTTGACGATGCAGCGGTCATCAGCGGGCAGGGAACCATCAGCCTGGAGCTGCTGGAACAGGTTCCGGAGCTGGAAGCCGTGGTCGTTCCCATCGGCGGCGGCGGGCTGATCAGCGGCGTCGCCTGCGCGCTGAAGGAGAGCAATCCAAAGATCCGCGTTGTCGGCGTCCAGACGGAGAAGCTGCCCTCGATGCTGCGCGCGCGAGAGAGCGGCGCGCCGATCACACTGAAAGCCGAGGGCACCATCGCCGATGGCATCGCCGTCCGCCGCTCCGGCGAACTGACGCTGCCGCTGGTTTCCCGCTACGTGGACGAGATTGTCACGGTGGACGACGAGGAGATTGCCAACGCCATTCTTGTTCTTCTGGAGAAAGAAAAGAGCCTGGCCGAGGGAGCGGGCGCGGCGGCACTGGCGGCTCTGCTTCAGTCCAAGACCAATCTGCGTCATCGGCGCACGGTGGCGCTGGTCTCGGGCGGCAACATCGACGTGACGCTGCTGGCCAAGATCATCGAGCGCGGCCTGGTGAAGGACGGAAGGCTGCTGCGCCTGCGGGTCAGCCTGCGGGACCGGCCGGGCGCTCTGCTGGGCCTCATTCAGGTGCTGTCCCGCGAGCACGCCAACATTATGGAAGTCATCCATAATCGGGCCTATTACGGCGTCAGCCTGGGTGAAACCGTCGTTGACGTAACCCTGGAAACGCGCGGCGCAGCCCAAATTGCCGCCATCCGCCACGCCCTTCGCGAGGCCGGTTTCGGCTTCGAGCGCATACTTTAGAAGAGAACGGGAGGGAGCAGGGTGAGATTCGACGATTTCCGGCTCCCGCCGAGCTTCCGGCTTTTGCTATACTCGTATAGTTCACCTCAGTGCGGAGGTGGTGAAATTGGCAGACACACCAGCTTGAGGTGCTGACGCCGCAAGGCATAGGGGTTCAAGTCCCCTCCTCCGCACCAAATTTCTTTCGTCCGGGCGAGAGCGGAACCAGAGTAAGCGTGCCCTTGATGTAAGTCTTCAAGGTGGTTTTTTTCTTAAGGAAAAAGCCACTTGGAGGGCGTGCTTCCGGGATACATCTACTCTGGTTCCGCTCCAGCCGGACTGACCTGGAAAGCAGCTTCCAAGATGAATGTTATTTTTGATGTAATCGTCGTTGTGCATGTGATTGTGTGCTTTTTTCTGATCGGGGTCGTCCTGCTTCAGCAGGGGCGGTCGGCTGATCTGGCTGGCGCGTTTGGTGGCCAGGGTTCCCAGACTGCTTTTGGTCCCCGCGCGGCGGCCAATGTGCTGACCCGGCTCACCACCTGGTCAGCGGTCATTTTCATGATTACCTCTATCAGCCTGACGGTGCTCTACCAGCGCTCCAACGGTTCCGGAACTCACTCGGTGCTGGAGAACTCTAAAAGCGCGCCGGTTTCCGCGCCCGCCAAGTCCGGAAAATAGAGCGCAACTCATTCTTTAATAACTAGTTATGTAAAGACGGCAGGCCACGGGGCCTGCCGTCTTTTTTGTGCGCTAAGTTCTCGGCGGGTATTCTCGAAAAAAACTGTTGACAGTAATATCTTTAAGATATATCTTGTAGCTATATGAAGAATAGCCGCACTGCTTACGTCATCCTCGGCGGGCTCTCGATCCAGTCGAATCTGACTGGCTACGAGCTGCACAAGGGCATCGAAGAGAACTTCGGCAGTTTCTGGGGCGAAAGCTACGGGCAAATCTATCCCACCCTGAAGCGGCTGGTCGCCGAAGGCCTGATTAAGGCCAGCAAGCCCGCATCGGCCTCCCGGAAGCGCCGCCAGGAGTACTCACTGACCGATGCCGGGCGCGCAGCCCTGCGGGAGTGGCTAGCTCAGCCTTTTCAGAACGATCCGCCGCGAAACGAGTTCATGCTCAAGCTGTTTTTTGGCCGCCAGGCCGCGCCGGGCGTCGCGCTGATGCACGTTCGCGAAGTTCAGCGGCGAAACCAGAACATGCTCGCCACTCTGGAGGGGATTGAGAAGATGGCGCGCGCGTACCAATCGAAGGACCCGAATCTGCCGTACTGGATGCTGACGCTGGGCCTGGGACTGGCGCTGACCCGCGCAGCCCTTGACTGGGGCGAATCGGCGCTGGAGCAGCTTTCTGCCCTGGAGACAGAAGCAGTTCAAAATACACGACCTGCAGAGGGCAAACCCGCCGCCAAGGAAGCCTGAACCTGACCCATGAGGTCAACAAACCGCGCGCGCGGAAGTCACGCGCAGACACAAAGGAGAACCGGAAGATGCCTGTAGAAGTCCGTCCCAGCCGCAGTTCGCAGATCGTGGCCCTGGCTGTTGCCAGCGTGTTCGCTCTTGGCTTTTTCTCCTCGCAAGTGGGAAAGTGGACCGGCCCGATTCCCGGCGCATGGTTCGTGGGGACGCAAAAGCCTCGCCGCGGATTCCTCTGGATGCTGGCCATTGGCTACGTTCCCAGCCTGATCTTCGGCTGGCGCAAGATCCCGCTGACCGGGCCGCAACAGGCTTTTGCGTATCTGGGCTGGACGCTCGCCGCCGCCGTGCTGGGCATACTGCCCTTCACCTTCCATCGTCTTGTCAGTCCGCGGCTGCCGGGATTTTTCTCGACGCTTCCCTTGCCGCTGGCGGCGGTGGCGATTCCCGCGCTGGTACTCGCGTGGCGCTCCAGCCTGGGGCACGAAACCGGCCTGCACACCTTTCTTATCTTCTGGTTTGCCGCAGCCGTAACCTGGCTGTGGAACCGCGAATCGCGCGCCACCAGCCTCGTTTTTGGCGCGGGCTTTGTTCTGGCAATGGGCCTGGAGGTTTTTCTCCATTTCAACCGCGCTGTTTTGCTGCTTCCCAACGCAATTTCTGGCACGATCTGCCTTGGCGGCGCGCTTCTGTTGAGCATCTGGGCGGCCTTTCACCCAGTCAAGCAGCGCTCATGGGCAGAACGGCCGCAGACCGTCTCTCAGCTGCAAAGCCCTTTTACTGGTAGCCCGTTGCATGTGGCGAGTGAAGGGGGCAGGGAAGCGATGGTCAGCAGCTCTGGCGAGCGCTTCCCCATCCGTGACGGAATTCCCGCCTTTCTCAGGCCGGAGGATCTGACCGGGGACAACGGCAAATACAACCACCTGTATGAAACCATCGGAGGATTCTATGACGATACGCAGCGCGTCTTTGCCGCCTTTCGTGGATTGGAGATCGATTCGTACTTCGAGAACTACATGAGTCTGCTTGACGCTAAACCTGGCGATTCCGTGCTGGAAACCTCTGTCGGCACCGGCCTCAACTTCAAATATCTGCCGCGCGGAGTGAAACTCGCCGGTCTTGATCTGTCGCCGGAGATGCTGGCCAACTGCCAGAACAATATGCGCCGCTGGAAGATGGACGCCGACCTCTATCTGGGCAATGCCGAGAGCCTGCCCTTCGCAGACGCCAGCTTCGACGTGGTCTACACCTGCGGCGGCTTCAACTTTTTCAGCGACCGCGCCAAGGCCATCCGCGAGATGATTCGCGTAGCCAAGCCGGGCGGCCAACTGATGATCGAGGACGAAACGGAAGAGTACGTGAAGAGCACCTATGAGAACATTCCATTCACCAGCAGCTTCTACAAGGATCGCAAGGAGGCCGTGACCGTGCCCATCGATCTGGTGCCGCCGGAGATGGAGGACATTCACGCTGAAATGCTGAAAGACGGCAAGTTCTACGCGATCATCTTCCGCAAGCCACCTGCGCCACCTGCGGTGGGGCCAACCGCTCGCTAATCGCTCGCAGGAGTTTCGTGGTCTCCCACCCATTTCGCAAAGAACGCGAAATGGATGGGGCACGGAGCTAATGCAACAACGAGCGGTCAGAGACCTATAGAATGGAGCCATGATTCTGGAGACCATACCTCTCGGGCCGTTGCAGGCGAATTGCACCATTCTGGGCGACGAAGAGGCTGGCGAGGCTATTGTCATCGATCCCGGCGACGAGGCCGAGCGGATTCACGGCCGCCTCACCGAACTTGGCCTGACGCTCAAGCAGATTCTTTTGACGCACGGCCATATCGACCACGTGGGCGGCGCGCAGAAACTCAAGCGCCTGACCGGCGCGCCCATCCTGCTGAATGAAGACGACCTGCAGATGCTCAAGATGATCGGCGTGCAAGCCAGTTTCTTTGGCCTTCCGAAACCCGAGACCACACTGCCGGACCAGTACCTGATCGACGGCCAGAGCGTGGGCCTGGAGCGCTATCCGGCGCAGGTGCTATGCACCCCCGGCCACACAAAAGGCTCGGTTTGCTTTTACTTTGCCCCGCTCAAGCTGCTGGTTGCCGGGGATACGCTCTTTGCCGGAAGCATCGGCCGCACCGATCTGCCCGGCGGCAGCCCCGCGGCGATTATCGATTCCATCCAGAATCGCCTGCTCACGCTGCCCGACGAAACCCGCGTTCTGCCCGGCCACGGCCCTGAAACGACCATTGGCCGGGAACGCCTGATCAACCCGTTTCTGCAGGGGTTGTGAGCGGCAGGTCCGGTTGTCAGTTTGCGCAATTCACTCTTGCGTGGAAAAAGACTGGAAGAAGCCCTCGTTCCGCAGAACTTCAATGCAGCGCTTCAGGCCTTCGTCTCTGGTCAGGATGCTCCAGCGCTCTTTGACTGCAACGGAGCAGAGCAGCATATCGACCGATCCACACTGGACGCCCCGGCTTCGGCATCGATTGAACAGGCGCGCTGCCTCCTCGTAATGCGGCGTTGTGATGGGCTCGTCCGGAAAGGCATTGAGCGTGCTCCGCAGCTTTTCAAATTGAGCGGAATCCTTGATGCCGGAGAGAATCTCCTGCCGGATGGGACCGATCATGGCTACACGGCCATCCTGGATCGCTTCCCGGAGCGATGCCAGCAGGAACTGATCGTCGCCGCTCAGGTCCGTCCCGTTTCTGCGCCGGAGCAAGAGGGACCAGACGCACGTATCGACCAGGAACTTCAACGCTCAACCTGAACTCGACCAGGCTGACGCGCCTTCTTGTAGTCGTAGGCGGGATCATAGTCGATCGTTCCAGACAGGTTGAGGATTTCCATCTGCTTCCGCCGATTGATGTATTCCAGCAAGGCTGCGGTCACCGCGGCTTTCTTGGTTAAGTGGTGGCCGACTCGCCGAGCCTCGGCGATCATTTTGTCATCGAGGTCAAGATTTGTCGGCATCGTGGAGGTTCCTCCCGTGTGTATCTTACCACACATCGAGATGTGTGAAACGAGAAGCCTACGCTTCTGCAAAGAGGCGCAGAAATTCCGCCAGCCGCGCAGCTCCGGCGCTGAATTCCGCTTCAGGTCCCAGCAGGCTCAGCACCAGCCAGCCGGAGCCGGGCATCCCGAAAAAGTAGCCGGGATGAAGCCAGACGCCGCGATCCAGTAAGGCAAGTACCGTCTGCTCGTCCGGCTCAAGCGCCGGAATGCGCAGGACCGCGTACCAGCCGCCCTCGACCATGAGACGGCTCACTGCGGGCAATGAGGCAAGCTGCCGGTCGAGTTCCGAAAGGTTCGCCGCCACGCGCTCACGGATCTGGCGCTGGATTGGCTCGCGGCCTTCCATCCAGACGGGCAGCGCCCACTGCACTGGCGCATTCATGGAGAGAAAGGTGTCGGCAACGACTTCCAGGCGGTCAAGCGCAGGAGTAGCCTGCGGCCCGGTGGCGACGATCCAGGCGGCTTTCATTTGCGGCAGCCCGGCAATCTTGCTCATTCCGCTGACGACGTAGACGGGAACGCCTTCAAGCCCGGAGGCAAAACTTTTTGCCTCCCTGGCAAGCGCATAGTCCAGAAAAACCTCATCGACGATCAGCGAGAGATCGAACTCGAGGCAGAGCTGCGCCAGCGCTTCGGCCTCCCAAGGCTTGGTGTAGTGGCCGGTGGGATTGTTGGGATGCACGAGGACAATGGCTCGCGTCTGGGGCGTGATGGCGCGGCGAACGGCCTCCGGATCGATCTGCCAGCCCTGGTCGTAGACGAGCGAGGCGGCCTTGAGGCGCACGTCGTCCAGCACGGCGAGGAAGTCGAAGAGCGGGTAGCCGGGCTGATTGAGGACGATTTCATTGCCCGGATCGCAGAGCAGGCGGAAGAGAAAGCTGTAGGCCTCGCTGGTGCTGGTGGCGAGCACAATCTGTTCGGGCTGGAGAGAGACGCCGTGGTCCGCGTAGTACGAGCAAACGGCCTCGCGCGCTTGCACCAGGCCGCGCGGCTGGGGATTGTAGTCGAGGGCGCGAGGATCGGCGAGCGCCGTGAGCAGGCTGGGATCGTAGGTGAAGCCGCAGCGGGTGGGGTTGGAGGCGGTCAGATCGGCAATCGGCAGGCCAGCCTCGGCGCGCAGCCGGTGCGCCCGCGCCAGCGCGATCTCGCGCGTGTCCCAGTCTGTTCTTTGCGAAAAACGCATCATTTTCGTCCAGCCTGCAAATGGATTCCCATCGAGCATTATCACTGTTCCTGTAGTGTTGAATTCGCGGTTTCCCACCCATTTCACAAAAATACAAGAAGCAGGTCCTTCGACTCGCTGCGCTCGCTCAGGATGGATGGGGCACGGAGCTTCCTCACAACCTCCAAAAAATGCTTAAAGCTGCCCACGGCGGGGATCATGCACAATAGAAACAGGCGTCCCTTTCAACATTACACGGACGCGGCGGGGAGGGAGTTTGGCACTGCGCGCGGTGGTCTTCGACTATGGAATGGTACTCAGCGGGGCACCGGACCCGGCGGCGTGGGCGGCTATGCGGCGCATCACCGGCTTGGCGGAAGAGCGCTTCGAGCCGCTCTACTGGGCCGACCGGGCGGCTTACGACGAGGGCACGCTGACCGGCGTCGCCTTCTGGCGGAATTTTTTGCGCAAGGCCGGGCTGCCGGAAGAGGAAGCCATGGCGGCGGATCTGAATCGCTGGGACTGCCGTTTTTGGACTGTCCAGAACCCCGCCATGGTGGCCTGGCAACTGGCGCTCAAACAGCGCGGCCTGTTGACGGCCATCTGCTCCAACATGGGCGACAGCACACTGGCCAGCGTGGAACGCGCGTTCGACTGGATTCACCGCTTCGACGTGCTGATCTGGAGTTGTGAACTGGGCATCGTCAAGCCTGACGCGGCCATCTATCGCCAGACGCTGGCCCGACTGGGCACGCTGCCGGAAGAGACGCTGTTTATCGACGACAAGCAGGAGAATATAGATGCCGCGCGGGCGCGGGGCATCCGGGCCATCCAGTTTTCCAGCGTGGAGCATTTGCTCCAGGAACTGACGGCCGGTGGGCTGGCCAGTGAACTTCCGCTGCCCGTGTGCGGTCAGGCTAAACTGTAGTAGGACCTGCGACAGGACACAGATATAGACGGCTGGGCCGGCTGCGTCTTCGCGAGTGGTTTATCCGTCCAGATATTGGTCAGAGGACTATGAAGGTGAATTCATTGCAATCAACAAGAGTATTGCGCACGGCCATTTCGGCCGTGCTGGGGAGCGCTTTGGCGCTGAGCACAGGCATGGCGCTGGGGCAGAGCGTGCCGGTGGTCACGGGCGACGCGCGGGTTGACAAGCTGCTGAGCCAGTTGACGCTCCAGGAAAAGCTGACGCTGATCCACGGCACACAGGAAGATCCGGCGGTCTACCAGGGCCAGGCCGGGTATCTGGGCGGCGTTCCACGGCTGGGCATTCCGGGGCTGCGGATGGCCGACGGGCCTCCGGGCGTGCTGACGCGCCACCCCTCCCAGAGCGAGACGGCCACGATGGGCGTGGCTGCCACCTTCAGCGTCAAAACTGCCGAGGAGAATGGGCTGGTGATTGGCCGCGAAGACCGCGCGCTGGGCATCGACGTTTCCCTGCAGCCCTTTGTGAACATTGACCGCGACCTGCAGTTTGGCCGCGCCTACAACACCTTCGGCGAAGATCCGTTCCTCACCAGCGAGATGGGCGTGGCCGAGGTCAAGGGCATCCAGTCGCAGCAGGTCATGGCCCAGATCAAGCACTATGTCGGCTACGACTCCGACGGCGGCAGCACGTATATCGACGACCAGACGCTTCACGAAATCTACGTGGCGCCATTCGATGCGGCCGTCAAGGCTGGTGTTTCGTCGATCATGTGCTCGTACAACCGCATCAATGGGACCTTTGCCTGCGGCAACGAGTCCACGCTGACCAAGATCCTGCGCGACGAGATCGGATTCAAGGGTTTTGTTACCTCGGACTGGGGCGCGGTTCACGGCGTCAACTTCATCAACGCCGGACTGGACATGGAAATGCCCGGCGAACCTGCGCCCGGCGCGCACGGTTTCGTCACGCCTTCGTTCTTCGACATGCAGCCCGTTCCTCCTCCTCCGGCTCCGAACAAAATCGCAGGAATGATTGAAGACAGTGGCAACATGTTCGGCGGCCACATTCCCGAGGAGCCGGCTCGCGTGTGGGGAGGCGGCTTTGGCGACTTCGGCCTGAAGCTGGATGCGAAAAAGATGCCTGAGGCCCTGAAGGACGGCACGGTCAACGAGGCCGCCATTACGCGGGCCGCCGGACGCGTCCTTTATGAGTTGGTTCAGTTTGGCTACCTGGATGGCAAGCAGAAACACGAGGTAACCGAGCAGTCCATTGAGGCAAACGCCAAGATTATCGAGAAGACCGGCGAAGAAGCCGCCGTGCTGCTGAAGAACGAAGGCGGCGCGCTGCCCCTGAAGGCCGCCGATCTGGATTCTGTAGTTCTCATCGGCCCCACAGCTTTGCAGGTGGATTCGATCGGCATCAATGGCGAACGATCTGTTGGTTTGCCCCAGCGGCAGGTTGGCCCGTTTGCGGCTCTCAAGAAGATCACCGGCAACCAGAACATCAAACTTGCCGTGGATGACGACATGACCGGAACGCCGGTCCCCGCTTCCGCGCTGAGCCATGACGGCCAGCCGGGGCTGGTCCGTACCGGCTCGGACGCCGCGCAGACAGACGCGCAACTGAACTTCACAGGCGCCAATGCACTGGCCCCCAACTCGACTGTCGTCTGGAAGGGCTCACTCACCGCGCCTCATGCAGGAACCTACTGGCTCTATCTGCAGTCGATGGGCACCAATGCCAGAATCTCGCTTGACGGCAAGCGTCTTGCTTCTACCGGCGTCTCCCAGGGCAGCGTGCATGGCGACATTTTGCAGGCCAACCAGGACAATGTTGTTCCCACCATCGATGGCCTCGACAATGTGCGCCGCGCGGTGGAGTTGACAGCCGGGCCGCACGCAATCGAAATCAGCACCAGCTCAGACAGCTCTAACTCGCCCGTTCAGGTGCGGCTCAACTGGTATGCCCCCGAGCAGCGCAAGGCCGATCACGAGGCCGCCATCGCTGCCGCGAAGAGCGCCAAGGTTGCGGTCGTTTTTGTGTGGACGCGCCTGCAGCCGGTCTTCGGACTGCCCGGCGAGCAGAACAAGCTTGTTGAAGAGGTGGCCGCGGTCAACCCCAACACCATTGTGGTCCTCAACACCAGCCAGCCGGTGGCTCTGCCCTGGGTGGACAAGGTGAAAGCGGTTCTCGAAATGTGGTGGCCGGGCGATGAGGGCGGCTGGTCGACGGCTAACCTGCTGGCGGGCAAGACGAGTCCAGCCGGACGTCTGCCTGTTACCTGGGGCAAGCGCCTGGAAGACTATCCCGCCACCGACCCCAAGTATCCCGAGCGTTCGCAGAAGGGCGTGGACCACAAGACCACTTACAGTGAAGGCGTGAACGTGGGCTACCGCTGGTTCGATCATGAGAAGATCGAGCCGCTGTTCGCCTTCGGCCACGGCCTGAGCTACACCACATTCGCCTACTCAGAACTGAGCGTCAAGAAAGCCTCTGACGGCGGCCTGGATGTGAAGGTCAACATCAAGAACACAGGCAGCGCGGAGTCGGACGAAGTGCCTCAGGTCTATCTGGGCGCGCCCAGCGAGATTCCGGCCGGAGTGCAGTTCCCGGTGCGTGCTCTGGCAGCGTTCGACCGCATTCACCTGGCGGCCGGCGAAGCCAAAACGGTAACTCTGCACGTAGCTCCGCGGCAGTTGCAGTACTGGTCCACAAAGGATGGCAAGTGGGCTGCGGCAACGGGCAAGCGGACGATAAGCGTCGGCGCATCAAGCCGCGATCTGCGGGTCGAGCAGGTCGTCGACTAAAGCATTTTTGCTGATACATGAAAGTGAAAAACCCGATAGAATAAGCGCCCCACCATCGCCAATTCGCATTTTTTGCGAATTGGCGATGGTGGGATGTCTTTTTCATAGTCTTTCAATCGCTTACCGTCGTTTTTCGCAAGAATGGTCAAGAATCTTTTGATTGTCATGATTACACTACCCATGTATGAAACAAAGCACCATGGAGTCTTACCAGCAGCGTCTTCAACACGCACTGCGCGCAATGGAAGCGCGGCTGGAGGTGCCTTATTCTTTGGATGAACTCGCCGCGCTTGCCGGTTTTTCCCCTTTCCATTTTCATCGCATCTTTCGCGGCATGGTCGGAGAAAGCGTCAAGCAATATGAACGCCGCCTGCGGTTGGAGCGCGCGGCTCGACAGTTGAAATCCGGCAAGCGCACGGTTTTGGAGATTGCTTTGGAAGCCGGCTACGAATCGCATGAGGCGTTTACGCGCGCCTTTGCAGAGATGTTTGATGTACCTCCTGCCAGCTACCGCAAGAGTTGCGGCATTTTTGGCGCACAGGAGCCGGAGAATTCCTGTGCCAGCGCCTTTCGCATTGAGCATTTGGGACCGGTTCACGTTGTCGGTCTGCGGCATGTTGGACCATACGCCAAGGTGGGGCGAGCGTGGCAACGCCTCTACGCATGGGCGGGACAAAAGAATCTCTTGCGCGGTCCAGAGCGCTCGATGGCCATTTGCCACGACGATCCCGAGGTGACTTTGCCAGACAAAGTGCGCTGCGACTGCTGTCTGGTTATCAATAGCTCTATCGCCACGGAGGGAGATTTCTTTCAGCAGGAGATCGCCGCCCGGGAGTACGCAGCCGTTCTGCATACCGGCGCTTACGCGCATCTAAATGATTCCTACGCAGAGCTTGCGGGCAAATGGATTCCCCAGGCCGGGCGCGAGATCGCCAATCTTTCCTCGATAGAGTTTTATCTCAACACGCCGGAGAATACGCCGGAAGAACAATTGCAAACGGAAATCTATCTGCCTCTGGAGGAATAGATGGCGCGCACATTTTGGATTGGCGGTTTGTCTCTTCTGGTAATTCTAGGAGCCGCAACTGCGGGATATTACTGGATGAAAGGCCCCATGTACCGGCCGGGCGATCTGCGCTCGGGCAAATTCAAGGCTGCAACGCCACCGGCGCAAAGCGGCGCGGCTGATCGCTGGACGATGGCGCCCGGCGTCGAACTTTACCACTTCGAGGAAGGTTCGGGAACGCCGATTCTGATTGTGCATGGAGGCCCCGGCTTTTCACCGGAAAAGCCCTGGCTGGGCGGGAGCCTGCTGGCCAGGAATTACCGCACGATCTACTATCACCAGCGCGGCTGTGGGAGATCGTCAAGGCCGATTTCCAGTTTCTCCACGCCGAACATGTACGCCAACATGAAGCTGCTGAATGAGCAACTCGGCTTGCCCGCGCAGATTGCCGACATCGAGCGGATTCGCCAGATTCTCGGCCAGCAGAAACTGATTCTTGTGGGCCATTCCTTCGGCGCGATGCTGGTGGCGCTCTACGCGGCGGAGTATCCCGAGCATGTGCGGGCCGCCATCTTCATCGCCCCGGCAGACCTGATCCGGATGCCGGCCGGAAAGGAATTCGATCTCTTTGATCAGATGCGGCTGCGAATGCCGGCATCCGAGCGGCAGGAATACGCCGCATATATGCGGGAATATTTCGATTTTCCACGCGCGTTTCAGAGGAACGAAGAACAGTCCTCCGAGTTTTATGGCCGAATGTCGAAGTATTATCGGCTTGCAACGGGAATCAAATTTGCGGCGGGAAGTCCTCAATCAACCGGCTACGAGCCGCTTGCGCTCTATTGCAGTATGGGGCAACATCATGACTACTCCGCGGCCCTGCGGCGGATCAACGCGCCGGTGCTGGTCCTGCACGGCGCAAACGATTTGCAGCCCGAAGCGGCGAGCCGGCATTTCGCGTCCTATTTTGCGAATGCCCGCTTCCTTTCCATCCCGCAGGCGACCCACTTCGTTTTTGACGATCAACCGCAGCAATTTGCCAACGCTGTTCAGGATTTTCTTTCTGATTTGCCTCAGAAATAGAGGCTCTTGCAGTGTGCCAGGAAAGCGCGTAAGCGCAATGCTGTATCTGAGATGGTGGTAGGTCCACCGGAGTCGGCCTACAGGGGCTGATTTCAAACTGCCGCATGCGGCTGAGCTGGTGATGGCGAGG
>Ga0302275_10000151_pt1 | contig 74308 bp, 59 predicted proteins | sample III_Bog_N2_2_FD_200229 | JGI IMG/M metagenome (GOLD analysis project Ga0302275, IMG submission 200229) | Peat permafrost microbial communities from Stordalen Mire near Abisko, Sweden - III_Bog_N2_2 | ecosystem: Environmental > Terrestrial > Soil > Wetlands > Peat | place: Sweden: Abisko... | reverse complement strand
CAGCGATCAGGCGCCTGGCAATATCCGCAACGTCGAATTGCTGGGCTACAACGGAAAGCTCGAATGGAAGCAGGACGAAGCCAGCCTCCGCGTCAAAATGCCACCCGAAAAGCTCTCCGACATCGGCATCACCTTCAAAGTCGATCTGGCGTAGCCTGCTGCCGAATGGAACGAATACTGCTGCCGAGGCCGTCCAATGCTTCCGCGCGGTACAACGCTGTGTTGCCACCGAGCGGCCGGCCGCACGACTCAATCGCGCAGAAATACATTCAACAATGATTTATGAACCCGGATTCGCCCGTTGTACTCAATAAATCCGAGCTTCCGGAAACGGCTCAAGAAAGCATTCACTCGAGGCCTCGTGCTGCCAATCATGCTCGCCAGGGCTTGCTGGGAGATGGGTTGAATCAGCACATCGTCTTCTCCCGGCTGGCGGTATTCCGCCAGCAGCAGAAGCACTCGAGCCAGTCGCTTTTCCGCCCGGTTGAAGAGCTGATCCACCAGGTCCGCTTGCGTTCTCAAATTGCATTCCAGCAGAAATGAAGAAAACAGATTGGAAAAATCCTGTTCTTCGCGCATGACCCTCAGAAACTCCGGTCGCGCAATTCTCAGCGCGGTACATGCGGTAACAGCTGTTGCCGTTGTCACGCGGAGCCCCGGATTCGCTGCCATCGCTTTCTCACCAAAGAAGTTGCCGGCCCCCACCAAACGAATGGTAGCCTCCTTCCCGCTTGAAGAGAGAACCGAGATCTTCGCACGACCCTTGTGCAGGTAAAAAACGCAGTCAGCGGAATCTCCCTGAGAAAAAAAGACTTGCGAGCTGTTTAACTCAACAATTCTGCGTCCAGGCCCAGCGCTCCTCAGATAAGCGTTTAGGTCAAATCCGGGTTTGCTCACATTCGCCATCGGCGGGGCCTTCTCTCACAGGTGTCTGGTCGAGCAAGTTCGTAAAGATAAGCGAATCAATCCATTATAGAGAACCCGGGCTCAATCCAGCGAGAGCGGCGGACAACGGCAGCCACAACAACGAGTCAAATCCGCTGTCCCAAAAGGAACACCTGTGGTCGGACTTCCTGATCCAAAATGAGGATTGCATTGCTGAAGGAGCAATCCATTGGATCGACGTGATCGAATTCTGATTTCTGTTGCGCTGCTTTCTGCTTTGGCTTTGGTTGCTGGTTGTAAGAAGAAAGTTATCCCGACCCCCGCTCCAACCGCACCAACCATCGCCGTCCCCGCTCCCACTGCGAGCATCACAGCCAATCCCGCATCTGTTACTGCTGGCGATCAAGTCGTGTTGAACTGGAGCACCACCAACGCCGCTTCGGTCTCCATCGACGGTCTTGGCGATGTGGCCGCCTCCGGCGCCAAAACTGTCACACCAAGTGTTTCTACCACCTATCATCTGGTGGCCAGGGGTGCGGGAGGCACCGCCGATGCTTCAGTTCGCGTTACCGTAACTGCATCGCCGGCAGTGGTCGCGCCCGTCAACAACATGAGCGCCGAAGAAGAGTTCAAGGCAAACGTGCAGGACATCTTCTTCGATTACGACAAATACGATTTGCGAACTGATGCGCAGAGCACGATCACCCACGACGAGGCATATTTCACCGGTCATCCAAACGTCAAGATTCTCATTGGGGGCTACTGCGACGAGCGCGGCTCCGAAGAATACAACTTGGCGCTGGGTCAAAAGCGGGCAGACTCTGCCAAGAAGGCGTTGGTCGACGCGGGAGTTGCGGCAAGCCGCATCCGGATCATCAGCTACGGCAAGGAAAAGCCTTTCTGCACTGAGTCAAATGAGTCTTGCTGGCAACAGAACCGCCGCGCTGGCTTTTCTCTGGATCACTAGGTCGCAACCGGCCTCCTCCCTTTCGCGTTGGGTCTGCAGTCTTTGCGCGAATCGCTGCAACTCATTCTTCCCAGGATGAGTTGCAGCGAATTTCTTCTTCATTGTTACGCTTTATGCGGTGAAGTTGCAGCGGAGTCCCGATGATCGAAGGTAAGAGATCTTGTCCACGAACGATCGAACAGATTCAATCTCGCAAGCAGGCATTCTGCGCAGTTCGGATACCTTGATTGGATCTTGCGTCGTCGCAACCGACGGCGAAGTCGGAAGGATCCGTAGTCTGCTCTTTGACGACCATTCATGGGCGGTTTCCTATTTGGTTATCGCCGCTGGGAGTTGGACCAGGCGCCGAGATGTGGCGCTTGCACTTCCGGTCGCTGAGCGGCTTCGTTGGGTAGATAATTCCCTGGGGATTCAATGCACAAGAGACCATGTGTTCAATAGTCCCGGAGCAAACTCCGGAAACTGGGATCTCCTTTGCCGATCGGCTGCCACCCAGCAGCGCACCGGAGTCCTGGAACGATGGCGCAAAAGCGGGTTCCGCGAGGAGTCAACACTGCTCCACGCCCCGGATCAATCTTCGGGGAAAATTATGAGTCCCCGTTTTCGAAGTACGATGGAGTTATTGGACTACTGTTTGTGGTCCAGAGATAAAGAGATTGGACGTCTGCATGGATTCCTCCTGGACGAGAATTCATGGCAACTCAAGTACCTTTTAGTGAAGGCCGAAAATTGCACTTATCGTCAGTCCGTGCTGGTTCCCACCCGCTCGATTGAGTCCATCTCAGAGAACGACCGCCGGGTCAGCGTGAATCAAACGGGACGCGGCCTTTGAGTTCGGTTCATGGGCTGGCATTGGTCTTTACTCCTTACTTCTCATCAGGAAAGGCTGGCAGAGTTTTTGGGAATCAACATCGATCCGAAGGTCATTCGGAAAGGTCTAAAGATTGCTGAAGGGATGCGGAATTCCATTCCCTGGGTCGCGCGACGTTCGCCGTATGCGCGCTCAAATCCCGGCTTTACCCCATCCCGCTCTGTTTCGATAAAGGCTTTGTGACTCTACCGACCGCCGAGCAATTGCCGAAGCAAAACTATTGGGCAGGTCTACAGGGTCTTTACGCTCACTTTTACGCCTGGCTGTTGCGCCGCATGCCCAGCGAGCGGCAGCGTCTGCTGGCTGTCACCATTGTGGCCGGCGGGCTGTGCGGACTGGCCGCCGTGGCCTTCCATGTCAGCATCATGGGGCTTGAGATTCTGTTTATTGACCGTGCCAATGCTGCCTCGGGCCATAGCTGGATTTGGTGGACCATCGCTTGCCCTGCCATTGGCGGCCTCGTCGCCGGTGTTGGACTCACTTATTTCGCTCCGGCCGCCGCCGGTAGCGGTATTCCTCAGGTCAAGGTGGCTTACACTCTGCGCAACGGCGAGGTCACCGTACGCGAAACAATCGGCAAGTTTGTGCTGTGCGCTCTTCAAATCGGCTCCGGCGCGTCGCTGGGCCTTGAAGGACCCACCGTGCAAGTGTGCGCGGGAGTCAGCAGCATGCTCGCGCGCTTGGCGCGCCTCGGCCCCAGGAATTCACGCCGTTTGGCTTCTGTGGGCATGGCGGCGGGAATCGCCGCTGCATTCAACGCGCCCATTGCGGCCGTCACCTTCACCCTTGAGGAATTGATCGGAGACCTCGACCAGACCATGCTCTCCGGCGTCATCGTGGCCGCCGCTCTTGCTGCCGTAGTCGAACACTCGGTTCTGGGCTCCAACCCTGTATTTCACGTGCAAGGCAACTTCACGCTGACCAAGTCCTCCTCCTTGGTCTGGTATGCGGTGCTTGGCCTGCTGGCGGCCATTGTTTCAGTCGCCTTTACCGATTCGCTGCTGGCCCTTCGTGCCTGGTTCCGACGGTTAACCCGAGTGCCGCGCTGGGTTCACCCAGCAATCGGCGGCGCTGCCACTGGCGGCATGGCGGTCGTGGCCCTGGCGCTATTCCACCTCAACGGCATTGCCGGCGATCCCTACAAAACGCTCACCCTCGCGCTCACTGGCAAAATGACAGTGACCGCCATGGCCGTCTTTTGTGTGCTCAAGCTTGCCTCCACCGTGAGTTCTTACTCAAGCGGCGGCTCGGGCGGCATCTTCGCGCCTTCGCTCTTTATGGGTGCCATGCTTGGTGGTGCGGTTGGCTATCTTGATGTGATGGTCTTCCACCACTCGGCCGACTCCATCGGCGCCTTTGCCGTGGTCGGCATGGGCGCCGTTTTTGCCGGCATCGTCCGCGCTCCCATGACATCGGTCCTTATCATCTTTGAAATGACCGGAGGCTACGGCCTGGTTCTGCCTTTGATGATTGCCAACATGAGCGCCTTCGCCCTGGCTCGCCATTGGAGGCGGACGCCGGTCTACGATGCATTGCTGGCCCAGGATGATATCTACCTTCCCCATGGAGGCGGCCCGTTTGACCAAGGCGACATTGAGCACCTTCCCGGTATGGATCTCGATACCGCCCACTGAGAGTCTGTTCGGATTGCCTGTTTCTTTGTTCCACCCTTCATGATTCACTTATCCCCGCCACGCTTGCGTATTATTTCCCAGGCCTGGTCCACAATCGAATCGTGAATGGCAAAGCCGAGGCACGGGGCATCGTCGTTGCGCTCGGGCCCCCTGTTTCCTTTACCCTGCTCTCGTTCTTTTCTGGCCCCGCATCGCAAACCCAAAGCCCCTTACTACGACATCGCATTTCGGGCGTCTCCTGGGCTATAAGGTCCGGGCCTTCAAGATGCCAAATCAGCCATCTCCCAGGCGCAAAAAAAACAGGGCTCTTTCGCCCTGTTTGCTCCCGACCCAACGGCTGATACCCCACACCCCACACCCTACACCCCGCCCCCCAGCCGCGACTGCGGCCCACCACCAACCGCACCGCGAACGATGTTGACAACCCTGAGCTGATCCACTTCCTCAAGGCTGCTTGAGCTTGCCAGGCAGATGCCGTGCCGGTGCAGCTCCTCAGCCACAGTTCCGCCAAAGCGTTCGCATCCCGAGTAGAGAGGCTGCATGTGCATCGGCTTCCATACAGGACGGGATTCAATGTTCGCTTCTTCCAACCTCCGGATCAGCGAATCCCGTGATGCCCCGAACTCTCGCTCGTTGATGAAGAAGCAGCTCAGCCAGTTTGTGTGGAACCCCCACTCCGGCTGTGGCATGAGAGAAATGCCGCCAAGGTCCGAAAACGCTCTTTGGTACTTGATTGCAATTCCTCGGCGCTCACTTACTCGACGATCCAGCACTTGCAGTTGCCCCCGCGCAATACCCGCCAGGACGTTGCTGAATCCGTAGTTGTAGCCGAGCTCGGAGTGTTGATAGCTCGCATCGGGATCGCGTGCCTGTTGCGACCAGAATCGCGCCTTCTCAATCCACGCCGGATTCGAAGAGATGAGAACTCCGCCGCCGGTAGCAGTGATGATCTTGTTCCCGTTCAGCGAATAGACTCCGAAGTCACCAAAGGTCCCGACCGGTTTGTTCCGATACCGCGCGCCGAGCGCCTCCGCCGCATCCTCGAGGACTGGCACGCCATAGTTGTGACACAGCGCCAGGATTGGATCCAGGTCAGCGCAGCCGCCGTATAGATGCGCGACTGCCAGTGCTCGCGGCAGCTTGTTCTTTCCTGCACGCTTTCTTAAAGCGTCTTCAAGTACATTCGGATCGAGATGCCATGTGGCCCGGTCGCTGTCCAGAAATACCGGCTCCGCGCCAAGATACCGAACTGGATTGCACATGGCCACGAAGGTCAGGTCAGAGCACAATACCTCATCGCCCGGCCCCACGCCAAGGAGCCGGAGCCCCAGGTGAATCGCCGCCGTTCCGCTGCTTACAGCAACCGCGGGCCTCCCAAGAAGGCCCTCGAACTCCTCTTCAAATGCCGTGATATTCTCGCCGACAGTCGACAGCCAGTTGGACGCAAAGGCGCTCTCGACGAACGCCTGCTCCGCCCCGCCCATGTGAGGAACTGAAAGATGGATTCGATTTCCCATTTTGATATGTTCAGGAAGGATTCTGGCTATTGGAAGGGTAAGTTCGAGGGAGTTTCAAATCACCCCCGAACTTCTATAGGGTGGCTTGGCCTTTGCGGCCGCTGGGTGTGGATCGCGCATCTTACGCAGGTTTAACCCAAGCAGTACGCCCGCAGCCACTCCAAACAGGTCGGGCATTGCATTCTGCGAACGATTGCCGTGCCCAGGCATGAATGTCTGAAGCGAGCCGAGCGCGATTACAAGAAGAACGGCTACAAGCGAAAGCATGAATCTGTATTTCTTCTTCCAGACCGTCACCGGAATCGCCACAATGATGGCGTAGAGGAGAAAGTGAAACCAATGATTTGAAGCATAGTCGGTGATCGCTCCATAGGGCCAATCCTCCGCCGGAAGATTCGACAGGATGAGGGCCCCCCCCAGCAAAAAAAACCATAGCGCGCGCAGCATGTTCTGGCTTGACATGGGCTATCCGTGTTGCTGCTGCAAGACTTTTTCGAAACGGCTCAACCTGCGATGCATCACCCGCGAAACACTATCAATGAACAGGACTGCCGAAGCAGTTCGAGCCTGATTTCCCGATTCGCGCCAGAGGTTGATGTAGCCATGGCCGGGAAAGTCAATTCGTGCCTGCCAGCCTTCAGACACCCCTGCCCGGTGAATCTCATCGTCTAGATGAAAATCGACTCCAGAGAATCCGAACTCCAAACTGTTCAGGCAGAGAATCTCCCAGCACTCTCGCAGGCTTAAATCGTCACGGAATTCGCGTTCAAAGCTGTCCAGTGCAAACTGTGCGCTGAGAACACTGCGAAAGCCCCCGCCAAGCAGCATCTTGCCCACAACGCCGAATTCGCTGTAACCCAGGTGCTGCAAGCCGAGCCAGGCTGCGAGAACCACAAGCACAAGAACAAAGCCACGATAGGTCTGGTGGTAAAAGGTCAAAAGCAGCGAGACGGTCGCCCCAATGCCGCAAACTCCATAAATAAGCAGCACCACATGATGGGGAGCATATCCTCTCGAGAGCAGCCTGTGATGAATGTGGTCTCGGTCTGCCTCAAAGATTGGTTGACCTCTCAGGAACCGCCTTACGATCGCTAGGCCGACATCGAGAAGTGGTACTGCAAGAACCAGCAGCGGCGCCGTCATCCCCAGCACGGTTGAAGACTTCTCTCCCCAAACAGCCGCATAGCAACCGAGCAGGAATCCAAGCGTCAAACTGCCTGAATCGCCCAGAAAGATGCTTGCAGGGTTGAGGTTGTACCGGAGAAAGCCTATGAGCGCGCCGACCATGGAAACAACTGCCAGGGCGAGTGGAAAGTTGTGGTTGATTGACGCAGCAATCAACATCGTCAGCGAGGCAAAGAGGCAAATGCCGGCTGCAAGCCCATCGACGCCATCAATCAGGTTGATCGCATTAGTGCAGGCAACAATCCATAGAACCGTTCCCGCGAAACCGAGAATTCCGATCGTGTTGTAGCCGGCGATGCCACTGATGTGCACTCCACCGAACCACGCAAGACCAGCCGCCACAACTTCTGCACTTAGCTTCTTCCATGGGCGAACCCCAACGATATCGTCAACCAGCCCGGTTCCGAATATCACAGCGAGAGCGGGAGTCAGACGTACGAAGAGCGGCAGCCCTTCCCAGACGATGGTTCCGGAACTCAACCGCACTGCGAGCAGCAGAGCATAGGATCCAATTACCGCCAGAAAGATTGCGACCCCTCCCAGTCTCGGAACCGGGGCAACATGAAACTTGCGCGCCTGATCAGGCTGGTCAACCAGGCCAAGACGCAGCGATGCATTCCTGACTATTGGGGTCAAGAGGAGCGAGAGCACGCATGAAACGATGCCTAGGAACAGGAGAGAATACATTCCATTATCTCAACCTTCAGAGTGCACCGGGCCTAAGGATCAGGTCTAAGTTTGAGATGGGGGACTTACTTCTGCTACCCATCTTAGCAGACGGCCTGAAATCGCCGGTTCCTTCGTTCTGCTGTGGCCGCGTCATAGATTGACAACAGAGATGCAAAGTTGCCGTCTTCTGTGTACGAAGTCAGAAAAGACTTCCGCGCGCCAGCGGCTAGCTGCTCCAAGAGCTTTTGATCGGACCAGGCACTTCGAGCGACTGCGGCGATCTGCTCAGGGCAGTTTGGTTGAAAGAGAAATCCATTGGACCTTTCGTTCACCAACTCGGCCAGTGAGCCAAGGCGAGAGGCTGCGACCGGCACACCGAACGCGAAAGCTTCCCGTATGACCATTGGGAATCCTTCAAACCAAGTCGACGGCACAACCATCAACCGGGAGCGCGCAATCCGCTTCTGCGTCTCGTCGAAGCTCAATGGGCCGAGCAACCGAACACGATCGAGCCCATCCGAATTGATTTGATTTTCCAGGATTGTTCGCTCAGGCCCGTCCCCGATGATATCCAGATTTGGGGCGGCATCCCCCAGGAGTTTCCATGCCGCGAGCAGATCGCGAACGCCTTTTTCGAGGCTCAACCGGCCCACAAAAAGCGCCTTGTCATCACGCAAGCTCCACGCAACCGGCTCCGGGTCGCCTGGATAGAATTGCGGCTTGACACAGACCAGGTTCGGCGGCAAACCGCCGTGAATCATCATTTCGCGCTGATACTGTGTGAGCGCAATGAATCGGTCAACATGCTTGTTCCAGGTCCCAATGCGACGATGGAGCGCAATTGAACTTGCCAGGGGAATTGTCGCCAGCCGGCTTCCTCGATAGCACCCGAATCTCAAGGCTGGAATCACGCTTCGCTGGTCCAGACACTCCGTGCATATCTGGCCATCTCTCATCGGCATACCCGCCGCACAAAAGAGACGATAGTTGTGCAACGTGAGAACGACTGCGCAAGAAAGATCGCGAACGGCCCAGAATATCGATGGAGATATGAGTGGAAATGAATTGTGCACGTGCACAATGTCCGGCTTCGTTTCCAGCGCAAGTGCTCGAATCTGTGAAGCAGTTGAAAAATTGTATGGAGTTGAAATTCCCCCAGCAATCAGTCCGATCACGCCCCTGGAGCGAATCTGGTCGCTGCTTCTTTCGAGCCTGATGACCTCAATTCCTCTGCGCTCGAGAAGTTCGCGTTCAGCGAGATAGGCAACGTTTTCACCGCTTGGGTTTTCAGAACCGTAGAAGTTGTGGACCAGCAGGACTCGCATTTGGCTCCAGGCATCCCTTTGGACTCCCGACCGCATTAGGTATCGGTTGCAGTGACGAGAACATCAGCGGTCGGCGTATTTCGAGGAGCCGGCGCTTTTGAATCGAAGTATCGTTTCAGTTTAAGGAATCGCTTCTCAAGCAGGTACCACGAGAGGCTGGCGACTCCGTAGCTCGCTGCGAGGATAAGCAAAACCCGGCCCAGGCGCACGCTCCAAGTGGTTCCCGGCAGAAGACTGAGCACCAGTAGGCTGACGATCATGTGGCACAGGTAGAGGCAATAGCTAACCTTGCCAGTGTAACGAAGCGCCCGAATGCTCAAGGCACTTACCAGGATGTCCGACTCAAGCGATAGAGCGAGGATTCCTGTGAATATCGCGCTCACCATCGTCACGTGTAGCAGGTGTCTCGTCCCGGTGGCAAGCACGATGGCTTCTCCGCAAACTGCGAGAGCGATCATAAGGAGCGCGGCGTCGCGGAGCTGCCGGCGTCCGGGATTCCGGGTCGCGATCCACAAGGCAAGCAGTGATCCCATCGCGATCGCATCGAACCGGCACAGCGGGTTCATATAATCGCGTGGCGCGAGGAACCACCGTGCGATTGGGGCTATGCCTATCGCACAGACCAAGACGGCCCTCGCGCCGCCGGCAGACAGCTTGGCGACGCCAATGGGCCACGCCAGATAGAACTGTTCCTCGATCGCCAGCGACCACGTGATGCCTAGCGCAAGGCCCATCTCGCCGCTCTGCCCATACCAGAAGTTCTGGACGAAGAGCACAAACACTGGCCAGTGAACTCCCGGCGGGAGCCTGAGCGCCGGTATCCATCTGTCCGCGACGGCAAACAAAAACAGGATGAAAAGGCCGTAGAGAGGCCAAATCCGCAGAGCTCGACGCGCGTAGAAGTTCATGTAATACCGCGCGCCGCCCCGGCTTCGCCAAAGGCCCCCCGTTATCAGGAAGCCGGAAAGTACGAAGAACAAATCTACGCCCGTGGGAGCCAGCGGTGCCCCCGCTTCGAGTCCAAGCCCAAAGTCGTACATCGCGAGGTGACCGAAAATCACGATCAGCACGGCAATGCCGCGAAGACCGTCGAGCTGCGGAAAACGCGGGGGCTCGGAACGATTCATGTTCTCCATATAGCTAGGACGTTTCTGCTCCCGCCAAAGCCTGACTGCAAGACCTGAGAGCCTGTGCGTACACTTCATTCAAGGATGCGAGCTTTTTGCCCCAAGCATAGTCCAGGCTTCGCAAAAGCGCTCCTTGTGAAAGCCTCCTTCGCAATGTCTCATCATCCATCAGGCGAAGGAGTGCAAGCGAGAGGTCACGAACAATTTGATCGACGGAAACAACATCCACCTTGATCCCGCATTCATCGGTGACCAGGTCGGCCATGCCGCAATGGTTCAAGGTTACGACTGGAAGTCCAAGGGAAACCGCTTCGATCGCAACCGTCGAGGTCAGCTCCTTCAGGCTGGTGATCGCAAATACGTGGCACGATTTCATTGTTTCCAGAGCATCGTTTCTCGGCAGGCGACCGTACCAGATGCACCTCTCTGCCACCCCCAGCTTTTGCGCGAGTTCTTGCCAGGTTTTCCTGAAGGGGCCGTCGCCAAGTACTTCGACGCTGAAATTCGATTCCCTGGGAAGAAGCGCGGCTGCCTTGAGCAGCAGGTGAAGCGCCTTTCCGGGTACGTGTGGTCCACTCCAGCAGATGCGGAAAGTCTCATCGGATGAACGGAGCTGCGGTCCAACCATTCCGACATTCGGCGATCCCACCTCGCAGATGACTCGACTACCATTGCCGAAGTGTGTGGCGAGGGCACGCTGGATCTCCGATGTTGCCGCGACAACAGCGCCCCCTGCTTTGCGAAGTGCGCGCCTTGGGCCCGGCAAAAGAGCAATCTGCAATGAGTTCACAACGTTTCGACCCGTGTAATACAGTGCTCCCTTGAGGCCGAGCGCCGGCATCAGTCTCCAGGGAGTATTCATCAGGCCTCCGACGGGGCCCCATACAAACGGCAGGTTTAGCCGATAGAATTTGCCGCAGAATCGCCAGCCAACGTATGTAATAAGATGAACCAGGTCATATTGGCCGCTGGCTGTTTCACGCTCTGCCACGCGCAAGGCGTGATCGAGCCAGTTTGAATATGCAAGGTTCATGATCGGCTTTGCGGCAGATGCTTCAATCTTTGCCCACACTCCCCAGGGCCTATAGTGCCACGGACAATTCTTCACATACCTGAATCGCAAATTGTTCCCGGTACCGCTCGGCCCAACCGCAAATGCATCAATGTCCGCCCTGTTGTAGTCCGCTGTTATGACTGTCACATCATGTTGTTGAGCGATCGCGTTGACCCAACCCCAACCTACTGCATCCTCAGAGCCACGCGTCGGATTGCACGCATAGGCGATTGCGAGTATCCGGATGCGTGTCATTTCTTTGACGTCGCCTGCGGGGGCTGATGTGCCAGAACCTCGTTCTCCCAGCGGGGTCTCATGGGAACCGAATGCACTGAAAACACAGGCCGCCTTCGCGCAACGTCTAAAGTCAGCGTTTCGAGGTAAACATAAACCGCAACCATCACCAGAAGATCCACAGAGTAACTCGCCGTTGTCGTCTCCGGCATGGCGCGAACAGTGAAAAACATCATCACGGCCCCCGACTCCATTAAGGCGAGTCGATCTTCCCTCCCCAGCCACTTCCACCGATTTCGAAGCTTGAAGAACATAACCCAGCCTACGGCCCACGATGCGAAGTAGGGTATCCCTCCAACAATTCCCCCGTTCAATAGCGCTTGCAGGAAGGAGTTGTGAACATGCTCAAAGATTACGAGTCTATCCGTCCACTGCCCGCGGCCGAAGATTGGCGAGTCAGCAAACGCTGCAATTCCGTTTTCGTAGGCGCGGGTTCTTCCGCTCATGCTCTCGAAGAGTTCTACAGACTGTCCGCGGCGAAGATAGTCAAAGACCGTCTCAGAGATTCTGCCAGGCGATTCAAGCAGAAACAGGAAGATCGTAGAGAGGATCACAAAAGGGAGAGCGTATCTGCGCATTTTGCTTGAGAGGAGCAGAATGAAGAGAAGCGCCCCAACGCAGCCGAAGACAGCTCCTCGAGACTGCATACGAAAGACTATGAAGAAGGAGAGTGCAGCCGATGCCAGAAATGCGGCGATTGAAATCAGGCGACGGCTGTAAAACGCTCTTACGACGCACACAAGCCCCGGAACCGCGGCCCAGCGAGCGATGCCGGAAGCGCGTGACAATTTGTCCAATCCGGTTTCAGGACGGCTATAGGCCGACACAGAATGACCAAAGATTAACGTGCTTGAGGAGTGACCCAGGTAAACGGCAACAGCGAATGTGAAGACCCATGTCACCAGAAGCAGCGTGCGGCCGGACATCACAGGAGACCGACCGTCAACAAAGGTCCACGCGGTGAGAATTGTTGCCAGGTAGGTGACCGACCAATAGGCTGCCCACAGAGGCTGGGGTGAGAAGATTCCGGAGATCGCCGCGAGGACTCCATAGATGAAAAGCAGTCTCGATGGGGACGTGCGGGGCAATCTGAGAGTGCTTTTGCGGATCAACAGTAAGGCTGAAAGCGGAAGAACGATGAATGGCAGGCAGGCCCTGATCAAGCCCACCCAGTCGTCAAATGTTTCTGGCGCGACAATGAGCCAGAAGCCGGTATCGAGGTTCGCCCACAATAAGAGCCAGAGAATTACCGCGACCAGCGGAGCATGAATGATCCAGGCCTTTTTGTCAGGGGAGAATGTGGTGAAGCTGAAGCGCGGATTTGGTTCCATGATTGCCAGTGAGTCCAGAATTGAGCTAGGGTTGCGAAAAGTGAACGCCCGCTTTGGATGGTGCTTCCTCAAGGAGGTTGGAAACGAGCGAGACTACCGACTCAGAGAATGTAGCTGTAGAGAAATAGTCCGCTCTCTGTTTCAAAGAGGCTCGAACAGACTGGCTGAGCCCGGGATCGGAAAACAACTCGCGAATCTTGGCGACCGCCTGGTCTTCGCTGGCGTATAAGACTGCTGGGTGGTTGAGTATCTCCGCGCTTCCACATGAGTTCGGAGCGAAGGGAATACATCCGGCCTTCATGAGTTCAACGAGTGTGATGCCAAAGGGCTCGTCTGCCCTTGTATGAAGAGCGTAACGGAATTGCGCGAGGAAAGCCGTTTTGTCCTCGCCGTAGACCGGCCCGTGCAGCACGACCCAGCCGCCCATTCGCGCCGCAAGGTCACGGATGACTCTCAGGTATCCCTTATCGACAGCCGTGCCAGCGATGTGGATAGAACAGTCGAATCCAGCTTTTCGGAGCCCAGCCACGATATTGATTGCTTCTTCTACCTTTTTCTGCGGGGCGATCCTGCCAAACCAGACAAAGTCCTTACGTCTCGTGTTCCAATCCCTTTCTTGTGAGGCCCAGGGGACAGGCGGATAAATGACGGGCGATTCAATGCCCATCGTTCGCAAGGAAGCCGCAACCCACTCCGAATTCGAAACCAGTACATCATCACGCAGTAGATCCCTCCCAGATGGATCTTGAATCCGCGTAGAAAGCTTGTGGTATAGTCGCCGCGGCAACGACACGTTCTGACGGTGAGCTGCCCCGTTGATTGATTGAGCGGGCCGGTCCGTTTCCGGAAGCCACTCGAAATCCGAGACAAAGTGGACTGCCGAAACGCCGAGGTCCTTAGGGTTCATGGCACTTAAACAAATATCGAAATCCGACGCGCAAGCTCTCGCGGCTCTCTGGAATATTGGCTCCTGAAGGGCCGACATTGGAAATGACTGCGGGGTGGGCAAAAGCGGAATACGCCTTATGTGGAATTGATGCGGCTCGACCTGTGTCCCGGCGAATTTATTAAAGAAGCCGAGATCGAATCGCGAGGTGGTTACCAGGGTGACATTGTATTGAGTACATAGCGCCCGAATCAGCCACATCGCCGTGACGTCTGCTCCCCCTCTGATCCCCGACAAGAAGGTCATAAAGATGCCGACGGTCGTTCTTGAGTCACGCATGCTGTTCATGATTCTTCTGGCGGAAGGCTATCGGATGTTTGGTAAGCCGGTGGTGGGAGTGGGCGTGTCAGTTGGTTGGGAGTCTGTCGTTGGGGGGGGGGTGACCGATTCCCGTCATCAATTCAACCACGTTCCCGAGAGCGCGCTTCAGCAGGCCCAGGTTCAGATGAGCGATCCCACTCCCAACAGACATCGCCATGCGAATCGCCAGCCCCAGGTAGCACCTTGAGAGCGACAGGTTGTGTTTGCGAACAAAGTGAATGCGATTGCGAACTTCGAATCGCCCAAACTGAAACAATGTCACGCGGCCACTGGGCGATGGAAAATGGCTGAACCCCGCATCAGCTACGACTGCAAGCCGCCCCGCTCGACCGATCGTGTAGCTCAGATCGAGATCTTCGAGATAGCTGTAGCTTTCATAGAAGTCGTCGAAGAGGCTTAGCTGCAGGGCCTCCTTTCGGAATGTAACCGCGGTGGTTGGAAGCCAGTCAACATACTGCGTTTCGGCGAGGCCCGGGATAATGGTTTGCCATCCGCTCCGTGTGACCGTTCCTGGCCGCGAGGAATAAAGGCCGAGTGCTTCTGAGATCCGGCTGTGTCTGAGCAGCGATGGGCCGCGCTGCGGATAATTCCTGAGATTGAATGCAGCACCCAATGTGTCAGCCGGAGCATCGTCCCAGAAGCGCAGCAGACGCTCAAACGCTTTCGGCTCGAAGACGATGTCATCATCCGCAAAGCCAATCAAAATGGCGTCTGGCGAGCAGGCTTGAATTCCGGCATTTCTCTGGCCGGCGGCTGACGGTGGAAGATGCCGAAGGTAGCGCAAACCAAGAGCAGGGAACTCCTTGAGGATAGCTTCGACAGGATGGGAACTCGCGTCAACCACGATGACCTCTGCGGGCGGTATGGTCTGATCCTGCAGGCTGTTGAGCATCTTGCGCAGATCATCCGGCCGGTCCTTTGTTGCAACAACCAGCGAAAGGAATTGCGTCATGGGTGTTGGACCTCAATAACGTCCCCGGCCCGCCTGCTTTGCTCGACGAGGGGCAACAGATACTCCCGAACGGAGGAGATAAAACTCGACGTGCCGAAGGACCGCGCTCGGTCATGCAAATTGGATCGGACCGCTGATTGGCTTGAGGAACTCTCAAGGACTCGGCAGATCTTTTCAACTGCATCGGCATCATCGGCGAAGAGGAGATTGGAATCCTGCACAATCTCCGCTTGTCCACCGTCTTGCGGAGCGAAGACGATCGCACCTGCTTTTACCATCTCAGCAACAGAGATTCCGAAGGGCTCGGCTGAAGGGGCAGGGATTCCATAGCGGCATCGCGCCAGGATCAAGGCTTTTCGTTCCCCGCTGACGCGGCCCTCAGGAATGATCCAGTCCGGATTCTTTCGACAAAGCTCAGCGATTCGACGACCGTAAAGGTCGTCCTCGATCCGTCCGCAAAGGTGAAGTCTGATAAGGTGTCCACGATCCCGAACTGCAGTCAGAATTGAGATTGCCTTTTCGACACGCTTCTCTGGCGCGATCCGGCCTATCATCACGAACGAGTCTTCCTTCTCTTCCCATGCGACAGCAGGAAACTCGCTCCAGACAGGAGGGTAGATCATGGCGGCACATTGGACGTTGCAGCCCTGCTGTACAGTCTTTGCTGTCCAATGTGAATTCGCGATGAACCGATCCTCGACCAGAGGGTCGCGTCCAGACGGAGATTCAATCGCAGATGCAAGGCCCAGATAGGCCTTACGCAGCAGGGAGTCCCTGTAGACGAACCCCGGCGACGGGGGAGCAATTCGATCGCGAATCGGCTTGTTCCAACTGAAGTCAGCCAGGAAGTGAATCGCCGGAAGCCCCCAGTCGGTGATGTTGTACGCGCTGATCCTGATGTCATATTCACCGGCAATGCGACGCGCGAAGCGCTGATACGCCGCGCCTCGCAGAGCAGCGACCGATCGATTCTGCAAGGGCCAGGGCAGCGAAGCGATCCGCACCTTTACGTCATTCTCTTGAACCTGGGTCCCATAGAATTCGTTGAGTGCTGTCCGATTCCAGCCCTTGGTCGTGGTGACGGTCAAATCGCAGTCTTGCTTGAGTGCCTCGATGAGCCACATGACAACCGATTCAGAGCCGCCGAATCCAAGCATGGGATGGCCAATAACGACCTGGAGCCGGCGTTGGCCCGCAGACGAAATTCCGAAGCCAGAATTATCCTCGTTCAAGGCTAAAGGAGAACTTGGCTTGGACAGATCGTCTGGCATCATGAAGAAGATTCTCGCAATTTGGTTGTTGATTTCGCGCAAGATCCTGCGCCCGGCGCCTGCGCTAATCAGAAAGCTAACACTCAGTCCGGCTCAACCAAACAGCGCTAGGGACGGCCGGTCATAGCTTTCAGCTTCGCACGCCGATCCTCATCCAACTCGCCCCAAAGGACAGCGACGAAGTCATAACCCGCGGGGCTTTCGTTATTCCCGACTGGAACCAGGCGCGTCTTCCAAGCAGGCTTCAGGTCATACCCCATCAACTCGTAACCAAGCCCCTTCAGGATTTCGACGGATTCAAACTGCTGAAACACTTTTCCTTCATGACGACACTCGAAAAGGATGACTGGCGGTCGAGCGGCGCCAAGCCATTCCGTCAGGGAACGGAGGATGACATCCTCATGTTCCTCGACATCAATCTTGATCAGAGCGGTCTTTGCAAGTCCGAGCGCCGATACATAGTGTCTCGCTTCTTCAATTCCTACCTCAATCTGCGCGGCATTGGGCCCCCCGTAGCCTTTGTCGATTTCAAGTGTTGTCTGGCCCAGGTTGCAGGGATCCACCACTGTCATCCGGGCTGTGCCTGTTCGGTCAGACAGCGCGCATTCATGGACAGTGGCCTGCGAGAAGCTATTCATGAGCAAAGATGTCTTGAGGTATTGTGCGACATTGGGCTGGGGCTCGAAGAGATGAACCTTTCCGGTTGGCCCCACAATCTGCGCCATTACAAGCCCCACGACACCGAAGTTGGCGCCAATATCGAGGGCGGTGTCTCCCTTGCGCAAGACAGTCGTCACGACATCCGTGATGCGTGGATTTGCGTCTCCCCAAAGGTACATGGGCGGCCCGTCGTATTGATTTCCGAAGACGAGAGCCTGAGCGCCGCAGCGGAGCTTCGCAATCATTGGGCCCTTACCACAGACGAATGAACCGAATGGGGAATTTGCAATTCGGTGTCCATACTTAACGGTTGTGAGCCGGTGAAGTGCCGATGCGAAGGCGATACGCGCAAATTCACGGAAAAACACACTGTCACCTGTCCTTCTCAAATCGATAGGAAAAAGTCAAAACAAGAGGAAACTAAGGCCGAATTCTATTTTGAATTGCCTGGCGATCCGACGATGTAAGAAAGATGAAGCCGGTGGTCAGCACTGCGCCCACGAAGAGAATTATTGGGGAGAGGATTGGCGCAACCAGGAATGGGAGAACGGCGGCGCATCCAATCAAAAACCCGAATGGCAATAGCATGCGCATGAGTACAAATCGAATCGGCAGGTCGGTCTCCTTGCAAGCGTTCCGGATGGCAAGTGGCGCCATGATGACGATCATGAGGGCAATGGCCGCCATCGGGACCGCTGAGGGACCAAATCGTCCCACGAGTACAACAGCAAGGGCAATGGAGGTGATTGCAGACACCATCTGGCCGATCGAGACACCCTGAATCTTGTTGGTCGCCCAGCCGGTGCTGGCAAGAACCTGCAGGAACGCGTCGAGCACGGCAAGCGCAAGCAAGTAGTGCAGAAGGCGTGGATCAGGAGTGATGCGATGGTGCGACCACACTGAGATCAACCAACCGCCAACCGGCCACAGGGCAGCAGCCAGGGAGATGGAAGCGACCGTCTCAATGCTTACCGCAATGCGAAAAAGCCGGCGCAGTGAGTCCTTGCTTGGGTCGGCTGAGGCTGCAGCCAGTTCGGGCCTTAGCGGGGCGCGTACCAGCAGCACAGTGCCGTGGATGACGTTTGCAACCGTCCGCGTGGTTGTGAAGAGCGCGACCGCAGGTCCGCCGAGAGCTCGACTCAAAATGATGACCGGTCCCTGCAGAGTGAGAGCGGTGGCGAGGAGGGCCAGGCCAACTTGTCCGGTAGGGGAAGCAAGGGTTCGGGCAGTTTCCCAATTTGCATCCCGAAAACGAGGGATCAAGCGAGGATCGCGGCGGTAGAGAAGGCCCATTGATACAAGGATGCCCAGCACTCCGGACGAGACGATGACGACGGCGACAGTCCTTGGGGGTGCTCCAAGCGCGAGGGCACTAGCTGTGAGAGCAAGGGAGAAAAGAGCGAGGGCGTTGGAGAACCATTGATAGCGGGGAAACTCCCCAATCGCGATATAGACAGCTATGAGCTGGCGGCCGGGGATGCCAATCAGGAAGGAGATCGCCAGGCAGCAAAAGACAATCCGGGCTTCACTCTCCGCCATGACGCGCAGACCCAGCCATTCATTCATGTGGAAGTAGGCGACCGATAAGGCCACCACGGCAAGGATGCCGATTGAGGCGATAAGAACGGATATGGTCCAAGTCGTTCCTTGCACACGCTTGAACGAGCGAATGTCTCCGCGGGCATAGGCGATTGTGGCGGAGTTGATGGACGCGAAGGTGAGCCCAAAGTCGAGATTCGCCAGGTAGTTGACTGCGGAGTAGAGGGCCATCCACTCTCCATAAACCGCTACCGACCAGAAGCGGAGATAGAGGGGCAGCAGGAGCAGGTTGCTGACGATCGAAAGCCCATAGGAGAAAGCGCCCGCGCCCGCGCCATGGAGCAGACGGGCGACAATCCCGGCGCGTACCTTGCGGGGCGGAAGCGATTGGCCGGCTGAGGCCGCTGGTGAAGCAGGCTCACTCAGGAGTGATGGATCTTCTGTCAGTCGAGGGTTCATTTCGGAGAAGTTCGAGTCCAGCTTGGTAGATAAATCGAGGTCCATCGAAGAAGTCGCGACGCCAGAGCTTTTTGGGTTCAGCCAGCAAACGGAAGACCCATTCGAAGCCGGCGCGCCCTATCCATTCCGGGCAGCGCGGAACCGTGCCTGCAACGAACGCGAATGCAGCGCCGACGCCAACGGCGGCCGGTACCTTGAGACGGCTCAGTCGGTCGTGGATCCAGATGTCCTGCTTGGGCTGTCCTAGGGCAACCCACAAAACATCGGGGCGGGCCTCATTGATGCGGTCGATGATGGCCCGATCTTCTTCCGGAGTCAGTGGCCGGAATGGAGGGGAGAAGGAGCCGACAGCCCGATGGCCTGGGTATTTCTCACTGACTGCCTCGGTCAGGGCTGCAAGGGTCTGCTCGGTGTCGCCGTAAAAGTAGCTTGAGTAGCCGTTCAGATTCGCGCGGTTGAGAAACTCCGCAAAGATCTCGGGGCCTGGAGATCGGACAGCGTCCCGGTGGCCTCTCAAGCGAGCAATCCACACAGGAGCAATTCCATCGGGGACCCAAAGCTCAGCGCTATTGAGAACCGCATGGACCTTTTCGTTCCGTGAGGCTTCAAGTAGTCCGTGAAACCCGGTGGCAACAATCTGCCGGCATTCCCCATCACGGAGGCGAATCCAGGTCTCAATGTAGTCAACGGTACGGGACGTTGAGAGCAGGTGAACGCGGGAGCCGAGAATGTTCACCGTGGGCTCGACGATGGGATGTGTTGGAGATTCCATGGTTTGGAAAGAAATGAAGTTAACTCAGCGCGGGATGGCGACGAGACGGGTCGAAATGCGGTTTCCAAACTCGATCGCTGGATGCTCAAGCAGGTGATAAAGAAAGATCGCGAGTGCTGCTGTAAGCGCGATCGAGGACAGAGTGCTAACGACGAGCGAACCCGTATGGAGCACATCGAAGCAAAGCCACATCGCCGGGACGTGGGCGACGTAGATGCCATAAGAGTAGAGTGCGACATTGCGGCTCAAGCCGTTGAGCCAGCCAATGCGGATCTCGCGAAAGAAAGGAAGCGCAACTCCTGTGGCAGCGCAGAAGACCCAGTCGCGAACGAGATCAAGGAAGGGAGGCCACCAGATTCCATGGTCGGTTCGGACTGCACCGTTGAGCGCGCCAAATACGGCCGGACCATATACCCGAAGCGCGTCGACAAGACGAAAAGCGACGAGAAGCAGGAGCAGGAAGAGAATCCAGAGAAATCCAGGAAGGTGTCTGGACTTTGAGGCCATGATTTGCCAGGCAAAGACACCGGCAAGAAAGCAGGGAATGTAGCGAGTCAGCAGGAAATCCATCTCGATGCCTCCGTGCCTGAGCGCCCACTCCCCGCAGGCGACAGCGATGCCGAGCAGCCAAATCAGGGCTGCGAACTTGATTGATGGAAAGCGGCAAAGCAGGAGAAACAGTACCGGGAGGACGAGATACATCTGCATCTCAAACGGAAGAGACCACAGGACGGCGAGAATGGATTCGCTGTGCGTGAGGTTCTGGGTGAGAAAGATATTTGAGAAGAAGGCAGGCCATCCGATCCAGTTGAACCCTCCAGCCCAGGAGGCTACAAGAATCCTGAATGCGGCGACGGTAAGGACCGCAAGAATGCTGAGCGGGTAAATGCGAAAGACGCGGCGGATGAGAAAAGCGGAATAAAGACGGAAACCAGATAGGCCGAGCCGCCCCATCGACAACATCAAAACCAAAGAGGTGTGAACGAAGAAGATGAGTACTCCAAGATGGCCGATGTCGCCCAGTCCCCGGATGCCTGACGATGCAGCGAGGTGGTCGACAAATACCAGGCTGACGGCAACAGTGCGAAGGAAGTCGAGATTTGCCAGATCGTGTGAATGATCGGCGACCAGTTGGCGCATGTCTTCTGTCGATGGCGTGAGAGATCGAAGAGGCTGGGCAAGCCGGGAAGCTGGAGAGGCCACAACAGCCAGGTCTGGATTTGATTCTGGATTTTGGAGGGCGGACTGCATGAGGGAGGGCAGAAGGAGGACTATCGAATGGGCGCGAGTTTGAGCGATAGCCGGCGGACTTACTTGGATATCGTTCCCTCGTCGACGACTCACTGATCCTCAACTGATCTCGTATCGATTGATGTATCTAAAAAGGCGCATTGTTCGAGCAGGATGCAGCGCGACCGAGGGAGTGTCTACTGTTCCTTGGTCGGGCCGTAGCCGTATTTGTAGTAGCCATAGTAGGAATAGCCATCGGCGGAGGTGTGCTGGCTTACCTGGTTGAGAACCACTCCGAGAATATTTGCGCGCAAGCGATGGAGAGTGGAGACGACCGCAGCCACTGATTTGCGTTTTGTCTGTCCAGCGAGGCTCACGATCAAAACCCCGTCGGCAGCAGTTGCCATTTGAAGGCATTCTGCAAAGCCAAGCAATGGAGGCGAGTCAAGAATCACCAGATCGTATTCTTTGCCAAACTCGTCAAGCAGAGGAGAGAGACGTGGTCCGACAAGGTCAGCGGCTCGATGGGAGCCGGGGCCTGAGGGCAGAAAGAAGAGGTTCGGGTTACCTTCAATGGGCAGGACTACTTCCTGCCAGCGAACCTCGCCGTTCAAGACGCTTGAAAGTCCGGCGGAGGGGTTGAGGCCGAATTTTGAATGAAGACTGGGTCGGCGAAGGTCACCGTCGACAAGCAGGGTTTTCTTTCCGCGGTCGGCGTTGGCGATGGCAAGATGGGCCGCCACGGTCGATTTGCCTTCGGAGGGTGTGGCGCTGGTAAGCATGATCGACCGGAGCCGGCCATCGAAGTCGGAAAGAAGGATCGTGTTGCGTACTGTCCGCATCGCTTCGTCAAAGTCCGAGATTGCGTTGTCTGAGCCCTTTGGGCTCAGGCTGGAGCTTCGCTTTGGAACGATCGAGCTGGTGCTTGCAGAGGATGCGGCGTTGGCGGAGAGCAGGGCTGAAGAGCGATCCACGGGCATCGCACCGATTATGTCCACCCCGAGGAATCTCCCGGCTTCCTCCGGATCGCGGAGCGTTGTATCGAGCGAGTCGTGAATCACAGCGAATGCGATCGCTAGAGAACTGGAGAGGAGGAATGCCAGAAGGATGTTGAGCTTAAGATTGGGGAAGACCGGGCTTGCGGCCGGCCGCGCAACATCGGCGATACGGATATTGTTGTTCTGGAAGCCGGCGTTGATATTGGCTTCCCGGATCTTGCGGATAAGCTCGTCGTACAGGGCCTTGTCCGCATCGGCTTCGCGCTTCAGCTGCTGGTACTGAAATGAGTTTGAGTTGATTGAGTCCCATTCGGCCTTGGTCTCTGCCACAGCCTTCTGCAGCATCTGTTCCTTATTGAGCGATTCACGATACTGGACTGCGATTCTCTCGGCGATATTGGTGCGCGCATCGGCGAATTGCTTTTCAATTTCGGCCAGCTCGGAGGCGGCCTTCTTGTATTCCGGGTGATTCGAGCCGTAGGTCGCCTTGACCAGGGCAAAGTGCTGGCGAGCCTGGTTGAGCTGATCGCTCAGCTTGGCCAGGGATTCGCCTTGAGTCGAAATCTGGGCAGCTTCAAGTGAACCGCTCTTCATGGCGTTGTAGGCCGCCTCTTTGGCAACCCGGTCCGCCTGCGCGTTGGTGTAGTCAGTATTCAGCTGCATCAGCCGCGCGGAGAGAATGTTGGTCTTCTCTTCCGGGTTGACCACATTCATTTCTTTCTCAAACTTGCCGAGTGCAAGATTCGACTGCTCCATCTTCGCCTTCAACTCTTCGAGCTGCTTCTCCATGAACTGAGAGAGCGAGGCCGAAGAGCGAATACGGATGTTGTAGATATGGGCGACATAGGAGTTGGCCACGGCGTTGGCCACATCGGCGGCAACCTGAGCATTGCCGGAGCGATAGCTGATCTGCAGCAGATAGGTTCCAGATGGCCGGTTGACGCTAAGTTGAGAGAGCGACACAGGCGCGGCGGCTCGCTGCTGCAGCTTTTCCGCACTCACCTTGTTGCTCGCATCCTCCTGGCCGAGGAGATGAAACTCTTCGGCAACGGGGCGCAGGACGGCATCGGACTGGATGAGCTTGATTTGCGTCGCGATGAAGGTTTCAGGATCTTCGAGGTCACTTGTGGAATGGGTGTTATTATCGCCGACGACATCTGCAGGCGCTTCGAAGTCGATGTCGACGGTTGCTGTCGACTCGTAGACCGGCTTCATGCGCAGCGAGACAATGGCGGTGGCCAGAATGGCAGTCGCAACGAAGGCGAGGATCTTCCAGCGATGCCGGCGCAATATCCAAAGATAATGAGCCAACGGCACCTTTGGCGCTTCGGGGTCTACGTCCTGCGGGGGCGGAGGCGTGTAGTAAGCCAGAGCCGGGTACTGATTGGGCGGATTCGACGGAATGATTTCCGCCATCCGGGATTGTTCAGCCATGTTCTTCCTTCAAATAGATTAATGCGTCGCGAGGAGCAGGACGCTGGCAAGACCAAGTCCAAGCCCAAGAGAAATTTCGACAATCTTTGCCGTGTTGCGGCGGCCTGGAGAGTTGGGAATGTAAAGCATGTCATCGGCATAGAGCGGCGGATCGGCCACTTTGCGATTGAGGATTCCCTTTAAATCGATGGGAATCTCGTTTTTTCCGTGCATTCCAGCCTCAGTGCGGTAGATGTAGGCGGTGTGGGCTGAGAAACTGTCCAGGCCCTGGGAGAGGGCGATGGCCTTGAGAACGCTGCTTTCTGACCCGTCGGTGATGGGGTAGACGCCCGGCTTTTTCACGTTTCCTGCGACAAAGACTCGGCCCGCTTCAGGCACGCGAATCTGTTCGCCGCCTTCGAGCTTGATGTTGAGAGACGGGTCCTCACCGTCAAGGAGGCTGCGGACCGGAATGCGCTGCGTGAGCGGAGCCGCCGCGCCTGAGCCATTTTGCGCCTGTCGAGTTACGAGAATCGATGAACCTGCGTTTTCAGCGACGCCACCGGCTCGGGAGATCGCGTCGAGCAAAGTTACATTGCCGGTCGCCTGAAAGGTAAGGGGGCTCTTGACAGCTCCGGCGACCGTAATTGGCCGGCTGCGATACTCGACAACGGATACGGTGACGACGGGATTGACCAGGATGTTCTCGTTGATGAGGGCAGTAGTGATGGACTTCTCAAGCTCGTAGGGAAACAGGCCTGCTGCCGGGATGCGCTGGCGCATCATGGGCAGCCGGATGTTGCCGTCGGCGTCGACGCGAACTGTTCGGCTGAGTTCCGGTGAATCGTATACAGAAATACCGAGCAGATCGTCGGGGCCAAGCTTTTCCACAGGGAGATTCGCCGCCTCGGAGGCAGCAGCTTCCGCGTGGTTGGCCATTCCTTGTTGCTGGATGGGTTGTGCCGCAAACGAGCTAGCGGATGCCAAAGCCAGAACTACGGGATAGAGATACTTCATTGACAACTCCCAACCGCTGTTGTGCAGTCTTCAAAACGCAGGACACGCGGTTTTCTACTGAAGTAGTTGAAGCACCCGGAGCCGGAATGGAGCTATCCGTGTGCGTCTTGATTATCTATTGGACGTTGTTAGCCTTGAAGGCATTGATTTCGGCGGCCAGGGATTCAATCTTCCGGTCGAGGCTGCTCATCTGCGCCCGGAACTCCTCCATGCGGGAGCCCAGGGCCTCTTCGCGCGTGCCGTTTTCAAGCAGGCCGCGCATCGCGTCACGGGTCAGATCCGAGACGCTGCGCGCGCCCGTGGCCTGGCAGAGTCGCCGAAGTGCGGCGTACTCTTCCTCTGAAAGCCGGACACTGATCATGCGGGAGCGCGGTTTAAGGACTGCCATCGGATAAATCCCGTTAACTCTTGTGAGCGTTGAAAGTGGTCACATTACTGGAAGCAGATTGACCGGAAAAGGGGATGGTGAGAAGTTCTGGGCCCCTCAGTTTTTGTTGTTCGTTCCTTGAGCCAGGGCAGGCAACATCAATTCAGGACAGGCTTCGCCCCCCTCGGTCCCATTGCGGCGGCCAAGACTTTGTCTAACAGGTACCGGGCTCAATGGACTGTGATAGCGTCCGTCCCAGGCGAACTGGCGAGTGCCATTGAGGCACTTAGGAGAAATAGACTGAAATCCCATGGAAGCGAACGACTAACCCGGTTAATCAATGGAGTTGAGAGATTCAACTCGCAAGGGTAATGTAATACGCTTGCAAGACATACGTCAATCTGACTAAGGTTTCCAGCTGGATTACTTTTGGTCCGGGAAAATCCGGTGTTGGCCTGAGCGCATGTCGTGATCAGGCAGAGTCCCACTGCTGTCGGCAGACAAAGAAATCCCCTCCGCAAGGGCCTATTGAAGTCCGTGCCGGAGGGGATTTGGGTGGATTCTTTTAGTTGCGGCTAATCGGCGACAGCGGATGATTCGCTTCCCAGATAGCAATTCCGCCACCAACCGCGCCCGCGATGACGAACCAGGCGATAATCGCGCAGATGTTAGCGTCAACGGGTGCAACGTGGTTGCTGGTCAGGTTGACGACCATCACAGCGCCATCGGCCGGTGCCTGATCGGGCACCGTGGTCCCCTTGATGGTGACCTTCTTGTCGACCGATTTGTCGAGATCCTTGCCCGTGATCTGGAACTTCACTTCCCCCACAGTCAGAAGGAAGGCGCCATCAGAAGCCTTGCTCAGCATGCCGGTGCCTTCGAACGGCTGTGCGCCGGAACTTGCAGCGCCTGCGCCTGCTTCAAGCGAGAAAGAGAGCGGGTGACCAGGAACGACCCGTGCCAGCAGAGCGCCCTTGTCGTTGGTCACGCCGAAGCTGCCGCTAAGAGCCGCAACCTCAACCATGTTTCCAGACTTGACGGCGACGACTCCCCGCGAGTCAGTTCCATTGGCGGTAACACGCAGATTGCTGGCATCCACCTGGAACGGGCTCGTAGAAGTGAGTTCGCTCATACCCTTCTGAAGCACAAGATGATCGCGATAGAAAGTTGCCCGTGATCCCGTCGACATCGTCACGGCTACACCCTTGTCGAGTCGCAGATCTGCAGTTGCCTGATCGGTTTCTACAACCGAGCCATCGAAGAGGGTCGCATTGCCGTTGACCTTGTACTGGTCCACGCGCATATCTCCACGCGCACTTGCTGTGCCGATCGCTACGCTACCGGCAAAAGCGTTGGAGAGAGTGGCAACGAGCATTGCAGCCACCGCAAGATTTCTAACCATTTTGACCCTCCATCAATGAATTCCCAGGGGTCTGGCAAACACACAGAGACCTTTCGAGTACTATACACCGGAGATTTGAGGGGAGCAAGGCTGGCTGTTGATCTGCGGAAAATGACTCAAAAGCAATTACTTGTTTGCAAAAGAGTCATTACCGAGAGTGCCGGTTCTTGTTAGACGAATGCCTTACAAAATCGATTATCTGAATACACTGCCCGGGCGAAGATACGGCTGCGATGGGTGCTTCGAAGGCAAAAAACAGAAAATCAGCGAAGTCATGGAAGGGCGAGTCAGAACAGTCGGCGGGGCGCACCGGGGCAAAGTATCGGATTTTGTCGGGCAAAACTCGATTGCAATTGAATCGTATTGCGAGGCGGAAGGCGGGTGGTATTCTTGCGCCAAACGATGAGCTACTTTACGCGCATGTTTCTCGCAGCGACAGTGCGAATTTCAGTGGCATCCGTCTGCTGCCTGGGGATCTGGTTCAGTTGGAAGGCTGCCCGTGCAGATTGGCTGTTTCGGGAAGATTCGGTTGCCTCGCTGAGGGCTGCAATCAAGCTTGTCCCGGATGGCTGGCAATACTACATGCGCCTGGCACAGTTGGATCGCGAGCACGCGCACGTGCTGCTCGAGACGGCGCTCAAACTGGACCGATACAACGCCCAGGCGGCGATTGAGCTGGCCTTGCAGGAGGAAAGCGAAGGAAACTACAGCGAATCGGAGAAGTTGCTGCTAGGCGCTTTCGCTGTGGACCGAACCTACGTACCCCGATGGAGTCTGGCTAACTTCTATTTCCGCCGTGACAACCTGCCTGCCTTCTGGATGTGGGTGAGGAAGGCAGCGGAGATGCCATCGGAGGACATGGGCCCTCTGTTTGAGCTCTGCTGGCATGTGACGCCGGATGCGGGCGAGATTGCCAAAGAAGTGCTGACCGACGATCGAACCGTTGTGCGGCAGTATATGAGCTTTCTGATGGATAAGGATCAAATGGACGCCCTGGCAACGGTGTCGCCACGGCTGGTAAGGGTGGGCAATCCCGAGGCGGATCGGGCCTTCCTTCTGGAGGCAATAAATCGGCTGGTGGCTGCAAACGATGGGGCGGCGGCGGAGAAAGTTTGGAAGACGCTGGTCCAGCATGGCTGGGTTCTAGGCGACGCGAACCTGCCGAACAACAAGGAATTCAATCGAGAGCCCTTGCCAGTCGCGTTTGATTGGAATCTCCCCGAGTATCCAGGGCTACACTCCTGGCCTGGATCATCTGGGTTGGAGACGGAACTGAGCGGCGAAGAGCCGGAGAATTGCATAATTGCGGAGCAGTATGTAACGCTTGCGCCGGGAAGCTATAGCCTGAGCTACTCATATCGGACGACCGGGATTGCTCCAGGGACGGGAATCCACTGGCAGATTATCGATGCAAAAGGAGCGGTGGTGATGGCTGAGTCAGAGGCGCTTTCGAGCGACGTCCAGGCGCAGGCAAACTGGACTTTCTCTATCCCTGAGGCGGTTCCGTTGCAGCGGCTGAGGCTCGCTTATCAACGAACTCTGGGAACACCACGGGTTTCAGGGACATTGCTGGTACTATCAACAAAGATTCAAGCTAACAGTGAACGATGATCTGTCCTAATTGTGGTAGTTCCGAAATTCGAAGGTCGCAGCGGTCGAGCTGGGCGGATATTGTCCAGCAGTTTCGCGGGCAGGATGCGTTTCGCTGCCGCAAGTGCAGGAACCGGTTCTACTATCCGCGTGCTGGCGTGGGCGAGCCGGGATCGGTGAAGCCGATTCGCCGGCGCCGGTCGGGAGGGAAGAGCAGTCTGAAGAAGCGGCTGCAGTTCATTGGCACCGTGACCCTTGTCATTGCCGCCAGCACGGTCACACTCCTTTGGATTATTCAAATCGCTGTTGGAACTCGGCCAGCTCCGCCGTTTGATCCGAAAGATGCGGTTGCAGAGTTTGCGGCGGGCACCTGGGCATTTCCGGAATACACCGGCTTACGCTCCAAGGCGGACGAAAAAGGCTTAACCACGGAATTCAACGGGAGCGAGCCGGAAGAGTGCCGGATTGCCGAGCAAACGGTTTTCCTACCCCCCGGTGACTACGTTCTCACCTACAACTATCGGACGGCAGGGATTCAGGCCAAGAGCGGGATACGATGGCAGATCATCGATTCCCGCAGAGACACGCCACTGGCAGAGTCTTCTGAACTGTCCAGCGATCATATGGACCAGTCGTCGATGTTCTTTTCCATTCCCAAAGACTCTGCGCTTCTACGACTGCGCTTGGCGTACTGGCATTCGCCAGGGACCAAACCGGTCAACGGAACCTTATTCGTGCAGGCTCCGCAGATCTCTCTTCGTTCACCAGCACCTTAGTAAGTCGATTCGATCCCATCGAAGCAGTTGAATGTGGGCAGCGGGCGGCGCTGCATCGGCGGCCCCTTCCAATCACTTGGACTGGTGTGTGCCCGTCTTGGTCTTAATGGGCGGCATCACAAGGGGCCGGCTGTTCCGGCTTCCCCACTCGGCCATATAGATCAAACCCAGCATTGCAAACATCCAACAGGATACGGCAGCGCGCGGAAAGGGAAAGTCCACACAGGCGTGGACCATGACCGCAATCAATCCCATGCCCCAGGGGTTGCGCATTGCGGCCGGAATTGCCGCAGCAAAGGGAATCAGCACCAACAGCAGAAACGGAAAGCCGCCATCCGCCGCGAATTCCGCCCAGTCGTTGTGAGCATGATTGGCGTAAAACGGCAGGTCATGAAGAGCATAGCGCTGGTAGACCTCAGGAAAGGTTCCGAGGCCATAGCCAGTGATGGGCCGATGTTCGGCCATATCCATGGCGGCCATGATGAACTCAGACCGTGCTCCGTAAAGGCCGTTCAACTGAAAGCGCTGCCACACGCGCTCCCAGCCGACCACAAGGGTAAAGGAACCGGCGAGGGCGGGAACAAGCAGAAGGATTGCCACCGCGAATCCAGGAGGCGCAGTTGAGGAGCCTTTGCGGAAGTTGACCAGGCCAACCACCAGCATGGCCAGCACTTCCAAGGTGCAGAGCAAAGCGCCGGTGCGCGACGCGGAGCCGATCACCGAGCCGTACATCACGCCGCCGGCCAGAACGCACCACCAGGCACGCCAGCCCTCGCGGACTGCCCGCCACAACCCAATCGGCAGCGCAACCTCGATAAGTTCTGCGTAGTGGTTGTAGGACGGGAAGGTGGCGTACACATCGGGGAACCCAGAAGGAAAGATCCACAGAACGCGGCCATCTGAGGTGAACAACTGCGTCATGCATAGCACTGCCATGGCAGTGGCGAAGGCCAGAAAAGCGGTTAGGAAGTTGCGCCGGGCAGTGTTAGTGCGCGCCACGACCTGCGTCAGAAAGAAGACCCCTGCCAGCGCACCCCATCGCAACGTTGCTTCGCGCGTTTCCACAGTGGATGCGGTGGTGTGCGCGACGATCTGAAAAACGCCCCAGAATGGAATGGCATAGATGAGCCAGGGCATGGGGCCACCAGGGAGGCGGCTACGCTTGCGACGAATGTCGAGCAGGAGACAAACGGCGACCAGCGTAAAAATGCCAATTTGGAAGAACTGCGTCGCCCATGCCTGGGGTACAAATGCCACCGATGTGCAGTAAGCGAGAAGAATAAACAGACACACGCCGAAGACCGCTTGCTTTTGAAGGTAAGGTGCGGCGTGCGGGCTTTCAATCCCGATGTCTTCGCGAATGGGCTTGACTGGCAACGAAGTCATTCTACGACAGGGGAGGGAACACAAGGGCATTGAAGGAGACGGGATTTGTAATGGAGGAGTTGTAGAATAAGCGCAAATCCGCGCTGAGGTTTCGGGAACGGACGTCAGTGCGATGGATGTTGAGCCCGGCAGGCTGTCCATTGCGCATTCAGCGTTCCACAGGGCAACGGATAAAGAGCAGGGATTGATTTCGGAAGAAGCTTCAAGGAGCGGCCCAATGACGGAACACCCCTGGCGGGTTCTGCATGTCATTGCGAATCACGAGAAGCGCGTGGTGCAGCACCTGGCATCACGGAGCCTTGAGCACTATCTTCCGCTCTACTCCCTGAAATCCCAATGGAGCGACCGAACAGTAGCGCTGGAGCGCCCCCTGTTTCCGTGTTATGTGTTTACTCGGTTCAAAGCGACTGACAGAATCGCTGTTCTCGGTACACCGGGCGTCCTGAGTTTGCTGGGGGATGACGACCTCGGAACAGTGAGTGCGGAAGAGATCTCCCGCATTCGCGAAGCTTTGGCCGCTGGACACACGCTTCGTCCCCATCCATCGATCGCGAAGGGCACGCGAGTTCGCGTCCGAAACGGGGTTTTCGAAGGGTCTGAGGGGCTTGTGACCGAACTCCGGGGCCAATGCAAGGTGATCCTCACAGTGAAGGCGATTCACCAGTGCTTTTCTCTTTGCGTTGAAAGCAGCGATCTTGAGGTCTTGAACGAATCTGCAGCGGAGCGGGATCGACTGTCGGCACAGCGGCTCCTGGCAACCCACCGGACATAGCGGAATCCGCAGCAAAGCCAATTCAGCTGTCAGTTGGGAACACACACCAGGAGCAAGCAGGTGATGTTGTCGTGGCCGCCGCGATCATTGGCGAGTTCTATCAATTGGGCGCAAACGAGCGCAGGTTCGGTGGCGGCAAAAACGGCGGCGATTTCCTGGTCCTCCACATGGCGCGTCAGCCCGTCGGTTGTCAGCAGTACAGCTGCGCCGGGATGGAGATCGACCGTGAAGATGTCCGGTTCTACCTCGCTCGCGATCCCTACGGCACGCGTGATGATCGATTGCATCGCCTCAAGATCCGCGAACCGTGCTGTGTCCTCGGTAAGCATGCCATTGCTAATGAGTTCGTTGATGTAAGAGTGGTCGATGGTGATCTGGCGGCACTGGCCGCTGTCAATGAGGTAGGCGCGGCTGTCTCCGACATTGGCGATGAGCAGGTTCTCCTCATCGATAGCGGCGGCGACAGCTGTTGTGCCCATCTGTCTGGGGGGCCTCCTGGCGGCCTCAAATACATCGTGATTGGCGGCTTCAACGGCTTCCTGCAGGCGAGCACTGACTGTAGCTTCGGTCTGCGTGCTCGTTCGAAAACTGGAGAGGATTGCTGCCGCCGCGCGAGAACTGGCCTCTTCTCCACAGTCGAGTCCGCCCATGCCATCGCAGACGACATAAATGCGGAGGCTCTCGTCAAAGGCGAAGGCGTCTTCGTTGTTTTCGCGCACAAGTCCGACATCGCTCATGGCCCAGACTGCGACGTGAAATGAAAGGGAAAACGGTGCGGTCATAGGCTCGAAATCCGGGTCGACTGCGGGGGCGGACGGACCGGGTGACTCAGTGTCGCACAGTCCAGAGGAAAAGGGATACCGCCGGCCAAATGCGTCCCGCGTTAGCTCACGTACTTCACAATCTGCATGAAGCCGTAGTCCATGTGGAGTTGCATGTGACAGTGGAAGAGCGAGTCCCCCGGGTTGTTGGCGACAAAGTCGATGGCCACGGTGTCTAGCGGCATCACATTGACGGTGTCTTTGATCAGGCCGCTGAGCTTCTTGTCGCCGATCTGCGTGACTTCGAAGCTATGACGATGCAAGTGCATGGGGTGCTGATCGGCGCTGGAGTTGTTCATGATGAAGCGATAGCGCTTGCCCTGCGTCACATGGATCGGGTCGACGTTGGGCCAGGACTTGTTGTTGATGGTCCAGGTGTCGAATTTGGAGTCGCCGACTGGGCCGATATCAGAGAAGGTCAGGCGAATGGTTTCGTCCGGCGCTTGAGCAGGAGCGGAAGTGGCGAATATTGTGTAGTCCCAGTCGGTGTGCGCGGGGTCCTTCCAGACTGCAGTGCCTGTACTTCCGGCATATTCGACCACGATGCCGAGTCCCATGGCCCGACTCTTGTCATTGGTAGAGCCGAGGATCCAGACGCCGGGAGAGTTCATCTCGACGACGCAATCAATGCGCTCGGCAACGGCGAGGGAGACCATCTCGACACTGGTGGGATTGGGAACTGGATTGCCATCCATGGCCAGAACCTTGAAAGTGTGGCCGGGCAGCGAGAGGAGTACGTTTTCGGTAGCGCTGGCGTTCAGTAGATGCATCAGCACGTGTTGGCCCTGCTTGACGCGAATCGGTTCGCCTGCTCCGAGGCGATGCTGGTTGATGGTGGCATACTTATAGCCGACATCGGAGCCCGAAGTGGCGGGCATATTTGCCGATTGCGCCTGCATGGTCTCGGCCATGGGAACAAATGACGGCTCCCAGTGATGAATCGCGAGAAAAAGTTCCTGATCGTAGTGCCCAGGATCGGGGCGCCCGTCAACCAGCAGGAATCCGAACTGCCCTGTGTACGTACCGAGGGAGAGATTGCCTCCGGCGCCGGCGTGGGTGTGGTACCAGCGCGTTCCCGTGGGCCGTGGCGTGAAGGAGTAGCGGAGACGGCTACCGGCAGGGATCATCGGCGAGCCCTCTTCCATGGCGCCGTCGTTGATGACGTCGATAGCGAGGCCGTGCCAATGGACAATATCTTGCTCGGGTGAGTTGTTGAGCACGTCAATGACCACAGGCTTCCCCTCTCTCAGGCGGAGCAGGGGGCCCGGAACCTGGCCGTTGTAGGCGACTGTCTTGATCGTGACCCCGGGAGAGATTTCGAGCGAAGTGGGATCAATCCTGAGGGTGTAATCGGCTGCGGATGCGTTTTTCGCTGGCGAGGAAGACTTCTTGCCGAGGGCGACCGCGGCATTTGACTGGGCAAGCAGGAGTGGATTCGCAGCAGGGCTGAGGGCGAAGGCCCCGGCGGACGCGAGAAAGCTTCGACGATTCATGTATGCCTCGACAGAATCTTAGTCCATTCCTTGAATGCGTGGTTGAAATGGTTGGTTGCTTGGTGTGCGGCTCTCGAGTGGCCAGAGGGTGTTGTGAGGCCAATGGAGGCTCGAGGGAGGAATCCGATCCGATTGGGTGCCCGACTATACTCGACTGGTGCAAATGACATCAGTGACAAGGCCAGACCGAGCAATCTGACCTGAGTCGCAGATTGGGGACCAATGGCGGAGACGAGAACGGCAACACCGACAGCGGATTCAGGCGCAAGAAAAGTGCGGTGGGGTGTGCTGAGCACCGCGGCCATTGCAGTGAAGAAAGTGATTCCGGGGATGCAGAAGTGCAGGCTTGCGGATGTAACGGCGATTGCTTCGCGCGACCTCGGCAGAGCCCGGAAGTCGGCAGATGCACTGGGCATTTCCAAGGCATATGGATCGTATGAGGAGCTGTTGGCTGATCCGGAGATCGATGCGATTTACAATCCCTTGCCAAACCAGATGCATGTGCCTTGGACGATTAGGGCCGCCGAGGCGGGCAAGCACGTTCTTTGCGAAAAGCCGATAGGCATCAGTGCGACTGAGGCAAGGAAGTTGCTCGCAGTCCGCGACCGTAGCAGCGTGAAGATGGGCGAAGCCTTCATGATTCGCAGCTTTCCGCAGTGGCTTCGACTACGCGCACTTCTCGACCATGGAACGATTGGAGAGTTGCGTTCAATCAGTGGCTTCTTCAGCTATTTCAATGTGGATCCGCAGAATATTCGGAATCAAGTCGAATCCGGCGGTGGGGCGCTGATGGACATCGGCTGCTACATGATCCATGCGTCAAGATTTGCATTTGGCGAGGAGCCGCAGAGGGTCGTGGGGTTGATCGATCGTGACCCGGTCTTCAAAACAGATCGGCTCTGCTCTGCCGTTCTCGATTTTCGGGGTGGGCAATCGATCTTTACCTGCAGCACCCAGCTCATCCCGTATCAGCGGATCCACTTTCTGGGGACAAAAGGGAGGATCGAGCTTGAGGTTCCTGTGAATGCGCCAACGGATCGAGAGACGCGCATCTTCATCGACCGAACAGGCGACCTGACCGGTTCGGGGATTGAGATGGAAACCTTTCCGACACAGGATCAGTACACGTTGCAAGGCGATGCCTTTTCGATGGCAATCCTGGAGGATTCCCAGGTCCCTGTATCACTTGAGGACGCAATCGCAAACATGTCTGTGATTGATGCAATATTCCGATCCTCCGACCAGAACGGGTGGGTGCGGGTTGAGTAGGAAGATCCAGCAACCGAAGATGAAAAGCGAATGTATTCAGTTAGATATCCGTAAATAATCACATGTATTCAAAAGTTGACGAATCCCGCCAATGTCGTTACGTGGGGCACGGGAACTTCGCTGGCAGCGGAGGTTTGAGCGTGCTAACCTGAAGCCTACCCGGAACTTGCGATGCAAGACTCTATTACAGTCATCATCCCCGCATTCAATGCTGAGCGGCACTTAGGGCAGTGCCTTGAAGCGCTGCGTCAAAGCGAAGATCAAGAGTTCGAATTGATCGTTGTCGATGATGGTTCTGAAGACAGGACCCGCGAAGTTGCCGCGCAGTATGGCGCCAAAGTGCTTGCCTCCGAAGCGCGGAGCGGCCCCGCGTCCGCGCGAAACCTGGGCGCGGAACAAGCAAGCGGGGCGATTCTCTTCTTTATCGATTCCGATGTGTGCGTGAAGCCCGACTCGATCTCAAAGGTCAAGGCGCGATTCAACTACGATCCAGAGATGTCTGCGCTGATCGGGTCCTACGACATGGCGCCCAAGAGTCAGGATTTCATTTCGCAGTACCGCAATCTGATGCACTGCTTTGTCCATCAGCATGGTTCAGAGCAGGCGTGGACCTTCTGGAGCGGGTGCGGTGCGATCCGCAAGGAAGTCTTCATCGAAATGAGTGGCTTCAGCGAGGATTACGGCCGGCCCGCGATCGAAGACATCGAACTGGGATACCGCCTGGTTCGGGCCGGACGCAAGATCGTCCTTGATCACTCTCTCCTGGTTACACATCTCAAGCGGTGGACGTTCTGGGGCCTGGTCAAGACCGACATTATGGACCGCGGGATTCCATGGACTGAGTTGATCCTGCGCGACCGGTTCATGCCCAACGATCTGAACGTGATGGTGAGCCAGCGGGTCAGCGTCGCGCTTGTGTTTCTAGTCGTGATTCTGACCGCGGCCATGGCGATCATGCATGGCTTCTATATCCTCATTCCTCCGCTGGCGATTCTGTTTCTGATGCTTGGCCGCTGGTGGAGCGAGATGGGAATCGAGAAGCGCCCGATTGGGGTGCTTCTGGTTTTGAACGGTACGCTCGTGCTGATTGCTGTGCTGGCCTACACCTACAGGATGTTCTGGCTCATGGTGCCGCTGCTCCTGAGCCCGGGACTCCTGTTTATCCGCCATCGATACGCCACCGTCGGGAGTATTCGCAAGCTGGTGCGATGGGTCGGCGTCCTTTATATGCTGGCTTCCCTGGCCGCCGCCGCATACTATCTGCCCGCACATCATCTTATTTTTGCGATCTTCATCATCCTGGCGGTCATCGGCGGAATGAACAGCAACTTCTATGTCTTCCTCGCCGGTAAGCGTGGAATTGCTTTCATGCTCGCGGCCATTCCATTCCATCTGCTGTATCACTTCTACAATGGGATTTCCTTTATCGTCGGGAGCGCGCGGCATTATTGGAATGCAGTCCTGGAAGAAGGCGACCTGCCTGCCTCTGCATCAAAGCCGGATGCTCCGACGGCTGAGCTCAAGTCGAAATAGTCTCGATTCTACGTACCCAGGCTCATTAGAATTCCCTTTCAAGATCCAACACCGGCGCATAAAGGGTAGAGTTCGCCAAAGTGGTCAGGCGTGACGGTGCTCCAGGAATAGATTTGTCACTTTTGAAGGAAAACCCGACAAGGAAGGACCTGCAGGATGGTCGAGTCAAAGAGTTCAACATCGAAGCGGCCAGGTTGGATCGGGGGGCTGGTGTTTGGCCTCGGTCTTTTGGCGATTTATGTGCTGCGGGTCGCCCTCGAATGGCCGATGGCCCTGGCCTTTCCAAACTTCGCTTTCAGAGACACTGGCAGCTTTGCATATCTGAATCACCTCCTGGACATGGGGCTCAGGCCGTCGGTCGATTTTGGCTTTTCCTACGGACTGCTTGGCTTGCTGGTGCAAAGGATCGACTTTGCAGTATTCGGCGCGGGGCACTGGACGACGCTTGGCTTCACTGCTGCGTATCTTGTGGTGATTGCGATCTTCTGGTGGCTTCTCGCGCGCGAGTTTGGCTTCTCGTGGTCGAACTTCGCCATTCTGCTCGGTCTCTTCGAAATGATTGTGGGCCTGCAGTTTTCAGGGCCGTCGCCGGCGCATGAACTGCAGAGGGTGCTGCTGGTTTACTCACTCTTGTGCGTGTTGAAAGCCAGGCTGAGACTCGCGCTTGTACTTGCTGTACTTGCGGCGCTCGCCATCCCATCGTTGCCTATCATTCTTATTGGGCTACTCAGCATCACAATTGCGCTTGAGTGGTGGCAAACTCCGCAGCGGAGATTCCGCAATCTTGCCGCACAGTTTGCGCCCGCATTCGTCGTCTACTTCCTTGGAGTTCTGTGTTTTGGGCTTGTTTTCGGCTGGCGCTCGACTTTAAACTCTCTGCTCCCCACGCAGGGAATGGCTTTGTACCATGCAATGAACTTCGGCTTTTTTGCGAAATATGGGCTGGGTTCAGGGCGTACATTCTGGCTCCCTGAGCACCCGACAATCGCCTTCTACTTGCTCACCAAGGCCGGAATCTGGCTTTTTTGTTCCGCTCTGCTCGTGGTCTTTGGGGTCGTGAGTCTCATCCAGATGATTCGCGACAGAAAAGCCAGTGGTGTGCCGCTTTTCATCTTCCTGTGTAGCGCCTTGCACCTGTTTTTCATCTTCTTTGCTTTTGGAGGACCGTTCAGCAGTGTGTATTACGAGTTCATCCTGGTGGCGGGGGTGCTGGCGGGCGTGAGCGGGTTAACAAAAGGGAAGCTGCGCGTTGTTCTGAGTTGCGTGATCTTGGTTTTCGGGCTGTTGAGTAATCGCAACGAGGTGAGAAACAGGCGCTCGCCCTGGAATACATGGCATCGTTCCCCCGAGACCGCTGGACTCTACGCGCCAGACGACTTCAGGCAAGAATGGGCTCCCATCCTTAAACTCGCAAATTCGCACGATCTGCTGATGTTGAGTTACGGGACCGGCGTCAGCGCAGATTTTCCGCAGGTGAAGACCCCTCGGAGCTGGTTTCTTTTGCCTGGAATCGTTCTGCCCGCGGAGGACGCATACGTTCTGGATCAAATAAAGAAATCCGGTGTGGTGGTCGAGTACATCGGCGCACCAACCTTGTACATCGACACGAACACCGCCTGGCAGGCGGAACTTGCGAAGTTTCCGATAAGGCTGAAGGGCGCCAACTTTAGAATCTGGTTGAGGAACCCAGCGGACGGAGAGGCGTTGGTGCAGACCACCGATTATCGACCGGAAAAAGTGAAGCCTGACCAACGTGCGCCAGAGTAGAGGGATGGAATCGGTACCGCTTGCGACAGCATGAATTGCCAATGTTATCGGTCTCATTTCCTAATTAATTCGGAGTATGATCAGTGCGAGCAGCAGGACGAAGTCAATGGAGGTTCAATTATGGGCGAGACGTTGAAAGGGCGGAGAGATTTCCTGAAAGTGGGCGGAGCGGTGACCGCCGCTCTGTTAGCGCCTGTTGGCATGAAGGCGGATGCAGCGCGAACGATGCCTGCGCTGCCCGAGAACCCACGCACAATGAAAGCGATGCCGACGCGGAACCTGGGCAAGACAGGGTACAAGGTGGGCATCTTTTCACTGGGCGGCCAGGCAGCATTGGAGCAGGCGAACAACTTCGATGTTGCTGTGCCAATCGTTGAGCGAGCGCTGGACCTCGGCGTCAATTACATCGACACTTCGTCGATTTATGGCGGCCCGGAGCGCTGGAGCGAGCAGTACGTCGGCCGGGTGATGGCAAAGCGGCGCAATGAGGCATTCCTGGCCACCAAGACCAAGGAGCGCACGCGCGATGGCTCAATGCGAATGATTGAGAAGTCGCTGGAGTTGCTCAAGACCGATCATGTTGACCTGTGGCAACTGCACGACATCGGCACGCAGTTTGACGTGGACCAGGTGTTTGCCAAGGACGGCGCAATGGAAGCGCTTATCGAGATGAAGGATCAGAAGGTTGTGCGTCATCTCGGTCTGACCGGCCATTACCGTCCGGATGGGCTGATGGAGGCAATCCGCCGGTTCCAGTTCGACACGATCCTGATGGCAATGAACGCGGCCGATCCGCATCACTACAGCTTTAACGACAAGCTGCTGCCGCTGGCCGTGGAACGCCAGATGGGCATCATCGGGATGAAGATCCCAGCCCGCGGGCGGATGCTCTCTTCGTGGACGCCGCCCTCGCTTGAGCAGCAAAAGCACAGTTGGGACGGAATGGTAATTGCTCCTACGCCGGGCACCCTAACCATGCGGGAAGCGATGTTCTACGCTCTTTCAAGGCCCCTGAGTACGGTTATCATTGGCTGTAACAATGTTCAGCAACTCGAAGAGAACGTGCAGCTTGCGCAGGAATTCACGCCGTTGAGCGAGGCTCAGCAGGGCGAGCTTGTGGCGCGAGCCGAGTCGGTAGCCAAGCCCTCGCTGTTCTTCCGGTTCTACGATCGACCGTAAATCGCAGAAAAGGGAACAGTCGGAATTGATTCGGGGCAGGCTGGCTGGTGAAATAACCAGTCTTCCTGCCCCGAGCCATTTCACCAGACAGGATGGCGCGCTATCATTTCCTGCGATCTTGGCGGCGATTGATCCGGTCGGCAGATGTGTCGATTCAGAAATGCCACAAGGTTTGGAACCGTTCCACAGGGAGGCTCGCAGTGGCCCGTTTTGTCGTTTCATTCCTTCTCGCCGGCTCAATGGCGTGCTCGACAGTTTGCACGGCCCAGCAGTTTTCCCGGGGAATAGGAGTCTATCCCGGCGATCCATCGCAATATGACGGCCCGCGGATGGTAACCGACAAGCTGACCTACCGAAATCTGGCATTGCATCGGCCTGCCTATCAATCAAGCGCTTATGATTACAACCTGACGGCGCAGTTGGTGACAGATGGGATCAAGGAGAAGAACCTTCCGCAGTGGGTAGTCACTTCGACCAGCAGCCAGGGCGTGCTCGCGAAGAGTGAGCGGAATATCTTTCTCGATGGGAATCCTGCTTCGGCGGTATACCTGAGCGGCGCGCAACCGTGGGTTGAGGTGGACATTGAAGGGGAAGGCGCGGTGCCCCAGGTTGACCATGCGGAGATATGGATTCGAAAGGCCAGGCTCGCCAAGCCGGATGCAAAGTGGAGCATGAAGGTCCTGGGTTCAAATGACCGGGCGACATGGACCGAAGTGGGCCACTTGGATAGAGCGGGTTTTCCCCAGGTCTGGGATGACCAGCCGAGCTTCAGTGTATCGATCGACCTGACCGGAGTTGTGCGTTATCGGGCATACCGCCTTGAGTTCAGCAGTGAAAGCATCCCGTCGATTGGTTTGGCCGCGGTGCAGTTCTTCGAGAATGGTAAGCCGCAACCTCTGGCTGGCCCGGAGATATTCTCGAGCGCATGGATGAGCGCCGGGTCAGGAGAAGAATGGGTCTCAGTGGATCTGGGGGCGATCTGCACATTCGATCGCGTGGTTCTCTCGTGGTTGCGCAGGCCGGCCGAAGGCGCGGTGGAGATATCAGACGATGGGAAGGCTTGGCGGCAACTTGAAGCGCTGCCTGGGGCAAACCAGACTGTAGACGATCTGCGGCTTGCGCCGGCGGTGAAGGCGCGTTTGGTTCGTGTGAAGATGACGAAATCGAGCGAGCCTGACGGTCGCTACATTTTGACGGAGTTTGAGGTCTTTGGCCGGGGCGGTCCGGTTGCGGCCGCGCAATTGGCCCCTGTTTCGTCGGCGGCGAGGGGAGCGCTGCGGCTATCGCGGGGGAAGTGGCGTTTACAGCGGGCTTCGCTGGTGGCGGCGGATGGAAGCGCGATCTCCCGGACTGGATTTGACGACAAGGAGTGGATGGTGGCAACCGTTCCAGGAACGGTGTTGACGAGCTATCTTAACGACGAGGCGATTGCCAATCCGGACTTTGGCGAAAACCAGTACGCGGTGTCGGATTCGTATTTCTGCGCGGACTTCTGGTATCGCAATGAGTTTGTGGCGCCTGCGGCTCGCGACAAGGATGATCACGTCTGGCTGCACCTGGATGGAATCAACTGGAAGGCCGATGTTTACTTGAATGGACGGCGGATCGGCACCATAGACGGCGCCTTTCATCGCGGGGAGTTCGACGTGACGGGGGTAATTCTGCCGGGTAGGCTGAACAGCCTTGCCGTGCTCGTGAAGCGGAACAATAATCCGGGCAGCACAAAGGACAAGGAAGGCGAGACGATGAATGGCGGCGCGCTGGGGCGCGACAATCCGACCTTCCACGCTTCGGCAGGATGGGACTGGATGTCAACGATTCGCGGTCGGAACACGGGCATTTGGAATGAGGTGCGGCTTACCACCACGAATGCAGTAAAGATCGAAAGCCCGCAGGTGACGACAAAGCTGCCGCTGCCCGACAATTCGTATGCCGATGTGTCCATCCAGACGACGCTGCGCAATCTGGATGATCGAGCAGTCAGTGGCAAGTTGCACGTGGCATTCGGGACGGAAAGCTTCGATGTGCCGGTTGCACTCGGCGCAACGGCGACGACCAGGGTATCGCTGTCGCCGGAAGATTACCCGCAGTTGCGCATCGAACATCCGCGGCTGTGGTGGCCAAACGGATATGGCGATCCGAATCTGTACCCGGTGACGCTGACGTTTGTTGCGGGAGATGCAACCAGCGATGAGACTGCCTTCAAGGTTGGGATACGGCAGTTCACGTATTCAGAAGTGGGCGGGACCCTGCGCATTTGGGTCAATGGCAGGCGGTTCATTGCACGCGGCGGTAATTGGGGTTTCTCCGAGTCGATGCTGCGCTACCGCGCCCGCGAATATGACATTACGATGCGGTTCCATCAGGACCAGCACTTCAATATGATTCGCAACTGGGTGGGTCAGACCGATGATGAACTGCTCTACGACGCTGCGGATCGATACGGAATCGTGATCTGGCAGGACTTCTGGCTTGCCAATCCGTGGGATGGGCCCAATCCGGACGATGACCAACTGTTCCTCGACAATGCCCGGGATTACCTGCTGAAGATTCGGAACCATGCGTCGATTGGGCTCTATTGCGGACGGAATGAGGGCTTGCCGCCAAAGACAATCGACGATGGGTTGCGTGCGCTGATTGCCGGCCTTCATCCGGAGATTCATTTCATCTCCAGTTCGGCCGACGGACCCGTGAGCGGACACGGACCCTACCGCGTGATTCCGTTGAAGGAGTATTTCTCGAAGGCGCCAATCAAGATGCACAGCGAAATCGGCGCGCCAAACGTGCCTGAGCGCGTGATCTTGGACAAGACCCTTTCGCCGGGTGGGATGTGGCCGTTGGGACCGGAGTGGCGGCTCCACGATTTTCATGGGCATAATCCTTTTGCAACGGCGATAGACAAGGACTACGGCGGCGCGAAGAACCTGGACGAATTCCTCGGCCTGGCGCAGTTTGTTGACTACAACGCGTATCGGGGCATGTTTGAAGGTGGAGGCGAGAAGCGGCTCGGCACACTGATCTGGATGAGCCATCCTGCGTGGCCCTCAATTCTCTGGCAAACCTACGACTACTTCTACGACACGGATGCAGCGTACTACGCGGCGAAGAAGGCGTCGGAGCCGCTCCACATTCAGTGGAACGCCGCGACGGACGCTGTTGAGGTTGTGAATTACAACGGCGGCGACCAGAAGGGAATCCAGGCGCGAGCTCAGATCCTTGATTTGGATGGCAGCGTGCGTTGGGAGAAGACGGTGACGTTGGACAGCCCTGAGGACTCGACGTTATCGCCGATCCACCTTGAGTTTCCGCCAGCGATGAAGAAGACGCAGTTCATCCGGCTCGCGCTACTGAAGGATGGAAAGCCTATGAGCACGAACTTCTATTGGCACGGAACTACAGACGAGGATTACACCGGGATTCGCGATCTGGGCCAGGCGACTGTGCATTCAGCATCGACAATGGCGAGGTTTGGGTCGAAATGGCGGATCACCACGACGCTGAAGAATGACTCGAAGACGCCGGCACTCATGCTGCGGGTGAAGGTGGTGCGCGCGGTTTCAGGAGATCCGATTCTTCCGGCCATTAGCGACGACAATTACATTGCGCTGATGCCGGGCGAGTCGCAGACAATCCGAACTGAGGTGAACGAAGCGGATACACGCGGCGAGCGGCCTCGAGTGAAGGTTGCAGGATTCAACCTGAAGCAGGCGGCTGTGCATTGACGTGGGCGGTTCATCCGAGAACGGTCAGCGGCCGCGAAGTTGGCGTTCACTTGAGGGTTGGCTGCAGGCGCATATGCAACTCGACAAGCGGATGCACGCATGCTAGCCTTTTCGGGACTGATAACGCTATCAGTGCCCAATTTCGAGAGAAACGTTTAATCGCAAAAATTGAACCAGAAGGGGTAAAGAATGTCGGCTTCGCGACGTGATTTTCTGAAGGCATCTGCGGCTGTTGGAGCATCGTTGGCGGTTGAGGGACTTCCGGCGTTGGCCGAGTCAGGTTTGGCACAAGCAGACGCACCGGCGACCGCGACTGCCGAGAAAGCAGCGCAGTATACGCGTGGGCTGGGTGTCTTTCCCGGCGCGCCGTCGGAGTTCTTTGGGCCGGAGTTAATCGCCGCCGAACCGGTCTATCGGAACCTGGCGCTGCGGCGGCCGGCCTATCACTCGAGCAGCTACGACTACAACCTCACCGCGCAGCTTGTAACCGATGGGATCACGGAGACACGCCTGCCGAACTGGGTTGTTGTGTGGGCCGGTGGAGACGAACCGCTGAATAAACTTGAGCGCGAGACGCTACTCGACCACGACGGCGTGCACAGGGTGGCTTTGCGTGGGCCGCGCCCTTCGGCGACCATCGAGTTGCATGGCGGCGACTCGGCGCCCGAGATCGATCGCGTTCAGCTCAATCTGATCATGCCGTTCAATATCCCCCACGACAAAATGCATTTCAAGGTGTCGACGTCCGCCGATGGCCGCGCATGGGAGACAGTGGGCGAGACAGTCGGTGCGACGCCTGCATCCACTGAAGGTCTGCCTCCTGACTTTATCCGCAGTGGCACTTTCCTGGCTCCATGGATTGAATTCAAGAGCGCGCAGAAGAGCCGGTACTATCGCGTCGACCTCAGCCTCGATGGCGCGGCACAATCGGGCGCCGAACGCTTTTTGATCTGGCCGCTGACGCAGGTCGCCTTTTTCCATGGCAAGGAAAGATTGCAGATTGGCGGGCCCTACAGCTTTACCAGTGCGTGGATGAGCGCGGGCATGGGCGAGGAATGGGTCTATGTCGATCTGGGACCGAACTGCGAATTTGATACAGTAAAGCTGCACTGGATTGCGCGCGCGGCGGAGGGCAAGCTGCAAGCATCAGACGACGCGGAGCATTGGCGCGATGTGGCAGACATCGGTGGGCAGCCCGGAGCTGTTGAGGAGATTCGGCTTCAGAGGACTGAGCGCGGACGGTATGTGCGCGTTCTGATGACGAGGCCCGCGACGCCGGATGGATACATCCTGAGCGAGATGGAGGTCTTCGGCGAAGGGGGGCTTGTGGCCAAACCGAAGCCGACGTTGGCACCTTCAGCCGATGGGGTGTTGCGACTGGCGGGGGGTGCATGGCGCGTCGAGCGGGCCAGCGAAGTGCATGCCGCGGGCGAAGCGCTGTCGAAGGCGGGCTTCAAGGATGATTCATGGGTGGTGGCAACGGTTCCAGGCACGGTTTTGACTTCGTTCCTGAATGTCGGTGCGCTTCCCGATCCAAACTACGGCGAGAATCAGCTTTACATTTCCGACAGCTACTTCTGCGGCGACTTCTGGTACAGGACGGAGTTCACTGCACCGACAGTGGATGCGAAGCAGACGGCGTGGCTGGACTTTGGCGGAATTAACTGGAAGGCCGATGTTTACCTGAACGGAGAGAAGCTGGGGCGGATCGAGGGCGGCTTTATTCGCGGACGGTTTGACGTGACCGCAAAGCTGATTGCAGGGAAGCCGAATGCACTGGCTGTGAAGATTGAGGCCAACGCGACCCCGGGCAGCACGAAACAGAAGACGCTCGCTGCCGAGAGCGGAAACGGCGGAGCTCTTGGCGCGGACAACCCGACATATCACGCCTCCATCGGGTGGGACTGGATTCCACCGATTCGCGGCCGCAACATTGGCATCTGGGCTCCCGTGAAGCTTGAGGTGACGGGCGCGGTAACGCTCGAAAACCCATATGCGTGGAGCACGCTGGGGCTCCCGGCAAACGCGAGCGCCGACGTGAACCTCGAGGTCGACCTCGTCAACCACCAGGCCAAGCCGTTCAAGGGCTTGCTCGAGGTCACCTTCGGCGAAATCCGCGTCTCGCAGCCGATTACGCTCGGGGCCTCGGAGCGCAAAACAGTCAAGCTGAACCCGCAGACTCAAGGCGCTCTGCACCTTGCGAACCCGAAGCTCTGGTGGCCTGTGGGCTATGGTGAGCCGCATCTCTACGACGTTGCCTTCACGCTGAGTTCGGCGGGAAAGCCCGTCGATCGCACGGCGATGAAGTCGGGCATTCGACAGATGACGTGGAGCGAGGACGGCGGCAAGCTGCGCCTTTGGGTCAATGGTCGTCGCTTCATCGGACGCGGCGGCAACTGGGGTTTTGGCGAGTCGATGTTGCGCTATCGCGCCCGTGAGTACGACGCGGCGGTGCGATATCACAAGGAAATGAACTTCACCATGATCCGCAACTGGGTCGGCCAGATCGGCGACGACGAGTTTTGGGAGGCATGCGATCGCCACGGCGTCATGGTGTGGCAGGATTTCTGGCTGGCCAACCCGTGGGACGGTCCAGATCCGGATAACAACGCGATGTTCCTGAATAATGTGCAGGACTTTGTCCTACGCATCCGAAATCATCCTTCGATTGGGCTCTATTGTGGGCGCAACGAGGGCTTTCCGCCCAAGCCGCTTGAGGATGGAATTCGCAAGATTCTTGGCGACCTGCATGCCGGCTTGCACTACATCCCAAGTTCTGCGGATGGACCGGTGAACGGGCATGGTCCGTATCAGGCAATGCCAACGAGCTTCTACTTCCGCGCAGCGGACGTGAAGATGCACAGCGAGATCGGCGCGCCGAACATTCCCCCGATTGAGAGCGTGCGGTTGATGATGCCGGAGAAGGACCTGTGGCCGCAGGGACTTTCGTGGGGTCTGCACGACTTTTGCCTCGAAGGGGCACAGGGAGGCGCCGGCTTCCGTGCCATGATCGACTCCGGACTGGGCGGAGCATCCAATGCGGATGAGTGGGTCAGGTTGGCGCAGATTCTGAACTATGACACATATCGCGCCATGTTCGAAGCGCAGAGCGTGCATAGGATGGGCGTGCTGCTGTGGATGAGCCATTCGTGCTGGCCGTCGTTTGTCTGGCAGACCTACGACTACTACTTCGAGCCGACCGCGGCGTACTTCGGCTGCAAGAAGGGGTCGGAGCCACTGCACATCCAGTGGAACTGTCTGGACGAAACGATCGAGGTGGTGAATTACAGCGCAGGCAACCAGGCTGGGCTCACGGCGGAGATGGAACTGCTGAACCTGGATGGCAGCCGTATCGACGGGAAGAGCGGCAATTTCGACAGCAACGAAGACTCGACTGTGACCTGCTTCAAGATGAGCTATCCGGCAAACGCGAGCCCGGTGCACTTCATCCGGCTGCGCCTGAAGAAGGGTGATCAGTTGCTTTCCTCGAACTTCTATATGCGCGGCATCGAAGAAGGGAATTTGCGAGCGATTCGCGAACTCCCCGCCCCGCAGATTGATTCGTCAACGAAGGTGGTGAAGAGCGGCGACGGTTGGCGCCTGACCACGGAGCTCCGAAACGCCGGAAGCGCACCCGCGCTGATGGTTCGCCTGAAGGCGGTGGGCGAGAAGTCGGGAGAGAGAATTCTCCCGGCGATCTACTCTGACAACTACGTCGCCCTGATGCCCGGCGAGCGGCAAACGATTACAACGGACGTGGCGGAGATCGACACCCGTGGTGAGAAGCCTGCGATTGTGGTAGGTGCCTAGACTGATGGCGCGCCACGTTCGCTGATGCGAACGCGCATGAAACAAATCGATGGAAACGGCGCGAGGCGTAATCGACCGCCCCGCGCCGTTTTGCATGCGGCTACTTCGCAACCATGCGGATCAGCTCGACTCCACCCATGCTGGTGACGGTAAAGTCAGGGGATTGTGCCGGGACCGCGACGATGCCACAAGCCGGAATGCTGATTTGTTCAAAGCTGCCTGTGATGGCGGCCGAACCGGAGGCGGCAAAGAGATAGGACAGCCGAGGCGTACCTTCGCCGGTGGCTCGAAGAGCGGAGCCGGTGATGGAACGTTTCACCGCGATGCGCTCGACGCGGAAGAACTCTGCGTCGACAAGGATTGTTCGATCGGGCAGGACGCGCGGTGCCACCTTGCCGGCGTGGGTTGCGAGGCGCATGGCTTCGAGGGATCTTTCAATGTGGAGCTCGCGCGGGCGGCCGTAGTCGAACATGCGATAGGTGATGTCGGAGTTTTGTTGGGTCTCAAGAATGACGGAGCCCGGCCAGATGGCGTGGACGGTCCCGGCATCGACAAATATCATGTCGCCAGCCTCGATTGTGATCGCATTCAGGTCCTGCTCAAGCGAGCCGTCTGCGATTCCTTTGCGGACCTTTTCCGCGGTGACGCCGGCCTTGAGACCGCAGGCAACCTGTGCGCCCGGCTCGGCGGCGAGCGCATACCAGCACTCGGTCTTGCCCCGCGGCGAGCCGTACTTCTGGGCCATTGCGTCGTCGGGATGGACCTGCACGCTTAGCTTGTCTTTGGCAAAGATGACTTTGATCAGTAATGGAGAGCCCTCGCCCCGTGCAGATGAACCGAGCAGTGATTCGCGATCCTCGGCGAAGATTTCGCCCAGTTTCTGACCGGCCCACGTGCCTGTCTCAGCTACACAGTCATCGCCGGTTAGCCAGGCTTCGCCGATGGGTTCGCCCTGGGCCGTCTGAGCAAACCATGGATCCAGCTTTGTCCATCCCCAGACGCGGTTGACGAATTGAGGGGCAATGCGAAACGGCCCGGAAGTAGGTGGGTTCGATGCGGTATTTGTTGGCAACGAAGGAGTCCTCTCTAAGATTATGAACTCTCAGATTGCGAGGACGAACCTTTGTCTCCGGCCGTAGGCCAGGCCTACGCGCTGACGAGCACCGGTGTGCGATGTTTGCAGCCGCACGAGCGCCGGATCACCATCTCAACCGGAAGCGTGACCTTGGTGCCGGTCCTGGGTATCTCCCCGCGCGTAATGCGCTCAAACAGCAGATTGGCGGCGACCCTGCCCATCTCCTGGGCGGGCTGGCGAATGACGGTCAGCGGCGAAGAGGTCAGCTCCGCTCCGTCGAAGTCATCAAACCCGGCGAGAGCCACGTCACCGGGAATGCGCAGCCCCAGGTGGTAAAGCGCATTCATCACATACCGGGTTGCCAGAGTGTTCGATGTGAAGACAGCGGTTGGCGGCTTGGAAGATCGCATCCGCTCTTCGAGCGCTTTGAGAGTGTCTTCCTGGGATTGGCAGCCGAAGAATACGTCTTCCTGAAGGCCTGCTTCTTGCATCGCGCGGCGATAGCCGAGGAAACGCGCATTAATCGTGAATAGGCTCCGGCTGAGGCCCAGGAACATGATTCGCTTGTGTCCGTGGCCAACAAGGTGCTCGACGATCTTGTGGGATCCGGATGTGTTCTGGACCAGGACCGTATCGAAGGACTCATCGGGGATTGGCCGGTCAAAGATCACCACCGGCGTCCTGCCGAACAGAGAGCGCGTGAGCCGGGTCTGACGATAGCGTGCTGGAAGCACCACGAGGCCATCGACGTGGTGCTGCAGCATGTGCTCGGCCTCGTCGAATTCCGTATCGGTGTCTTCGTTGGACGTGGTGATGAGCACCGAGTAGCCGTTGCCGCGGGCAACGGTGGTGATGGCGTGGGTGCATGTGGCAAAGAATGGATCGTAGAGGTAGGGGATGATGACGCCGATCGACCGGCTCTTTTGCCCGCGAAATGCGCGCGCTAACTCGTTGGGGCGGTATTTGAGCTGCTCAATCGCAATCTGTACGCGCTTTGCAGTTTCTTCTGAGACGGGGACCGCTCCACTCAGGAAGCGAGAGACTGTCATCGCGCCTACCCCAGCCAGTCGCGCTACATCGCTCATGGTGGGTTTGCGATTGATGGGCTGAAACCGTTCTTTAGGCTTCGCCTTCGCACGAATGTGGCCATCGCCGATTTCGCCCAAGTTAGTATCTCCCTCACCTCAAAGCAGGTGCACGATCTTAACCGAACATGAAGTTATCGGAGATCGCTATCCCGCCAATCTACCAGCATGAGCACTGCGGGGGCAAAAGATACTTTTACCCATAGTGCGAGTTAGTAGCCCGATGGAGTTGAATCCGCAAATGGACATTCCAGCGGCTTAGGCAGTTTCCAGCCTCCGCCAGGGTCCGGCCAGAGTTGACTGCAAGCTGAAGCTCGCGTCTCGGCTCCACGATGAATCCACATATTCATTGGTCTCCCCTCGTTCTTCTTTAGTGGTTTTCCTCATTTTTAGTACGTCACATCCCGCTGTGCTCCCGATCACATTCCCAGGTGTTCCCCACTGTCTAATCTTCGTCTTTCCAGATCGAATTGGAGAAGATCGGTCTAGATTCAGCTCGCAAGATGTGATCGAACAGCGTTCTGGACCGAATCGAATAGAGCAGGCCCTGGTGGGCGGGAGCGGCGACGCATGGAAATCACATGGATTGCGATCATCTCCAGCCTCTTGATGGGGGCCGGAGCACTGTTGATCTTCCTCTGGGCGGTTCGTAGCAGGCAATTCCGTAGTTTTGAGGATGTGAAATACCAGGTGTTCTGGTCGGATGCAGGAGAGCTTCCCATACACCGGCCATCAGAGAAGGCAACGGAGGAGCAGGAGCATGGGAGCAGCACTCAAACAGACTGACGCAGGCGGGCAGCAAATGCCGAGGCGTAAATTCCTGGCTTGGTTGAGCGGCGTAGGCTTGGTGGGTTCAACAGTTGCGGCATTGTTTTCAACCTACTTTTTCATGAAGCCGCGCGCCACCTACGGACAGCCGAACCGCTTCCGCATCGGACGCCCCGAAGACTTCCCGTACGGAGCGCGCGTGGCCATCGATTCCAAGCGCGTTTGCATCGTCCGCGACGGAGGAAAAATCGCGGCCATCTCCACTACCTGCACTCATCTGGGCTGCATCGTCGCGCCCTCTGAAACCGGCTTCCAATGCCCCTGCCACGGGTCGCAGTTCGATGTGGACGGAAACGTCACCGGCGGACCCGCGCCGAAGCCACTCGCGTGGTTTCAGGTCTCCCTCACGCCCAGCGGCGAACTTGAGGTGGACAAGGACAGCGAAATCCAGACGGGAACCTACCTGAACGTATGAGCCCTGATCCTATGAGTAAAGAGAAGAACTCGATGGTAAAGGCCTTGGTGGACCTGCCAAAGAATGTCTGGATGTCCATCTTCCGCAACCCTCTGCCCTCGTCAGATCGCGGGCGCGCAGCCACCAGCTTCAGCAACTTCTTTCTGCATATTCAGCCGGTACGTGTCAGCAGGCAGGCCCTGCGGCCTACTTACACCATGGGCCTGGGGTTGATCAGCTTTTTCCTCTTCGTCATCCTCATGGTCACCGGCATCCTGCTCATGTTCTATTACGTGCCGTCGACCACGCAGGCTTACGACCGCATGCTTGACCTGCGCAGTTCTGTGGCCTTCGGCATTATCCTGCGCAACATGCACCGCTGGGCCGCGCACGCCATGGTCGCGGTGGTCTTCCTGCACATGTGCCGCGTATTTCTCACCGGCGCCTACAAGCCCCCTCGCGAATTCAACTGGCTCATCGGCGTAACGCTCTTCATTCTTACCCTCTTTTCCAGCTTTACTGGCTACCTGCTGCCGTGGGATCAGTTGGCATTCTGGGCGATCACAGTGGGAACCTCAATTGCCGCCTACGCGCCGTTCATTGGCAAGTCAGTGAAGTTCCTTCTGCTGGGCGATGCCACCGTCGGGCAGGAAGCCCTTCTCCGCTTCTATGTGCTCCATGTCGTCGTTTTGCCGACGATCCTTACAATGTTTGTCGCCATCCACTTCTGGCGTATTCGCAAGGATGGCGGCCTGGCCAAGCCGGAGGAATCGGCTCCAGTTCCGGTGCCGGTTTCTGTGGAGATCGAACAGGCGGTACCTGTTGTCGCGAGTGCGGCAGTCGTGGCTGCCGAATCGGCGCCGCGCCGCTTTACCATTCAGGGCCTGGTCCGCGGGCCATTCGTCAAGGTTGGGAAGCTGGAAGAGGACACCGTCTTCAGTTGGCCGAATCTACTGATTGCCGAACTGGTTGTTTTGCTCATCACCATCATTGGCGTGATGGCGGTTTCCATCTTCTTCAACGCGCCGCTGGAACACCCGGTCAACGTCATGCATCCGCCGAATCCGGCCAAGGCGCCTTGGTACTTCCTGGGTCTGCAGGAACAGGTGAGTTACTCCGCCTTCTGGGGCGGCGTCGGTGTACCGGGAATCGAACTGCTGCTGCTCGCGCTGGTCCCATACATTGACCGGGGCAAGGCGGGCGTAGGCCGCTGGTTCGCGCGTGAACGCGTCTGGGCAAACGCCCTCTTTCTCACCTTCGTTCTTATCAATGTTGTCCTCATCGTGATTGGTACATTCTTCCGCGGCGCGAACTGGTCGTTCGTGTCACCGTTCTGAGGAGCTTAAGGGTATGCGACTGGCTTTAGCCGTCCTGAGTCTGGTGCTGCTGATTCTTGCTGGAGTGGTGATCTACGGCCAGTTCCAGAGCCATTGGCAAGACAGCCAGAAGGAATATCTGAATCAGGCTCTCGCTATGGCGAAGACGCCCGCCGAGAAAGCCTCGTTGGAAGGGCGCGACCCGAAGCTCGAGCAGAACATCGTTGCGAGCTTCAAGGATGCGCACGGAGGCACAATCGTAGACCGCTGCGAAAGCTGTCACATCGCGGTCGACGATCCGCGCTTCGACAAGGGCAACGAACCTGTTCGCACACATCCATACCTCGCGCAGCTTGGCGATGTGCAGAAGAATGGCCGTTGGGAGCGAAAGCACAAGTTCAGCGAGTTTGGCTGCACCACATGCCACGACGGGCAGGGCCATGGCCTGGAAAAGGCCGATGCGCATGGCGAAGACGATGCCTGGCCGTACCCGCTGCTCGGCTTCACAGTTCAATCCAATTGGGACAAGAGCATCGCCTTACATGTGCAGGGCAAAGACTACCTTCAGGCCAACTGTGCTCGCTGCCACACCGATAAGGACTTTCCCGGAACGCCGCTTGTTACGCGCGGTCGCGAGCTCTTTTTCAAGACCGGGTGCTTTGGCTGTCATCGCATTCAGGGCTTGTCGTCCGGCACCATCGGACCTGACCTGACCCAGATCGGCAAGGAACGTAAGGTCGATTATCTGTGGGGCCACATCGTCGATCCCCGCGCGTACACGCCAACCTCAGTCATGCCGAAGTTCAAGCTCAGCGACGACGACCGCAAGGCGCTGGTCATCTTCCTGAAGAGCCGCCAGGGAACAACGCTTGCTGAGTCTCCCATGGAGGCTTTCAAGCTTGATACTTCAACGATCGCTCCGGTTCCTGAGAGCGCAGCGGCAGTCGCGGCCACGGTTTCGGCCAACCTCAGCACTTCAGCTCGCGGTGAGCAACTCGTAAACGGCTATGCCTGCCTGTCGTGCCACAAACTCGGCGACCACGACGGTGGCATCTCGCCCGATCTGACTTACGAAGGCCTCATCCGCGATCACGACTGGCTGGTCTCGCACTTCCGCACTCCTCGCTCACGCATTCCCGACTCAAACATGCCGGCCTTCGGTCTGCCCGAAAACGACTACGGGGATATGGCGGCGTTCCTGCTTACGCGGACAACCTCGCCACCGGCAATGAGCCCCGCCGACACCTACAAGACACTCTGCGCGCGCTGCCATGGAGACAAGGGCGACGGCAAGGGCGTAAACGCCATCTACATTGATCCGGCTCCACGTGATCTTACTCTGGCCGAGTTCATGGCCAACAAGCCGCACGACCGGTTCATCAACTCAATCAAGAACGGTGTTCCCGGGACCTCGATGCCGCCGTGGGGTAAGGTTCTTACCGACGACCAAGTGAACGGCGTCTTCAGTTATGTGTGGGCGACTTATGTGAAAGAAAAGCCGCGCGAACTCAAGCCGCGCAAAGTGCCTGACGTCAACCCGGTTGCAATGTCGCAGCAGTCTGTCGACCGCGGCGAAACCATCTTCCAGGCGCGCTGCATCGGCTGCCACGGCAAGAAGGCTGACGGCCACGGGCCAAATTCGCCCGACATTTCTCCGCGTCCTCGCAATCTTCGCAACTTCGCATTCATGAACAGCGCCTCCGACCATCGGCTTTTCGAATCCATTAACTATGGCGTGGAAGGCACAGCAATGCCTTCCTGGCTGGACTATGGGCTTCAGCAAAACGATGTCGGCGACATCGTCAATTACATCCGCAGCATGAACAAAGCAGCCAAATAGGAAACAAACACGGGAAGTGAACCAGGCAGTGGAAGTCATTCCAGGAGGCTTTAATGGCAACTCAACCTGCAATTCGGCAAGGAAGTAGCTCGGCCGCTGGCCTTGCCGTACAGGACATTCACGAGGACACAACCGTGAAGTGGTTCCTGCTCGGAGCAGTATGTTACTTCGCAGTCGTAGGCATTATCGCGCTCATCATTGCGGCGAAATTTGTGTGGCCGCAGTTTCTGGGCTCCATCTCTTATTTCACTTACGGCCGCATGAGGCCGCTGCATGTCAACGGCATGTTGTTCGGCTGGCTCCTTGCTGCTGACATGGGCCTGGCCTATTACCTGGTGCCGCGACTGTGCGGCGTCAAGTTGTGGAGCGAGAAGCTGGGAGTCGCAACGTCGATTCTCTGGAACGTCATCATCCTCAGTGCAATCGTTACGCTTCTCGGCGGCTACCAAAAGGGCCTGGAGTATGCTGACCTGCCCACTCCGGTTGCGGTCCTCGTTGTCATCGCATGGATCATGTTTGGCACGAACATTTTCATGACCATCCTGAATCGGAAGTACGAGCAGATGTACGTCTCTACCTGGTACCTCATGGGCACCATCCTGTGGACGGCCTTCGTCTATCTCACCGGAAACTTCGCCACGCTGCTGCCTGGCGTCACCGGCGTCAATCAGGCCAACCTCAACTGGATGTACACCCACAACGCCGTCGGTCTCATCTTTACTCCTGCCGGACTCGCTGTCGCCTACTACTTCATTCCGCGCGCATCGAACTCCCCGCTTTACAGCCACAAGCTCTCCATGATCGGCTTTTGGTCGCTGGCCTTTGTCTACGTTTGGACGGGCGCGCACCACATGCTTCACGGCCCTATCTCGGAGTGGTTGCAAACCATCGCAATCGTCTTCTCGGTCATGCTCCTCATTCCGGTATGGGCGGTGGTCTACAACTTCATCGCAACCATGAAGGGCCAGTGGCATCAACTGGGCGACAACGTCTCGCTCAAGTTTCTAATGTCGGGAACCATCTTCTATCTGCTCACCTGCTTCCAGGGGCCCATGCACAGCCTGCGCTCGGTGAATGCGATTGTTTCGAAGACAGATTGGATACCGGGCCATGCGCACATGGCCGTGCTGGGAACCTTCTCGTTCATGGCGATGGCCGGCGTCTACTACGTCACCCCGCGGATCTTCCACACCAAACTGCACTCTGAGACTCTCGCCAACTGGAGCTTCTGGCTCTTCCTCATCGGCGGCCTCGGAATGTTTACCGCGCTGTGGCTGGGCGGCTTCTGGCAGGGATGGCAGTGGAACAACCCGTCCATCCCGTTTATTGACACCGTGGTTGCGCTCGAACCTGTTTGGATGGTTCGCTTCCTTTCCGGCATCATCATCTTCTCGGGAATCGTCCTGTTTATGTTCAACATTCTGTCTACCGCCATCGACGGCGGCAAATCTTCGGCGGCAGTGCCGGCCCGGTCGTAGGAGAAGGGAGATATCATGCTAGACAAAACCGACAAGAACGCAATGGGGTTTATAGCAGCGGCCCTTGGCCTCTTCTTCATCGGCGGACTGCTCACCACCGTCGAGCCGCCATTGCTCGACAAGAGCTGGAACAAGCCCTTTGAGAATCACGATCCCACAAAGGGTCCCACCGGCAAATTGGTTGCTTATACCGACCAGGAGATGCGCGGCTATCGCATTTACATCCGTGAGGGCTGCAAATACTGCCATACGCAGCAGACCCGGACGCTGCTCAGCGACGTGAAGCGCTCGGGATGGAAAGGTGTTGATTCGCCCGTTTCAACTCCCGACGAGTTCGTTAACGACTGGCGCCAGACCTTCGGCACCAAACGCACTGGACCTGATCTTTCGCGCGTTGGTGGCAAGTACAACAAGCAGTGGCACAAGGCGCACTTCAACAATCCGCGCGACCTCGTGCCCGGCTCCATCATGCCTCCTTTTCCGTGGATCGCCAACAATCCCCAGGAGCTGGACGACCTGGTGGCTTACCTGCAGACCCGTGGCCGTGCCAAGGACTGGCGGCCGGATAACGACTACGAAAAGTAGAAGCGAGGAACCATGAACGACTACACGTATCCCACGATTTACTTCTCGTACTTCCTGTTCGCGCTGCTCGCTGGCGGAGCCGTGTACTTCTTTGTTCGCTCCGTCAAGGCCGGTTACCTGGGCCCTAACAGCGAGGAGCCCAAGTACCGCATGCTCCGCGACGAATGTAACAACGACCCTGATGAACCTGCCGGCGAAAAAGGGCCGGGGAGGCCATGATGAACACTGAACCCAACAAGCCCGAACTGAAGGAGTATTCCGACGGCTGGATTACTGAGCGCAAAGATTCTGAGATTCCAGGATTTCTCAAGCTCGCTTATCCAATCATCATCCTGGCAATGGTCGTGTACCTCTTCCTATTTATGAATGGCGAAGTCAACCATTCCACCCGCGGCATCTTCGTACAGCAACTCAACGCAGTGACGGGAAGCGCGAACACCTTCATGTACATCGTTGGGGCCATGATTGTGGTCTATGCAGTCATTCTGCTCGCCTTTGTCTTTGGCAAGCAAAAACACGAGGAATAACAAGCAAATCATGGCGCCAGCAAACGGGCATTTCGACATGATCGGCGGGGCAGGCTACTGGATGCAGATGGTCAAGTGCCAGGATGCCTGCCCGGTAAACACCGATGCGTGCGGCTACGTGAACGCGATAGCCGAAGGCCGCGACCAGGACGCTTATCGTATTGCGCGTGCCACCAACCCCTTCGCTTCAATCTGCGGGCGGGTTTGTGGTGCGCCGTGCGAAGCGAACTGCCGCCGCGGTAGCCTCGACGAGCCCGTTTCCATTCGCGCTCTCAAGCGATTTGTGACCTCTCAGTACGGCCCGGAGACTGGCGATTTCACTCACTATCGCGCCGGCGCAAATCTTGAAATGCTGTCGCCCAATCGCGGCAGCTTCGAGAAGATCGCGGTAATCGGCGCGGGCGTCGCCGGCATGACTGTAGCGAACGACCTTACTCTTCTCGGCTACAAGGTCACGGTTTTTGAAGCTTCAGCCAAGCCCGGAGGTATGTTGACAGCCGGCGTGCCTGTCTTCCGTTTGCCACGCGAGTTGGTCATGGCAGAAATCGATGCCATTCTCTCTCTCGGCGTCGAACTCAAATGCAACCAGCGCCTCGGTCGCGACTTCACCATCCAGCAGTTGCGCGATCAGGGGTACAAGGCAGTCTTTCTCGGAGTCGGCTTGCCGAAGGGCCGCAAGTTGGATCTGCCCGGATCGAATCTCGATGGTGTCTACGACGGCATGGACTTTCTACGCGCCTTCAACGACGGCACGCCGCTTCCTGTCGGAAACAAGATCGTCGTCATCGGCGGCGGTAACGTGGCCTACGACGTTGCCCGCTCCGCGGTCCGACCACTCGATGCCATGGAAACGGAAGAACACACCGCGGATACGGCCCGCGGGGAGTCGGTTGCGTACGACGTTGCCCGCTCAGCGATGCGCCTCAGCGGCAAGCGCGAAGTGCACGTGGTCTGCCTCGAGGGCCGCCATGAGATGCCAGCCGATGAGGTCGAGGTGAATGAAGGCTCTGAAGAAGGACTGGTCCTCCATAACTCGCGCGGGCCTCGTGAGATCGTGGGCGAAAACGGGAATGTTGCCGGCCTGCGCACGGTCGAGTGCACCGCCGTTTTCGACGCCAACCATCGCTTCAGCCCGACATTCAACGAATCCAATGTCGATACCATCGAAGCCGATACCATCATTTTCTCCATTGGCCAGTCCTCTGATCTATCGTTCCTGCAGCCTGGCGACGGGGTAGAGTCGGTACGCGGCTTAATCAAGGTCGACCCCGAAACCTACCAGACCACAGCGCCAGACGTATTTGCCTGCGGCGACATCGCGCACGGCCCGCGCTTGTTCATCCATGCCATTCGCTCCGCACAGATTGCGGCACGCTCCATGCACGACTTCCTGCGCGGCACCAACACGCAGATCGCTGTTCAGTCCGCGTGGGAGACTGCGGCCTACACCATGCGACAAGGCTGGGATCAGCTTCGTCGTCATCATCCGCCAGTCGTTGCAGCCAGCGAGCGCGCCGTTTCGCTTCGCATTGTCGAAGAGAACTATCCCGATGCCGAAGCTCGTACCCAGGCCTCGCGCTGCCTCCGCTGCAATGTAAATACTGTCTTTGACACCGGCATGTGCGTGGCCTGTACCGGCTGCGTTGACGTCTGCCCCGAGAGCCTTATCAAACTCATCGGAGTTGCCGACTTATGCAAGACGCAGGAAGGGCTCGATTGGGCCGCCGGTCTCGCCGGGGTTCCACCCGCCGAGCTCGCCAAGTTTGATAAATCCCATCTCGACGCCTTGGGCGGGGTCATGGTCAAGGACGAATCCACATGCATTCGCTGCGGACTCTGTGCGGTCCGCTGCCCGTCGCACGCAATCACTATGCAGCGATTCGTATTCAAGCGCCAGTGTGTTTCGGTCCCGGGCCTGAATCCAAAATTGAAGCGCACCCAGCCAGCCGGGAGCGCATAGAAAACCTATGACACCGGCATTCAATCCCGCGGACTTTTACCTTGTACTGGTCTTTGGATTTGTCAGCAGCCTGCACTGCATACAGATGTGCGGGCCTGTCGTGCTTACCTACAGCGTCGCCGCGAACACAGGTCTGCAGCACCGTTCGCTGTTGGGATTGCATCTTGCTTACAACGCGGGCCGCACCATCACCTATATCTTGCTTGGTGCGGTTGCCGGACTTGCCGGCGGCGCCATGGGCTGGGTTGGCCGCCTTGCGGGATTCGAAAACGCGGCTGCAATTATCGCCGGCGCCGCCATGGTTGTTACAGCTCTTGTAATGTTTGGCCTGGCCAGAAGTTTTAAGGGATGGGGAGGGTTCGCAATGCCAGGCAGACTCCTGCGCCCAGTGGGCAGACTCATCTCTTCACCATCCTCTCAAGCCAAGTTTGCGCTTGGCCTGCTGATGGGATTCCTGCCCTGCGGCCTGATTTATGCTGCGCTCATGAAAGCGGTCGGCATGGCAACGCCGCTTGGCGGCGCACTCACCATGCTCGCCTTTGGCATGGGCACCAGCGTCGCACTCGTCGTTGTCGGTCTCGGCTCGTCGGCAGCCACCCGTAGGATCGCCCGCTGGGGTACCACAATTTCTGCAATCACGGTCCTGGTCATGGGTGCAATCCTGATTGCCAGGGGCGCATTGGCCGGCCCCTTCATGATGCATTGCCATATGGGCCAAAGGTCGATCTGATTGGTGGTTGTTCACGTGCTGACTCACGCAAGCAAGCCGCATCAAGCTCCGGGCAAAGTCACAATCCCGGGTTCGCGTTATCACCGTGTACGCAAGACGGTGCAGACAATTTGCGTTCTAATATTCATCCTGCTACCGCTCTTTGACATCATGCGCGTCGACATTCCGCGCCAGCGCTTCTACTTCTTCGGCGTAGAGCTTTGGATCAGCGAATTTGCCATCCTCTTTCTCACTATGATGTTTTTATGGATACTGATCGCCGCAATGGCGATGATCTACGGCCGGTTCTGGTGCGGCTATCTCTGCCCGCAGATGATCTTCAGCGAGGCCGCCAACACAACCGAGAACTGGATCACCAAGCGCGTCAATCGCACTTGTTCAAGATCATCGGATAAGACCCGCTGGTGGATCTCCAAAGCTGTCGTGTACATCTTCGGAATCCCCCCTTCGATGTTCTTCGCCTTTGTCTTCGTCTCTTATTTTGTTCCACCCCTGGATCTCTTCCATCGATTGATGAGCTTTGACATTCGTACCGCGGGCGGCATCCTCGGTGCTGCAGTTACGGCCGTCACCTTCTTTGACTTTGCTTTCCTTCGCCAGCGATTCTGCACCGCTATCTGCCCCTATGGCTACCTCCAAAACATGCTTGCCGACAAGCACACGCTGCTGGTTCACTTTCACGATCCCCAGCACATGTGCATCAACTGCGCCAAATGTGTCCGCGCTTGCCCTATGGGCATCGACATCCGCAAGTCCTCGCATCAGCTCGAGTGCACCCACTGCGCCGAATGCGTCGATGCTTGTTCCAGCATCCTCGGCAAAATGAACCGGCAGACTGTCATTCAATATGGATGGGGAGATGACTCAAGCAATTTCGTCGAAGAGCAAAAGTGGTATCGCCGCATCGGCCTTCGCGACGGCAAGCGCATCGTCATCCTCGTCCTTCTCCTGATCTACGCCACCGGTCTCGCCATTGCCATTGGCCTGCGCAAGCCTGTCCTCGTGCGCATCTTCCCCAACCGCAGCGAACTTTACACCGTTGCTGCCGATGGCCAGATTCACAACCACTTCCGCTTGCTCGCCTCCAATCGCGGCCACCAGCAAGCTACCGTCACACTTTCCGTTTCGGGGCTGCCTTCTGCCACCATCACTGGCCTTGACCAATACGTCGTTCTTACCCCCGGCGGAAGCATTGAGCATCAGTTCGATATTGCATCGCCCGTTTCTGGCGCCCGCCTCGGCATTAACCACATCACGATTCATGCCCAGGTAACACCGGCACAAGCCCCACTCAGTTTCGACGAGAACTTCATCGCGCCCTTCGAGGCTCCAGCCAAGCCTTGACCCCATTGAGGATTCCATCATGAACAACGGAGTAGCCATGCCAACTTCCCCCAACCCCGCTGAACCAATCGAAGAGCGCAGCCCGATTACGCCGCTGGGCGTTGTCCTTGCGCTCATCTTTATCTTCTTCTGCGGAATTCTCATTTTTGCCTACATTGAAACCAAACGCATCAATCCGGTAATGCTTGACCAACAGGGCCGCCCGCTTGAGTCGCAGTCACAGCCCGCACAGCCGTCGCCACCAGACGGGAAGGCACAACAGTCGGCTCAGTCCTCCTCGGCTCACTAGTCATGTCTACCGGAGGTCCATGCGGCCTTTGTGAACTGCCTTGCGGGCGCGGCGCACTTACGCGGGAGTTCGATAGCCGCTCAGTTGGTTTTTGTTGCATGGGTTGCGCAAACGTCTACGCCATACTGCTTGAGAGCGGTGTGCTCGCCAGCGGGCAGAACATTCGCGAGACTGAGGTCTATCGTCGCAGTCTCGAGCTTGGCCTAATTTCGAATCCAGGGGTCGATAGTCCTCGTGCGACCACATCGCCAGTTGCTCCCATCGATCCGAATGCTCCAACCCAGGAAGCGCTCTACCAGATCGGCGGAATGTGGTGCTCGGCATGTGGCTGGTTGATTGAGCACGCCATCAAGCAGTTGCCCGGCATCGTCAGTGCCGACGTCTTTTTTGCCTCTGATCTGGCCAAGGTCAAATACTCACCCCTGCTGCTGCCGCCCGATCGCATTCCAGCTCGGATTCAAGAGCTTGGTTATCGCGCCACGGAATATGGCCAGGAAGCCAATCAATCGAAATCCGATCTGCGTGATCTGTTAACACGCACAGGCGTCGCGGCATTTCTTTGGGCCAACATCATGGCCTTCAGCGTCATTCTCTATGTAGGCTACTTCGAGAAAATCTCTGCTGACGCTAGCCGTATTTTGCCCTTCGTCCTTTGGGCGTTAGCCACGCCGCTTGTCTTCTATTCCGCATGGCCCATTCTCCGTTCTGCCGGGGTGGGTCTCCGCAGTCTGCAGGCCCGCATGGAGACACTGCTAGCCCTCGGCATACTCACCGCGTACGCGCTCTCTGTCGCCCAAACACTGCGTGGTCAGACACACGTCTACTTTGATACGGATGCCGCAATCGTCACCCTGGTCCTTACCGGCAAACTCATTGAGCGTGCAGCCAAAGACCGCGCCGCTCGCTCCATCTCCATGCTCTACCGCGAGATGCCGAAAAAAGCGCGAGTCGAAATCGCCTCTGGTGAGCGCTTTGTCTCAATTGACGCGCTCGAGCCCGGCGTCATCTTCGTCGTCAAGGCTGGTGAGCGGGTCCCTGCTGACGGCATCATCGTCACGGGCAAAACTCATACCGACGAGTCGCTGCTGACTGGCGAATCGGCTCCGCGCGCAAAAGTTGAAGGCGATACCGTGGTCTCCGGCAGCCTCAACGCCGGAAGCGTAATTCGTGTTCGCGCCCTGCGCAAAGGCGAGGACAGCGCGCTGGCACACATCATTCGTCTCGTCGAGAACGCGCTATCCAGCCGCGCGCCAATCGAGCGCACAGTCGACCAGATCTCGCGCATCTTCGTTCCCGCGGTTGTCGTGCTTGCGCTTGCCGACTTCGTCTTTCTCGTCGCAACACACCATGGCGTAGGCCCCGCTATGCTGCGTGCCACTGCAATCCTGGTCATCGCTTGCCCTTGCGCTCTTGGCCTGGCCACTCCTCTCGCTATCACAGCCGCAGTTGGAGCTGCATCCCAGTCTGGACTCCTCATTGCCGACAGCCGCGTGCTTGAAACTATGAACAACGTGGACACGCTCGTCCTCGACAAGACAGGCACCGTCACGTTTGGCGATTTCCGGCTGCTCGACATTGCCTTCTTCAACTCGGGCCGCGAATTCTCGAGCTCGGATCCCTCCGCTTCTTTGGATGAGTACCTTCCGCTCCTCGCTGGAGTCGAGATATATTCCGAGCACCTCCTCGGCCGCGCGGTCGTGCAATATGCCCGCGATCTAGGCGTCCGCCCCGCCATCGTCAGTTCCGTTGAAATTCGAAAGGGCCAGGGCATCGTCGCCGAGCACAACGGCCAAACCATCTTCATCGGCAATCGCGCTTTGGCCGAGGACCAGAACTGCGCCATCAGCGCCGATGCTGAGGCGGCCATTGACCGCTGGCAAACGCAGGGACGCACCGTTGCGCTCTTTGGAATCAGAGGCACGCTACGGGCCGCTCTCGCATTCGGCGATCAACTCAAGCCCGACGCGATCGCAATGGTGCAAAGCATGGTCCGGCGCGGCATCCAGGTGAAGCTCGTTTCCGGAGATGCCTGGCCCACGACTGAGTGGACTGCGCGACAGATCGAAATCGCCGACTTCACGGCCGAGGCCACTCCAGATGGAAAGGCAAAGATCATTCAGCAACTACAGTCCGCGGGCCACCGGGTCGCCATCATTGGCGATGGCGTCAACGACGCGCCTGCCCTGGCTCAGGCAGATCTCGGTATCGCCCTCGGCACGGGCGCTGACATCGCCATCAGCGCCGCTCCTGTCGTGCTGGTTTCAGGCGCACTCGCAAAGGTGGATGAAGCCTTCCGCCTCGCCGCCAGCACTAGGCACATCGTGCGGCAAAACCTTTTCTGGGCATTCTTTTACAACATTGCCGGCATCTCGCTGGCAATCTCAGGAGTCCTCACACCCATATTCGCCGCCGCCGCCATGCTCCTCTCCAGCATCTCCGTTGTTGCAAATTCGATGCGGCTCAGCCGACGACCCTAAAGGCGCATGGCCAGCGACAGCCGAATTATCGCGGCTACCGCGGCAAAGTGCATATTCCTGGCTGTGAGGGTCAATCCCGTTTTAATTATCAATAACTTATGCTGGTCGGGGCGGAGGGATTCGAACCCCCGACCCTCTGCTCCCAAAGCAGATGCGCTACCAGGCTGCGCTACGCCCCGACTTGCTCCTCCGATTGTATCGTGAATCGGATTAGAACTGCGCCTGCAGCGAATGGCTGAAAAGCCATGCGATCAACCAGACGACTAGAACAACGGGGATGGCAAAGATGAGCCCCAGGCCGCCGGCAAGGATGCCCAGAAAAGCCCAATCGCGCCAGGTGTGACGGCGCGGTTCGCCAAGGTGGCGCGTGAGCAACTTGTAGTTGCGCCGGTTCACCTTCCAGGCTATGTCGAAAATATCGCCGAAGATTGGAATGGTGCCCACCAGCACCCCTATCCCGAGATTGGCTGCCATTCGAATCAGTGTGATGTATGGTACGCCGCGAATCCACGCCGCCAGGGGGATGACAAGCGAGAGGAGTCCGGCCAGAACATCGCCGACGCCGGGAACGAGGCCGATTATGCCGTCGATGCCGAAGCGCAAGTTCGTGCCAGGGACGCGGAATGCCTCATCGAGGAGGACTTCGAGTGATTGGAGCGTGGAATCGCGGAATATCCAGGTGCCCCGATTCCAGCGGCCCGGCCCTTGAATGACGCCCTGCGCCGAAATCGTGCGTGCTTCGTCCGTCTGTGCAGCGTCAACCGTCGCATCACTTCCTTGTGTGTCCTGCGTGGTCGAGATGCCGTTTTGGACTGCGGCGCGTGGGACGATTGGATCCGATTGCGGCATGGGTGGCTCTTCCTGGGGACAGGGCTAGCACCACGGGCCCAACCATGGCTTGGCGAGGCTCAATCGATGCTACAATCTGTAGGGTACATGGCGGCTATAGTTCAGCGGCAGAACGCCTGACTGTGGCTCAGGATGTCGTGGGTTCGATCCCCACTAGCCGCCCCAATCGACACCCAGCGGATCCCCTCCTTTGTCGAGTCCAAGTGCCTGATAATCATAGTGTTAACGATAACCGCGGGATGATTGCATCTAGCCCGTTAGGGGGCCAGGTGCGTTCGGCCGCATGGCTCCGCCCATTCGAGCCGCAACGGTGGCTTGCCAATGGGCATCTACAGACCATTGTTGGAAATTTCTATCCCCGCCCGCCGTTCCAGGTCCCTGCCGAGACGGAAACGGTGCTGGTGGACGCGGCGGATGGGAGCCGTGTGCTTTGCCATTCCAACTGGCAGCCAGAGGCGCTGCGTTCGAGCCGGCTGACCGTGATTCTTGTGCATGGCCTCGAGGGCTCGTCGGACTCGGGCTATATGCGGGGGATTGCCGCGCGTGCCTGGGATGCGGGGTGGAACGTTGTGCGGATGAACATGCGCAACTGCGGCGAGACGGAGCACTTGACTCCTACGCTCTATCACTCTGGGTTATCGAATGACGTGCAAGCCGTGGTGGACCACTTCGCCAACCGAGAGAGACTGGGGCGGGTTGCCCTGGTGGGCTACTCCATGGGCGGCAACCTCGCGCTCAAGCTGGCAGGCGAGTTGGGCGAGAAGGCGCAACTCACTGCGGTGGCCACGGTTTGCCCTGCGATCGATCTGGCCGCGGGGAGCGATGCGCTGCACGAGCCAAAGAACAGGCTCTATGAGATGAGGTTTCTTCGCGGCCTGATGCGGCGTTTTCAGCGCAAGGCGGCTCTCTTTCCAGCAATATATGGAGACCCAGCGGCGGTCGGACGGGTTGGATCACTGCGAGACTTCGACCAGAAGATCGTGGCGCGCTTTTGCGGATTTCGCGATGCGGACGACTACTACTATCGCGCGGCGAGTGCGCGCGTTGTGGATCGCATTGCCGTGCCGGCGCTTGTCCTCGTTGCTGCGGACGATCCGTTCATTCGGCTCTTCCCCGACACTCGCCAGAAGATCGTTGCGAATCCGTGGATTGATTTTGTCGTGACTCCGCACGGAGGGCACTGCGCGTATCTGTCGCGCGATCGCGGCGAAGAGATTCACTGGGCGGAAGCAACGGTGATCCGATGGTTGCAGGCCCTGGCAGGGGAGTCGCGTGGAAGCTGACTGGGAGTTCGAGATTGGCGGAGAGGCGCCCGTGATCGAGGCGTGGTGGCCGGGCTTTATCGATCTGCGCCGTGAACTTGCAAGCATCGTCGCCATCCCTGAAGCAATGGAGCTTCCAACACTCGGAAACGTACTCGTCCGCCTCAACGCCCCACATGCGGCGTTGTGGACCAGCAAATGCGGCTTGTGGACAAGCAACGACGCTGAGCAGTTCGATGCGGATGAATTCGATGCCCCGCCCGGGGGCACGGCCTGCACTCATGGGTGCTATATAGATCTGCTGCCGAGGGATGAGCAGCAATGGCAATCCGCAGACGTTATAGAAGCCGCCTGCACGTCCTGGTGTGCGCGCTATCGCGCCCTGCCGCTGCGCTCGTGCCGCGCTGACCTCATCATCCGACGTGCCTTCACGCCTCCCGAGCGCATGCACCTCGCCGTGACTGCCTACCTGACCGGTAGCGGATCCACGGCGGCCGAAGCGCTGGCTGTGCTTGAAGCTGCCCTTCCTCGCTTTGCCGATGTCCTCTGCGTGGAATCGACGCTACAATAATGGAGGACCGGGCGAGTAGCTCAATTGGATAGAGCACCGGCCTTCTAAGCCGGGGGTTGTGGGTTCAAGCCCCGCCTCGCCCACCATTTAGAATCAATAATTTATGCGTAGCCTTCTCTGATCGTGTTGTTCTGGTTTGGCGGAATTTGGGAAGAGTCTGCCTGGTCTTTGCCCTGCCGTGCCCTGCATCTTCAGCGTCAGTTGATTTCAGAGAAACTGTCGATATCCCCGGCGAACGTTCCCAGCGACGAATCCGCTCCGGTCCCTTCCAGGCAGAATACGGGCGAATCTGCCCGCAAACGTGAAGGGAGTTCGAGCCTCTTATCTAAGTCGTTGATTATAGATATTTTATGGCGGAGAGCGAGGGATTCGAACCCCCGATACCCTCTCGGGTACGTCGGTTTTCAAGACCGATGCCATCAACCACTCGGCCAGCTCTCCGCAGCGGGAATGCCGATGACTGGAACCAGTTTACCGTAAGTACGGTGATGTCGACGCGTCGGGGCGGCGCTCGCTCCGGAGGACCGAACAGAATGCCAAGTCACTCGCGGTCCTTGGGGCGGAGTTCTCAAGCCAGCCACTTGAGCGGTGCCTTGATGTGGGATTTGGACTTGCCTCGAGGGAACATTGTTTGTGCTGGTGGCACTATGATGGATTTCGGCAAAAACTGCCGCACCGATCAACCTGCAAAGTGAAAAGCTGGAGCGGAGAGAAGCTATGAAGAACTTGACGAGGATTGCCTGCTTGCTCGTGGCGGTTTCAACACTGCTGCCAGCTCAGACACGTTTTGTACACGCTGCGGGAAAAGACCTGGTCACGCCGGATGGCCACCAATTGCTCTTGCGGGGGACGAGCCTTGGCAACTGGCTGGAGCCGGAAGGTTACATGTTTGGCTTCAAGGGAGGACCGGAATCTCCGCGCGAGATCGAAGGGTTCTTCAACGAGTTGGTCGGCCCCGAGGCATCCGCTGAGTTCTGGCGCGCCTACCGCGATGCGTACGTGACGGAGGACGACATTCGCTTTCTGCGCGACACGGGGGCGAACTCCATCCGCATTCCACTCCACTACAAGTTCTTCACGCCGGGAAATGAGGAGGGCTTTGCGCTGCTTGATCGTGTGGTCGGTTGGGCGGCCAGGTATCACCTCTACGTGATTCTCGATATGCACTGCGCGCCGGGAGGCCAGACAGGCACCAATATCGACGACAGTTGGAGCTACCCATGGCTTTATGATTCGCCTGAAGCGCAGAGTCAGCTTATCGGCATCTGGAAGCGGATCGCAGAGCATTACCGCAATAACCCGACGGTGCTCGGCTACGACCTTCTCAATGAGCCGATCCCCCACTTCCCAGAGTTGAAGAAATACAACACCGCGCTGGAGCCGATTTATCGGCGTGTGACTGCGGCAATCCGGCAAGTGGATTCGAACCATGTGATCATTCTGGGCGGAGCGCAGTGGGACACGAACTTCGACGTCTTCGGGCCACCCTTTGACTCGAATGTCATGTACACCTTTCACAAGTACTGGATGCCGCCCAATCGGGAGGCAATTCAGCCGTACCTGGACTTCCGGGACCGCTACAAGGTGCCGATCTGGCTGGGTGAATCCGGCGAGAACAACGATGGCTGGGTGCGGGATTTCCGCACCGTGCTTGAGAAGGACAACATAGGTTGGACGTTCTGGCCCTATAAGAAGATGGCCGCGGGGTCAGCGTTCGTAAGTTGGCAGAAGCCTGCCAACTGGGATGAGATCGTTGCGTTCGCCACGACTACTGGGCGTACAGGCGACGCTGAAAAGCAGATTGCTGCTCGTCCTTCAGAGGAACACATTAAGGCTGCCATGCACGATCTGCTTGAGAATGTGCGCCTGGAGCATTGCCGCGTCAATTCCGGGTACATCGAAGCGCTGGGCTTGAAGACGCCGGCCAGGTAGTCCCACTTCAGCCCTCCATGGACTTGTAAGTTTGCCCTGGGCGCATGTTCATGACTCACGTCAGAGCCGGCGCCGCCACGATTGTTATTGCGCCACGGCTGGTGTGGCAGCAGCCTTGGGACGCTCGTACACAGTCATTCCAGGCAGTGCGGCATCAGCTCCCGCGGTCCATCCGGTAAGGTAATCCTGAAGGACACGAGACTGCCGCAGGCCCTCGGGAACAACAACGCGTTGCGGGTTCGCGGGGATGGCTGATACAAACTGCGCGGCGCTGATGGGCCGGCCTCCGTCCTCGCGGTCGACCAGCATCGTATCTGCATGGTAGAAGCGTTTTTCGCTATAGAAGATGGCGAGGGGAGCGTCTGCAAAGTAGGTGGTTTCGTGAGGTTGACGCTCGTATTGCTCCACGACTGCTTCGTAGTTAGGCGACTGGCGGAGCATAAACATGGTGGAGTGAACTCTCTCGAAGACGCCTGGAATGCTGTACGCAATCATCAGGCCAGCGATCAGTTTGGCGGCCAGCCGGTGAGATGGCACAGCATCGTTGCTCATGAACTGAAGCAGTGCAAGGCCGGTGCCAACAAAGAAGAAGAAAGAGAAGATCGCCGCGTGATTCTCTGCGCCGCCGATCGTCATGCGTGCCTTGATCGTCAGGGGTGCGAGCAACAAACCGACGAGCGGGAAAACAAGCCAGCGGTGTTCCGACAAGAGCGCGCGGACACCCCTGGCCGAGCCTTTGCGGCAGAGCCAGAGGAACGCGAATGTAATCATTCCGAGTGCGCAGGGTAGCACTGCATACAGCGAGTCCTTGATGACTGACTCGAAGACTGAGAAGCCTGCTCCTCTGCCGGGCCGGTGTGTGGCGAGCGTGACGGTGTTGAACAGGAAATCGCGTGCCGGGCGGAAGAGCACAAAGCAGAGGACGGCAAATGCGATACCGCTGCCGATGAGGTAGAGAACGTAACGCAGCGTGGTGCGCAGGCCGTCGGCGACGAGGACAAAAAGGCAGAGCGCCACGACAAGCGACACCATGGTCTGCTTCGCCCCGACCGAAAGGGTTGCGCAAAGTGCAGAGAGGAGCAGCCGTCGCCATCCGATCGGACTGCGCGTGGAACAGAGAAGCCCCGCGGCAAGAGTTGCCAGGCCGACGGCAGCCGCATCGGTGTGAACAATCATGAACTTTGTTGGGCTGCCGCCGCCGGTGAGGATTAGAAACCCGGAAGCGGTGAGTGCAAACAGTGCCGTATGCAGGCTCCTGGACCGAACAAATCCGGGGAAACAAAAGAGCCAGAAGAGCGGAACCAGCACGAGCGCAACGGCGATGACGCACGCCACAAAGATTGCTGAGGTTGCGGATGGCGCGAGGATTGCCGGGCCGAAAAGCAGATGACTGACAGGCAAGTGGAGAGTGCCAAGTATGGGGCCGGTTGTGTCGGCGCTCGGATAAAGCTTGAAGCCGTAAAAGATGGCAAAGGTGCGGGCCAGGCGTACATCGCTCCAAAGGTCGAGTGGCTGAGCCTTGACCATGACGAAGAGTGCTATGCAACTGAGCGTACCCAGCGCAGGCAGGGCAGCGATAATCAGCCGGTCGATTGGATCGAAGTTGCGGTATCTGATTACGAGAAACAATCCGGCGAGCACGGCAAGCAATAGGAGAGCGCCAAAGAGAATGGTCATTGTCGAGCCTTGTTCCAGGCCTTTCTCAATCGGATTAACTGCTTGACGTAGTCGAGCGACCGGGCGCCGGTAGCCTTGCTTGCGCCACGCTCTCGCTCCCGCATCTGGTAAGGGAACTCGGCGATGGTGCGAACCCTGCCGCGGACAAGGATTTCAATCAGGCTCTTGTAGCCGAGGGGATTCAGTTCTACGTTCACGATCGCCTGGCGGCGAAACATGTAACAGCCACTGAGCGGGTCGGTGGTTCGATTATAGACCTGGGGAAGAATGATCTGGCCGATCAGGCTGGCGCCGCGCGAGAGGATCCTTCTGTAGATCGACCAGTTGCCCACGCCGCCACCCTTGCAATAGCGACTGGCGACGACTAGGTCGTTTGTCTGGATCGACTGCCAAAGCCCGGCGATCAGCGCAGGCGGGTGCTGGAAGTCCGCATTGATAGTTGACAGCACTTGCCCCCGCGAAAGCTGCCAGCCGCGGATCACGGCAGTGGAAAGTTCGCGCTTGTTCAAGCGCTTCACCAACCGCACCTGGGGGCGAGAGGCGGCGACTGCGGCGGCAACATCGAGCGTGCCGTCGGGGCTGTCATCGTCCATCACTACGATCTCGTATGCGCCGGGGAGAACTGGATCGAGCGAATCGCAAAGCGCTTCAAGAAACAGGCCGATGTTCTCCGACTCCTTGAATGTGGGCACGACCACTGAAAGTGCGATCGAATCGTCGGATGCTGGGATGATGAGCGGGCCGTCAGGCGCAATGGTGATCGAGGCCTGATTCACGCATGGACTCCCATAAGTTTCGGCGCGAAGACCGAATTACTGGCGAGATCGAGGATGGGAAGTCCGCTGGCAAGAATTCTGTTCATGGTTTCAGCAGGTGCGGCCTGCGTAAGCGCGATGGCATCAATCGTGGTGAGCCATGCATCGAGGTTTGGTGAAAGGCGATCCAGAACGCTGTCCGCAATCGCCACCGACGGAGAGTTCTGTTGAACGGCGACGATCGTCGGATCGAAGAGGAGAACCTCCATGCCGCGATTGTTGAGCTCGTTGACGAGTGTGAGCGCGGGGCTCTGGCGAAAGTCGTCTGTGCCGCCCTTGAATGAGATGCCGTAGACGCCGATGCGCTTTTTTCCAAGCTCCGTCACCGCATCAATGGCGCGGCTGAGATGACGATCGTTGCTGGACATGATCGAGGCAAGCAGCGGAAGGTCAAGACCGAGGTCCCCGGCGCAGACATTCAGCGCGCGCGTATCCTTGGGCAGGCAATAGCCGCCGAAAGCAAATCCAGGCCGGAGATAGGCTGCGGAAGCGTTGAGCTTGGTGTCGCTGCGAAGCACCTCCATCACGCGCTGGCCATCGATCTGAAGTGCGCTGCAGAGGTCACCCAGTTCGTTGGCGAAGCAGATCTTGAGCGCGTGAAAAACGTTGCAGGCGTATTTGATGATCTCGGCTTCACGCAATCCAACCACCGTGACTCCGCAGCCCATGGATGTGTAGAGGTCTGCGACAGGTTGGATGTGCCCTGGCGTCTCGCCTCCAACCACGATGATTGATGGCTCCATGAAGTCCTTGACGGAGGAGCCTTCCCGGAGGAACTCGGGATTGGACGCGAGTCCAAGCCCGGAGGAGCGGAGCATGGGACGGATGAGTTGATCGCAGGTACCCGGAGGGACCGTACTGCGAATCACGATGGTGCCGTTAAAGATGCCGTCGCGATGGGCCTGGAGGATGTCGTTGACGAGGTGGACAAGGCCCTGGAGGGCTGGGTCGTTGACTGAGGGAGCCTCAGTGTTGATGCAGACCATTACAACGGAGGATTGAGAAAGCGCGAGCCGCAGATCGCCGGCAGCGGTGAGTTTGCCTGCCTTCACGGCACGCTCAATGATCGGCTGAAGCAGATTCTCGTGGAAGGGCGGGTGGCCGGCTGCGACGGAAGCGACGCGGGCGGCGTTTGAGTCGACGCCCCAAACTTGATGGCCTGTCTCGGCGAGGCAACCGGCCGTAACACACCCAATCCGCCCCAGGCCAATCACAGTAATGCCGCTTTGCATTTCTTCATTTGAATGCATTTGGACTCTTTCGTCAGTTCCGTCTTTCAAATGTGGGGCAGAATATAGGCAATTTAGACGAAACTTTCTCTTCCGGGAGCAGGCTGAAATGAGACTCAGTCTTCAAGGAGTCGAAAACGAGCACCGGTTCAAGGGATTTGGGAGTTGCGAACTCCCGGACCTGTTACCCGAGAGTCGTTCAAGATCAACAAGATGACAATACCAGAATCGGCGTAAATTCGTACACGCGAATCGGGCTCTGAGGGGCATCCGCGGTAACCCCCGCAGTGATCGAAATCGAGGCCAATCGTAGCCAAACAGTGTTACAACATTGAGCAATGGTCAAACGAGGGAAAACAGGCGCTGAACCGCAGCCGGGGCAGCCGATCAGTCTCCGAACGCTGGGAGAATACTTGAACCTTTCCCCGGCGACCATCTCCCTTGTGCTGAATAACGCGCCTGGAGTGCGGTCGATTCCGCAGGATACGCGGGACCGCGTGAAGGATGCTGCGGCGAAGTTCGGCTACCGCCCAAGTTTCTATGCGCGATCCCTGCGCAAACGGCAGAGCTTCTCGGTGGGCGTTCTTGTGCCGGACCTCAACGATCAGTATGCAACGCAGGTCTTGAGCGGCGTGGAAGAGCTGCTGATCGAGGAGGGATACTTCTACCTCACGGCCAGCCATCGGCGCAAACCGGACCTGATTGAAGAGTATCCGCGCCTGTTGCTTGACCGGGCAGTCGAGGGGTTCATCCTTGTGGACACAGTTCTGGAACACAGCATGAATGTTCCGGTGGTGGCGGTTTCAGGGCACAAGGAGATTGAGGGCGTTACCAACGTGGTGCTCGATCAGCGCCGCGCCGCGGAGTTGCTGCTGCGCCACCTTTATCAGCTTGGGCACCGCAAGATCGCATTCATGCGGGGCGGAAGCCACAGCTCCGACGCCGACGAGCGTTGGGCATGTCTTATGGCGGTCGCCAGAGATCTGAAGCTGGAGGTTCCCGCGTCGATGACGGCTGCAATTGAAACGCGCGAGTCCTCGCCGGTAATGGGTGTGGCGCCGGTGACAGAGCTTGTCAATCGAGGCGTTGATTTCACGGCACTCGTTTGCTACAACGACATGTCGGCTTTTGGAGCGATCCGGGCCCTGAAAGATCACGGCTTCGCGGTTCCAGACGATGTTTCAGTGGTGGGTTTTGACGACATTCAGGGCGCGGCTTACCACAACCCAAGCCTTACAACGATTCGTCAGCCACTCCAGAATATGGGCAAGGTAGCTGCGCGGATTTTGCTGCAAAGGATTCGCGGCCAAGCTACGTTTCCCGACTCGGTGCCAATTCTGCCGGAGTTGGTAATTCGCGAGTCGACCTGCCCACCCAGAGCAAAAGGCCGCGGGAAAAAGATCTGAGGAGCAGTCATTGGTTCCCAGTCGATTTCGACCGAGCGGGCCTCACAATCAACCCGGTTGCGATGCAGAAGGACCCAGTGCTCCCCGAGAACAATACCGCAAAAGCGAAGGTCAAATGCAGACTGCGCAGGCAAGATTTCAAATTGCTGGCGGTTCTGGTGTTCCTGGCGGCAGCGGTTTTGCCAACCTTTGCCAGCAAGCCGGTTACGATTGAGCAGCTGCAACAGGCGTTGGCAGCGGCGCGTAACCAACAAGACGCAGATGTAGCCCAGCAGTTGTCTGAACTTGAGCTGACCGAACGGCTTGGTCCCGTCAAACTCGCACAACTGCGCGAAGAGATGCCGGGCGAGAAGGCGATGCAGGCACTCACGGCTCTTGCAGACCGAGCAGAGTTTCTCAATCTCCCGGCAACCGGGATTCCCGCGATACCGCAGCCCACCCCGGTTGAACAGCGGCAGATTATGTCTCTGGTCGTCACCTATGTGACAAAGACCGTTCACGAGTTGCCCAACTTCTTCGCGACCAGGGAGACCACCCGGTTTGAGGACCGGCCGCAGGTTACCTACTCCTATCTGCCCTTGCACTATGTGGGCAGTTCCGCCCGCTCGGTCATCTATCGGGATGGCCAGGAGATGGTGGAAGCAGGGCCGGGTAGGCCCATTAAAGGTGAGGCGAAGGAGCAGGGGCTGGTTTCCTGGGGAGAGTTTGGGCCCATTCTCAGCATAGTTCTCCTCGATGCCGCGCAGAGCAAGCTGGCTTGGAGTCACTGGGAACAGGGCGCAAATGGGCCTGAAGGGGTGTTCAGTTATGAGGTTCCAAGTCAGAGGTCGCACTACCTGGTTCAGTCGCGGGACGGGAGCACCCCCGACGCGTATGAGGGGCCGAGTCAGAGGTCGCGTGCCACTGCCCGGCCGCAGGACCTCGGCGCATACGATGGGACGGATTCGATACACCAGTTTCGGGAGCGGCCGGGTTACCACGGCGAAATGAAGGTCGATCCTGCAACAGGCGCCGTTTTGCGGATCACTGTGGATGCGCAGCTTGCACTGGGCGACCCTCTCACTAGAGCCGCCATTATGGTGGAATATGGCACGGTGGAGATCGGCGGCAAAGCCATAATCTGCCCCACGCGAAGTGTTGCGCTTTCTGAGATGCGCTATGGCCATGTTTCGAATGGAGCGCACTCGGTTCTGGATCATGACCCGCTCCAGACACTGCTCAATGATGTGGAGTTTTCGCAGTACCATCAGTTGCGTACGGAAATGCGGATACTGACCGACGGAGAAGATGGAACACCGGCAGACGTTCCCGGGAATGTCGCACTCCAGCCCCCCGCAACCGTTAGTGCCGAGCCTGCCAAGCCTGCGGAGACCAGCACGCCGCTTGCTGCTGAAGCCAATGCCCCGGTCCCTGCCGCAACCGTGGAGATGCCCGCTCCTGCAGCCGAAACTGAGGCTGGCCTTCCTGCGCCAATTCCCGCGCCTGCTGAGCCTGAGATGAGCGTAGGGGTAGCCGGCAAACTTCCTGATACACCCATAAACTCGTCTGTGCCGCAGCCTGGCTGGTTTGTTCTCAAAGTGACTTCCCGGCTGGTCGATGTCGGGGTAGTTGTTGTGGACAAGAAGGGCAAGCCGGTGACGGGTCTGAAGGCCAAGGACTTTGCCGTCTACGACAATGGGCGGCAACAGGAAGTCAAGTTCTTCAACTCTTATGCGGTGCGTGCCACTTCTGCCGCTGCTCTTTCTTCGGCTTCGGCAGCCCCTGATGGAAGTGCAATTGCCAAGACTCCCACCTACTCCAATCAGCCGGCGAGCGACGCGGCAGGCGCGCCAATCAGCAATCCAGCGCCGACCAAGTCAATTGCTGCAGAGGTCAACACAACCGTGTTGCTCATCGACGAGAGCCACATTGCGTGGAGCGACCTGTCCTATGCTCGAGGGCAGATTCTCAAATTTCTCCTCGCCATGGCTCCGGAGGAAAGAGTTGGTTTGTACACCATCTCCGGCAGCGGGTTTCGCGTGCTCACGGAGATTACTACCGATCATGCGGCAATGATTGCGCGGCTCAAGAAGTGGATGCCAACAGCGCAGTCCGCCGCCAACGGGCAGGAGGATGAGACCCGCAACCGGCAGCAGTTCGAGACGGTGCACAGTGCCGCTGACCTGAACTCTGTGAACGGCAACCAGTGTGATGTTCCAGATTTTCAGTCCCCGATCGATCCGCAACTGCTCAAGGCGGGAAGCAACCCCGGACGAGCCTCGCTGATCATTCTGCTGGGTGTGGCGCGGCATCTCGCGTCAGTGCCGGGACATAAA